>MDTG01311720.1_pt1 | contig 14225 bp, 14 predicted proteins | sample 811421 | NCBI WGS metagenome assembly MDTG01 (sample SAMN05326645, study PRJNA326480) | marine metagenome | isolation source: seawater | place: Pacific Ocean: South East | collected 2011
ATATCTATTAATTTTTCTTTTATTAATTTTGAATATTTTGGAATACCATATGGAGCTAAGCCCATTAATTTATATTCTCCAGAATTTACCTTAAATCCACAAAAAAATGTAAATGCTGAATAAAGCAGGCCTAAAGAATGGGGGAAACTAATTTCCCAAAGGGGGATGATTTTTTCTTTTTTTCCAATCCATGCTGAGGTTGTTGCCCATTCTCCAACACCATCCAGACAAAGAATAACCGACTCTTCAAATGGGCTTGGATAAAATGCTGCTGCCGCGTGCGATAGATGATGTTTAGAGAATAATAATTCTGGTAAAGATGGATCTTCTTTGGGTAAAATTTGTTTTTGCAATAATTTAAATTGATTTTCTAAGTTTGATTTTAAAAATAATTTTTCTTTCAACCAAACCTGCATAGCTCTAATAAAAGATCTTGAACCTCTTGGAGCAGAAGCTAGATATGTCTCTAATAAACGTTGAAATTTAAGTAGTGGTTTCTCATAATAAACTATTGCTAAAATATCATTTAAATTTATATTTTCTGATTTTAGGCAATAACAAATTGCATTAACAGGGAAATTAGAATCATGCTTCTTTCTTGTAAAACGTTCCTCTTGTACTGCGACTAAAATCTCTCCATCGCGTAATAATGTTGCTGCACTATCATGATAAAAGCAAGAAATTCCCAAAACATAATTAGACATTTAAACTAAATCAAAATTTCAAAACATTAAAAACCTACAAATACATTTCTTATATTAATAATTATATTAATAATTATATTAATGTAAATTATATTAATGTAAACTTCTCTTATATTTTTAAATACTATATTTTTAATTACAAATACTGATATTTAATTTCAATATAATTTTAAGTTTATTAATTTATGAATTTAAAAATTTCAAACCCGATAGCTCTCTATAGCATACAAATTGATATTGAATGAGATAATTTTATATTTGAGAAGATCTTATTAGTTACAGAAATTTAAAGAATATTTGGTAAAAGGGGATTGTTTATCTATCTAAAAATAAAATGAATTTGCTATGACGTAGAATTCTTTAGTCTATCCTAAAAATCAAATCATCATTTAGCTAATGAAAATACATAGTCAAATAATTAGTAAAGCTAAATACGAAGAAATAACTCATGAAATCAAGGAATTGTCATTAGCATATTCAATTTCTTGGCATTCTTTAATAAAGAAAAGTATGAATTTAGAAATACTTTACATTGCATCATTTAATAAAAAAAAAGAAATTGTAGCTGTTATGCCTTTAATTATTAAGAAATTTTTTTTCCTAAAGTTAATTGGTAGTCCTCTAAGAGGAACACATACGCAAAGAATGGGGCCATTAATTTTACACAAAAATCAATCGATAGATTTATATGAAAAGATAATTTACTCAATTGAGAAATTACTAAAATTTAATTATTTTGAGATTGTATTAACTAAAGAAAGCAAAAAAAATAAAGATTTTAAATTAAATGGTTTCAATCAAAAAAATTTAAAACTAATTTAATTTACTTAATTAGCGAAGATCAAAATTGGAGTCAACTTCATAGTAGGGCAAGGAATATGGTGCGCAAAGCTAAAAAGAATAATGTAAAAGTATCATTAGTAAAAATAAATAATGAATGGATAGAAGTTTTTTATAATTTATTAGAAATAACTTTTTTAAGACAAAATAAATATGTGCCACATAAAAAAGAATTTTATAAAAATCTTATTAATATTGAAAATAATTTAATTTGCTTAGAAGCTAAATTAGAAGATGAATTTATTTCTGGTGGAATATTTACTCTTGATGGGGAAAAGATAACTTTTTTATCAGGTGTCTCCTCTTCAATTGGTATGAAATTAGCTGCATCTTCCCTAATCCAATGGGAAATAATAAAATACGGTATTGAAAAAAACTTCAAGATTTATGATATGGGAGGATTAGGAGTTAAATCAATTGATAAATTCAAATTAAGTTTTGGAGGTGAAGTAGATTATTTTCAAAAACATATCAAAAAAGACTTTTTATTTACTTTCTGTGAAAAAATGTTTAATGGAATTTTTTTAAAGATTAACTTTTATAAATTAAAAATTACCAAACTTTTTAATTTATAAAAATTTCTATTTAAGTTTTTTACTTTTTTTTTTTTTTAATTTAATATAAGAGAAAGTATTTTAACCATATTAATGTCTATTGAAATAAAAAATAGGTTCGGTCTCTATATGGATTTACTTCAATCTTCAAATTATTTTAAATTAGTATGTGGAGCTGGTAATGAAGATAAAAATGAAGTTGAATATTTAACTTATATTTATACTCTCGCTGGATGTGCTGGTTTTGATGTTTCCGCAAGTCCTGAAATCGTTAAGTCTGCAAAAAAAGGAATCAATGCTGCAATATTAAAAGCCTACGATTTAAATATAAATCTTCCTTTTGTCCCTTTTGTGACAGTTAGCGTTGGCATGCCAGGCGACCATCACGTTAGGAAGGCAATTATCACAAATAACTGTGTCGAGTGTAACTTATGTATACCTTCATGTCCTACTGATGCAATACCATCAAATCTTGTTATTATTCCAGAGTTATGTATAGGATGTGGAAACTGTGAAGCTGTATGTCCTCCGGCAGCAAATGCTATTAAATATAACCATAACTCGAAAGAACTGGCATCATTATTACCACAATGTGTAGATGCCGGAGCCGAAAGTATAGAACTTCATGCAGGAGTTCCAGATGACGAATCAACAATAGAGGAATGGAAAATTGTCTCTAATTCTGTTCCTAATGGAATGATTTCAATGTGCCTAGATAGAAAACATCTTAGTAATGAAATGCTTATTGATAGAATTAAACTAGCCAGAAATATAGCTGATGATAGATTAATAATTCAAGCTGATGGCATTCCCATGAGTGGAGGCACAGATGACTTTAATACGACCTTACAAGCTGTTTCTATTGCTGACTTTATTAACAAGGAAATTAAGCTGAAAGATAAACTATTTAAAAATTTACCCGTTCTAATTTCTGGAGGAACTAATTCTCACACGGGAGACTTAGCAAGAAAATGTGGAGTAGCTTTTAATGGCATAACTATTGGAACTCATGCAAGAAAAGTAATAACAGAATTCGAATCTAAACCTGATGAGATTAGCGATGAAAATCTAAAAAAGGCCTTAATTAATGCCAAAAAGTTAATCTTTAATAACTTGCGATCTTAATTGACTTTACTAAAGTGAAAAATCCGAGAATAAATCTCCTTAAAAAAAACTCTAAATTTTATAAATTAGATTTCGGGATAAATGAAACAGAACAGTCAGAAGATTTTTATACCTTAATATTGTTGGCTGTATTAGCAGGATTTAAAGGGATTGATATTTTTGCTAATGAAAATATTATCAAAATAGCCAATGATGCAATTATACAAGCAAAAAAAAAATCAACCGAATTAAATATTGAAATTAATCATGATCCTCTACTATGTGCAAGTTTTGGTATGAGTTTAATATCTAATTTAGAAAAAAATAAAATATACAAAAAAGTTGAATTTCTCAAAGAACCTTCAATTGACGTTATCGATGTACATTTAAATGAAATTGACTTTTCCAGTAATATGAAAAAAATAGATTTAGTATGTGATTTTTTTAAAGAAAAAATTATTTCGCTAAATTTAAGTCGCAAGATATTAAGTAATGCACATATTGTCGATTTATTAGAAGCATGTTTTATTTACACTAGCAAAAATATAATTGTGGAAGTGGAAGGATTGCAATTTTATGAAAATAATTTTAGTCATATTTTGCAAACGATATCAACAGCTGACATTATTAATAAACAATTTTTACAGAAAAGTCCAAAATATAAAAGAGTTCCAATTATTTTTGGAGATTGTAAAAACAGAGAAATTGAGAAACTAGCTCTAAAATGTAATGTTCCTTTTAATGGGTTAAGTTTTAATTCGCATGAAATGAGAAATATTCTTAAAAATAAATCATTTCCTTTAAGTGATGAAGAAATAAATTTATCGTTAAATAAAATCAAATCAAATTTAATTTATTCAAATTAATTTCAGTTTTCTAAATTTGATAAATTAAGTCATAATAAAACATAACTACTTTAATAAATAATATCTTATGAAAGAGGATTTTCTCTTAGTTATACCTGCCAGACTTAAATCAACCAGGTTACCAAAAAAACTTTTAATTGATATTGAAGGAAAATCAATAATTGAAAGGACATACAAACAAGCTTTAAAGTCCATAAAAGATAAGGAAAAAATAATTATTGCAACTGATTCTTTAGAAATAAAAGATCATTGCGAAAAGTTTGGCTCAAGAACTCTACTTACTTCTAAAAAATGTTTAACAGGTACGGATAGAATAGCTGAGGTATCAGAAAAAATATTTGCTAATCAATATATTAATTTACAAGGAGATGAGCCATTATTTCCAAGTGATCAATTGGAAATATTTATAAAAAATGTTGTAAAGGACAAATCAAAAGTTTATACCGCAATTACAACTATAAAAGATGAAAAAGATTATAGAAACTATTCTATTCCTAAAATGGTATTTTCAAATTCTAAAAAATTATTATATTCAAGCAGAGCTCCAATTCCAGGAAATAAAAAGAACATATTTGATAAAGGTTTTAAGCATATTTGTGTTTATGCTTTTAACAAGCAACATTTAAAGTACTTTAAGAATCAAAAAGAAAAAACTAAATTTGAATTTATAGAAGATCTAGAGATAAATAGATTCTTGGAACTTGATATATCAGTTCAATGTATTGAATTAGATAAGGGAGGTAAAGCTGTTGATACATACAATGATTTGGAGGCAGTAAAAAAATTGATTAGTAAAAAAACTAATTTTTAATTTTAAGATAATTTTCCTTTTCCTCTTTTAATTTCATGATTAAATGTGAGGTATCTACCGAGGCTACTGGAATATCAACTCCTAGTTGATTAAGAAGATCTAATTCTTTTTTATTTCTATAAATTGCAAGTATCTTTTTTTTATAATTTTTAGCATGTTTAATTAAATTTTTTAAATAATTAACAATTTCAGAATTAAATATTTCTCCTGGTTTATTAATTTCAACAGATAAGTCATAAGCACCAAAATATACGAAATCAATATTTTGCTCTTTTAATAATTCTTCTGCATTATTAATACCAAGGATAGATTCTATTAAAATTCCTAAATGTGGGTTTTTTATTAAACCCTCATCTGATTTTTCATAATTAAATTTGGGAACAAAAGGAGAAAAGCTTTTATTTCCTAATGGAGGAAGAAAAGATTGGTTAATAATTTTATTTAATTGAGATTTTGTCTCTATGTGTGGAAATAATATTGCATCTACACCCGTATCAATAAGTTGAACGAGGTTTTCATAAGAGCAAGAGGGTAGTCTAGCTATTGTAAAAAGAGAGTTAGCTTTAGCAGTGAAAACACAATCTTGAATAGTTTTAGGAGTATGAAGGCCATGCTCAAGATCTAATATGGCTATATCGAATCCTGATTTTCCAATAATATCAGTAATTATGTTTGAATTTAAGATTTGCCAAATAGCTAATCCATCTTTTAAGCTTTTCATTTTTATTTTAAATGCTTGACTCTATTTTAATTTGAGATAAATCAGATATACAAAATTCAGAAAATTTAGAAAGAGTCTTTATTTTAATTTGCCCTGATTCTACAAGTATTGAGGCTTTTAAATTACTATTAATAGCCATTTCATTATCAACTGGAGCATCTCCTATTGAAATTACTTGATTATTATTTAAATTAAATTCTTTACAAATATATTTACAGCTTAAACCCATTTTCTTATCTCCAAAACCACTATCACCGCCTATTACTAAATCAAAGTGATCATTTATTTGTAAACAGTTTATAGTCTCATCAGCATTATATTTTGTATCGCTTGTTATTAGAAATAATTTTACTTTGAATTTCTTTAGAATTTTAATTAATTCGTATGCCGGTTTAATCGGTACTATAAATTTATAAGATTCTTTTGAAAAGTTTGTATGAATTTCTTTAAAGGTTCCCTCAAAATATTCCTTACCGACTTGAATATTTTTTTCCCCTAAATAATAAATAATTTTCTTTATAACTTCACCTCTACTTTTTATAGCAATAGGTCCTTCAGGGAGTAATTTATTTGTTGATATATCTAGACCCATTGTTCTAATTAATTGATAATAATCCTCTTGTGAAAGTAGAAAATCATTTTTTATCTTTTGTGATCTCCTTTTAATTATTTCTGACCAGTAAACACTACTATCAGTTAATGTACCATCTTTATCAAAAATTATACCCTCTATATTATTTAACCTGAAATTTTTACTAACTACATTAATCATTTTTTTTTAAGTTTAGTCTACTTCTTATAGTGGCAACTCTTGCATTTTCTTCATTAGATCTTAAATAATGCATACTGCTCTTAAGATTTAACCAAGCCAATTCAAATTCAAGACTTAACTTTATTAAAAAATCAAATTCTTTTTCTGATATTGATTTGGAAAATTTAAAAGTCACTTTTCTTGATTCAAACGCATATAAATCATAATCTTTCAGAGCAAAAATAAATTTAAAACTATTTGATGTCAGATTTCCTCCAATACAGCATTTTACATTATGTAAATTTGATTTGGAAATAATATCTTTCGATATATTAAAAATTTCTTTAGAATTTACATCATTTAATTGAAGTGAAGATGTCAAGTCACTTCTACCTATTACTATATGCGAAATAGGCAATCCTTTTTCTTTAATAACTTCTAATATTTTTTTGATATTTTCATAACCTGTTTTACTTTCGATATTAATAGCTAATTTAGTAATTTCATTTAAGCCCTTAAAGTCATTAGAAAATTTTTTGTAAGAATCAATAAAATATTCAAGACTATATTCCGATTCAACCATGGGTATTAGTATATTTTGAGCACCTAACTGGAATGCCTCAAAAATATCTCTTATTGCCGCTGGGCCTCCTGTTTTTAATGTCAAATGAACATTATTCTTAAAACATAAATTAGATAATATTCCTAGTTCATCAATCCTAGTACCTTCGGCTTCAAATTCTGCTTTTATAGCTAAAAGTCTTCCAGTTTTTTTAAGAGAGTTTATTTTTGATTCTAGATTTTTAAGGTCTTTTTTCATTAATTTATTAAATCCAGCAAATAATTAGTCATGTGTGTTTTACGCTTTTCCAAATATTCAGTTTTATTATTTATGGCATTATTCATGATTTTAATTAATTTAGCTTCTAAGGATTGAAAATTAAATAAATATTTTTTCAACTCAGATCTCTTTACTTTTTTTATATTAATTGAAAAAATTCCTGTTTTAATAAAGTCTATTGGTATTTTTGTATTAAATAAATTCTCTAGACTTTTATATGTCATACCTCCTGATAATGATATAAAAAATTTTTCTTTATTAATCTGAAGAGAGGAATCGAAAATTAATTTATTGATATTTGTTTCGTAATCCATTACCTCAAAGAAATTATTTTTTAAATTATAAATTGATTTAATTAAATTTCGCCTATCGTAATTAATTATAATTTTTGTTTTTAAATAATTAGGAAAATTAAATTGTTTTAATTGATTTACTAAATTTAAACTTTCACAATTGCATATATTAATAAAAATATATTTTGTTGAAAGTTCTTCTAGAGATTCAGCATATGACTTCTCTAAAGCTTGAAATATTTTTGATATTGAAAATAAAGATTCAACAATCTGAAATTCAAAAGCATCAGCATCAATATTTTTAGCTTCTTGAATATCTCTTATTGATTCAGAGCCTCCTATTTGAGAACAAAAATTAAATTTCTTAACTCTAGAATAATTTCTTAGCATCAATATCTCTGAAAAACTTAAGAGAAATTGATGCTCACTAGCATGAAGAATTATATTGTCCACTTATAAAAAAAAACTAACATAAAATATACTATAAAATAATGTAATTATATTGTTTAAAAATGAATAATGAATTGAATAAAGAATTATTTTTTAAAACAAAAGAAATCATAACAAAAAAGGAATTATTAGAATTAGCAAAATTATCACCATCAAACTTTACTGGAATTATAAACAACAATGGGAATCTCAATGATATCAAGAGAATAAGAAAATTCATATTACCAAGCTCACAATATGGTTTGCGATTTAATAAATCTTCTTCATCTATTTGGAATTTCAGAAAAGAAGGTATGGATCTTTTTATTACAGATAAATATGGTGTATTACAAAATGAAATAGATAGTGATGATTGCTTAAAGAGAATAAATAAAGCGAAGTCAAACTCTGAAAAAGTTATATTTTTTTTTGGAGGATCAACTATGATGTCAGAAGGCTCAAGATTGCCTAATTATTCAATTCCTTCATTAGTTGAGAAGTTATTAAATACTTCCTCTGGAAAAAGTTTTACATGTATAAATTTTGGAGTCGGAGGTACATCCTGCAAAGAAGCACTAAATCTTCTTATCAATCGATCATTAAAAATAGCTAAGCCTGATTACGTAATATTTTATGACGGATGGAATTGTGCATCCTATTTGACATTGAGTAATCAACTATTATCTTTAGCAGAACAAAAGTATCCTGATATCCCAATAACGGAAGGAGAAACGATAAGACAATTTGAAAATAATATAACCCTAGATAAAGTATTTAGTTATAGTTATTGCCTCTCTAGGTTAATAAAAATGAGTATTGGAGAAATATTGGGATTTATATCGCCAAGAGAATCAAAAATAGAACATCTAATTGGAAAAGTTCAAGATAAATTTTTTTCATTAAGGTCACATTCAGAATTACAAAGATTAGCAAAAAAAATTGATTATGAAAGGTTTATGAATAAATCTGTTAAAGATAGCGTATTAGAATACATTGATATTCATCAATATGCTCAAGCTATTACAAATTCTTTTGATATTAAATTCATAACTTTCTTACAACCATTAATTTTTTGGGGATCTAAAAAATTGACAGCCCATGAATATGAATTTGCACAAACTGGATTAAGCAGCGGCAACCCAGAACAATTTAAATTATTTAAAAGGGTATTAATGTCAAAAATTCAGAAAAGTAATTTTTATGAAGCTTTTATAAATTTAACAGATGTTTTTGATAAATACGAAGAAGAGATTTATACTGATTCAGGTCACGTTAATCGTTTGGGTAATTTGATTGTATCTGAAAGGATTACACAAGAAATTTTAAAGAAATTATGATTACTATTTTAAAAAAATTTATTAGAAAAGTTATTGAATTTATTAATAAATTATTCCAAAAAGCTATTAATAAAAAGAAAAGAAAAAGGGCAGAAGATAATACCAATTATCCTATTTGGTAGGAAATTTTTTTAGAGATGTATTTCTTAATCTAGGAAAATATATCTTTAAAACTAAAATAAATTAAGTATAAAAAACTCCAATTTATATCTTTTACTTTTTTAAAAAGTAAATTAGTAGTATTCTAAATTAATAAATAAGAATTAATAAAATCAAAACTCATGAAAAAATTAAAAAACAATATCAGTATTAATTCAGACGACATAGTAAAACTAATCAAAAAAAATGGAATTGCTGAAATCGATGATTTTTTAGATCAAGAGACTTTATATCAACTACAAGAATATATTTATAGTGAAATAAATAGTAATCCAAAAGGATATTCAGGTTCTGTTGGGAAGGAAGCTGTTAAAGGTAGCCCCCTTGAATATTTAGATAGAGACTTTGGCATAATGGAATTACTTCAAGAACTTCACTCAAAAAGTTTTCCTAAAAAGGAATCAAATAAAAATTCATTACAAGTATTAAAAGTTCAGTCAGGTGGAGGTATAAGTGGCAAGAAGAATGGATATATGTTTCATTATGATGCTTACTTACTTACTGCCCTCTTGCCTATAATTATTCCTAATAGAGATGATGGATTAAATGGTGATTTTATGTACTTAAAACAAAGGAGGAACTACCATAATAATTTGGTAAGAAATATTATTGAAAAATTTATAATACAAAATCCTTTCACAAGATATTTATTAAGTAGAAAAACTATACAAAATTTCTTTAATCTTAAAATTTGTAAAATAAAACCAGGTAAATTATATGTTTTTTATGGATTTCAAACTATACATGGAAACGGAGTAATTAACTCTATAACTCCACGTGCAACTGCTATATTTCACTATTCAGATCCAATGAATGGTCATTTTATTGTAAGTAGAAATGAAAAAACAAATCGTTCTAAGATAAATAATTTAGGAAGATTCAAAAAAAATACTAAACATATATAAGCTTAGAATTTTTTGTAAAAACAATATTCAAATCTTAAATAATTTTCAAATTATTTAATTTATTTAAATCTCATTTTTTGAATCGTAAAATCATAAATAGAAAATAAAAAAATCTCAAAGGCCAATCAGTTACAATTTATATGAAGATAAAAGCGGTTTTAAATTTTAAAGATTAACTATTAAACTCATAATTTGCAGTAATATAGTAGTAAAGTAAATCTAAAAATATTAGAACTAAAGCTAAAAAGTATTTTTTAATATCCTTGTCAAGGATGGAGTTTATATTTGGCATTATTCAAATTTTAATACCAAAATTATCTTTTCTTTTGATGAAAAAGAAAATTTGCATATCAGATAAATAAGATTAGTTCCAAAGAAAATCTATTATCAAAAACTTTAATAAGAAAATCTTTAAGTGAAATTTTTAATTTTATTCAATTATCAATTCCACTACCATAGCGCCCATATAAATATAAACCACATAATTTAAAAAAAGTTTGTTTTTTGTAAGTTTAATCCTATTAAAAGCAAATATTAATCTCATGGAGTAATGAAGAAATTGGAATCATATCATAGAAAAAGATTGTAAGATAAATAAAAATTAAACAAGAAAGGTAATTAGCAAAAAATAAATTCAATTGAATTCAATTTTTGATAAAGTAATTTCTTATTGGTTGGGCCTCTAAAGAAGCTGCAATAAAATTAGAAGAAAAATCAATATTTAGAAACTTATTTCATTGCAATTTGCTTATTGAAGAAAAGAGAATAATTAATATGATTAAAGTCACAGAAATAGATCTTATAGATATAGATCATAAGCTTTGACTTATCTCAATTGCGACAGAAAAAAATCAAAAAATTATAATCTCAAACTTAGAATTACTTAAAATTAGACTTTTCTCCAAACAGCTAAAAGTTTACCCTGAAATACTACCTCTTCTAAGTTCAATTCAATAGGTTCATAATTTATGTTTGCTGCTTCTAAAAAAACTTTTCCATTTCTTTTAAAAAAATATTTTAATGTTGTACCTAATCCTGGGACCATCGCACTTACTATCGTGCCATTTTTTATATAACATGAATCTTTTATTGGTTCCATCAAAACCATATCTCCATCTGCTATGTAAGCATCTATCATTGAATCACCATTAACTGTCAAAGCAAATACATCCTTCTTTTTAAAGATATCTGAAATATCCAAACTCTCATTGACATCAGAAAATGTTTCAATTAATCCTCCTGCCGCTACCGATCCTAAAATAGGAACTCCTTCAATTATTTCATCAAGAACCTGAATAGTTCTTGCTTTGCCTTCTTGCCAAGCGATATATCCTTTTTCTTGTAAATGCTTTAAACGGCTTTGAATAGGTGCCGGTGATTTCAGGCCCATTGCTTCCATCATTTGTCTTATTGAGGGGCTATGTTGAAATTTTTTCGTATAATCTTTTATCCATGCATATAGCTCTTTTTGAGCTTCTGTAAGATTATTATCAGAGGAATTTAACAAGGAAACAAATGTACTCTAATACATTTGTACCGTCAAAGAAGTCAACTTGCAAGTTTGCTCAATGAAGCATGCAAGACAAAAGAGCTTGTTGAACATGCATTCTATTTTCTGCTTGATCAAAAATTCTACTTTTCTCACTTTCAAATACTTCTTCAGTTATCTCTTTGCCTCTATAAGCTGGGAGACAGTGCATGACAATAACTTCTTTTTGTGCCTTTTTTACTAAATCATTAGTAATAGTAAATCCATTGAAGGCATTATCCTTAAGATTCTTCTCTGATTCTTCACCCATTGAGGTCCAAACATCTGTATATAGAACATTAGCTCCTTTGACAGCAGATTCTAAATCATGTGTAATTTTCAATTTGCCTTTATCAATTTCTCTCGCTTTTTGTATTATTGACGAATTAGGTTCATAACCCTTTGGACATGCAATTCTAATTTCAATCCCCAATAATGAACCACATAAAATAAGTGAATTTGCAACATTATTTCCATCTCCAATAAAAGTCAAAACCACATCTTTAAAATTTTTAAATTCTTCAAATATTGTGAAAAAATCAGCTAAAGCTTGGCAAGGATGCTCTAAGTCAGTTAAGGCATTTATGACAGGTTTAGTAGCCCATTTAGCATATTCTTCTAGATCAGATTGCTTAAAAGTTCTTATCGCTAAAATATCACAATATCTACTTAAAACCCTTGCTGTATCTTTAATTGGTTCTCCCCTACCTATTTGAGAGGTATTAGGATTCAGATCTATTGAAGTACCACCAAGTCGAGACATTGCTACCTGGAAGCTTACTCTTGTTCTTGTTGAAGATTTGTCAAAGACTAAACCAAGAACACAATTTGACTTATCGATAATCAAATTTTTATTTTTGAATTCCTTCGCAAGATCTAAAATATGAAACAATTCTTGCTCTGACATGTCTAAGCTTGATAAAAAATCTTTATTAACAAGCTTTCGAGTTTTTAACATTAATAAACTTAATATAAATTAATCTTACTATGCAGGTAATTTACTTTCTGCAAGTAAATTTTTTAAATCATCCCCTTCTATAACCTCTTCTTGAAGAATTTTCTGTGAAATTGACTCTAATAGGGGTAAATTATTTCTCAGGATTTTTAAGGCAGTCTCGTGTGCATCATCTACTAATTCTCTTACCTCTTTATCTATAGCTTGAGCAGTAGCATCGCTGACAGATCTTCTTGGGTTATTACCTCCGCCTAAAAACTGTCCGCCTCCTTGTTTGTCATAAGCAAGAGGTCCTAAAATATCGCTCATTCCAAAAGTTCCCACCATTTGCTCTGCTATGTCTGTTGCTCTTTGGAGGTCGTTTGAAGCACCTGTTGTAATTTTCCCAAAAACAACTTCTTCTGCAGATCTCCCTCCAAGTAAGGTGGCAATTTGGCCTTTTAATTCATCTTTAGAATTAAGAAATCTTTCTTCAGTAGGTAACTGTAAAGTATAACCTAAAGCACTCATTCCTCTTGGGACAATTGATATCTTTGCAACTTTTGATCCACCTGGCATAAGATGTCCGACAATAGCGTGACCAACTTCGTGATAAGCAACTACTTTCTTCTCATCATCTTGCAGAACTCTACTCTTCTTTTCTAAACCCGCAACAACTCTTTCAATAGCCTCACTCAAGTCTTGCTGCTCAACACTTTTCCTTTTAGCTCTTGCCGCTAGTAAAGCGGCTTCATTGACCATATTAGCCAGATCCGCTCCTGCGAAACCACTTGTAGCTTGTGCAATAGAATCTAAATCTATAGATTCTGCTAACTTGACTTTTTTAGTATAGATTTCAAGAATAGTCTTTCTACCAGACAAGTCAGGTCTGTCTACTAAAACTTGCCTGTCAAATCTTCCAGGTCTTAAAAGTGCCGCGTCAAGGACTTCAGGCTGGTTAGTAGCCGCAAGTACTATTACAGGCTTATCAGCTGAAGCAAATCCATCCATTTCGGTGAGCAACTGATTCAAAGTTTGTTCTCTCTCATCATTACCACCAACTACTCCCATTGATCCTGACCTACTTTTACCAATAGCATCTAATTCGTCGATAAATATAATGCAAGGGGCTTTTTTCTTAGCTTGTTCAAATAAATCCCTTACTCTTGCTGCCCCTGCACCTACAAAAAGTTCAACAAATTCAGATCCTGAAATAATGAAGAAAGGAACTTCGGCTTCTCCTGCAACAGCTTTGGAGAGAAGTGTTTTTCCTGTTCCTGGAGGTCCTACAAGAAGTACACCCTTGGGAATTCGAGCACCAATATCAGTATATCTCTCAGGTTTTTTTAAAAAATCAACTATTTCAGTTAATTCGTCCTTTGCTTCATCAACTCCAGCCACATCAGCGAATGTTACCTTTGATTCATCATCCGGTACGTAAACTTTTG
>MDTG01393938.1_pt1 | contig 14225 bp, 14 predicted proteins | sample 811421 | NCBI WGS metagenome assembly MDTG01 (sample SAMN05326645, study PRJNA326480) | marine metagenome | isolation source: seawater | place: Pacific Ocean: South East | collected 2011
AGAGGTTCAAATAATTTATAATAAAAATAAATTATCCAAGCAAACATATTAAGCATCGTAATAAATATAATTGCTAAGCCAACAATTGTTTCCTGTTTAACTTTTTTTCTCCACTTGATTGGGAAAAAATTTAAAGAATAGGCATAAACCAAAATAAAGATGTTTAAAGCTGCAATAACTATGTTGATGAATAGGAAAGTATTCATTTAATTAATCAAACTTTTAAGTTTATTCTTTAATTTGTCTTTAACTTTATTTTCTATTTCCTCAATATTTAAGTTTTCAAGAGTATCTAACAAATTATTGCTCATAATTTTTTCTCTTACATCAACCACCATGTCTTTAAATACTTTTTTTAAAATATCTTTGTAGTTTTTACTATCTTCTGTATTACCTATATCTTTAAAATTCATATCGTTAATTGAAAAAGTTTTTTCAAAGTCAAAATCTGGTGATAATACAGCTAAATTAATATTTTTAGCATCTAAGTTTTTAATATTAAAGAATTTGTTAGATTGAGAATTGGTATTTTTAAATTCTAAATCCTTTTGAAGATTTCTTAAGTTATCTGAAGTAATTCTGTCAGAAAATTTAAAATAGTAATTTAAGTTTATATTACTTAATTGGACATCATTAATTAATATATCATTAGAAAAAATTGAAAATGCATTTAGGTTTACCTTGACGAGCTCTACCTCTGCCAATGAACCATTAAATTTTTTGTTAAGAAGTTTAATATTCTCTGCTTGCGCTTCACCACTCAAATAATCAATACTTAATTTTTCGATTGTTACCTCTCTACTTAATGAATTAGAAATATTACTTTCTAATACTCCTTTGATAAATCTGTCTCCAACAATTTCAATTAATATATAAAAAAAAATAAATAAGATTATTACTATAAAAGAAAACTTTTTCATAAATCTTTTATTACACTGCTTTAAAATCTAATTCTAATGATTAGTTGATCAATCTGGGTTAATATTTTAATTTAAATATAACTTTATCTGTTCATTGAATACAAGAAACATTAAGCATCCAATTATTATATAAGGTCCAAAAGGTATTTGAGAAGAAAGATTTTTTTTATTTTTAATTAAATCTGGAAGAGCACTTAAAAGCGCCACCGTAGATGAAAAAAATATTACAAAAGGAATTGAAACCCAACCAAACCAAAAACCAATTACAGAAAGTAATTTTGCATCACCCAAACCCATACCTTCTTTATCTCTTAATTTTTTATAAATAAAAATTATTAACCAAATAATCATGTAACCAAACAAACCACCGATTAATGAATTCATAAAATCGGGAAACAAATCCATATTTAGATTAGGATCAAAAGATTTTATAAAACCAATTACCATTAATGGATAAGTTATCTCATTTGGAATTATGAAATGTTTAAGATCTATAAAGAAAATAATTATAAAACTAATACTTAAGATAAAAAGCAAAAGAGTTGTTAATGAAAAACCAAATAGATAAAATATAAAAACAAAACTAATTGCAGAAATTAACTCTACTAAGAAATATTTTGAACTAATCTTTGTTGAACAGCTTCTGCATTTAGCTTTTAGAATAATAAAAGATATTAAAGGGATGTTGTCATACCAATTGATCATTTTCTTACAAGAGGGACAATGGGAACGGCCTTGAACAACACTTATATTATCTGGAATTCTGTTAATACAAACATTGCTAAAACTCCCCCATATACTTCCAAAGATAAATACTATAATGTAGTACACAAATTATATTTTAAATTGAGAGGATAGTTCTATGAGCCCATGTATGCAGTATTGTACAAATACTACAGCATCTGATAAGTGTAAGTAGAAATTAGGTGTATGAACAATGATTTCCATCAATCTCGAAAATATCAAAAACTTAACGAATATCAATTTATAAATAACATGTTTTTTGGTGCTAAAAAAAAGGAAATACCTCCTGTAGAAGATACAAGTGTAAAGGATTTAGAACTGATTACAAAAATGAATCAAGAGTTTGCGCTTTCTCTTGATTTAAAGGAAACGCTAAATAACTCACTAGAATTGATTATAAAAAGAATTAATGCACAAGCTGCTAATATTTTTTTAATAGATGAAAAAAATCAAACATTTCAATGTATTGCTTCAAAACACCAAGCATACCTTGAAGATTTTGAAATACCTATAACACAAGGAGTAATGGGTAAAGCAGCCTTGATGAAGAAATGTATTAGAGTTGGCGATGTAAGAAAAGATATAAGAGAAATAGCAGAATTTTATTTTGATTTGGATAATAAAACAAATTTCACTACCTATTCAGTTCTATGTTCACCGTTAATTGTTTCTGACGAATGTATCGGTGTCATTCATTGTTTAAATAAAAAAACAACCAATAAACTTTTTGAAGAGAATGATAGAAAACTATTAGAAACTTTATCTGGTCCAGCCGCTTTAGCAATTAGAAATGCAAAGATGGCTAAAGATTTGATAGACAAAAATAGAATGCAAAAAGAAATTGAAATAGTTGGAGAAATACAAAAAACTTTGTTATCACAAAACCAAAAAGAAAATTTTCCAATCGCTGGTATAAATATCCCAGCTAAAGTTGTTTCAGGAGACTTTTATAATTTTGCAAAACTATCTGATGGAGTTTATGGATTTGGTGTTGCAGATGTGTCTGGTAAAGGAATTAAATCTTCTTTGCTAATGTCAAAGGCTTCGAGTCTTTATAGATGTTTAAGTAAAACAAATTATTCTGCAGCTGAGCTTTTAGAAATTTTAAATTCTGAAATATGTGAGACAACATCAAGGGGAATGTTTGTGACTATGTTAATTGGAATTTATGATAGTAACAAAAAAGAATTAACTTTAGCAAATGCAGGGCATGAACCTCCACTAATTTATTCTAAGGATGGAACCTTCTCAAATTTTGAAGAAGCTGGGCCACCATTAGGTATTGCTCCTAAGTTTAAATTTAAAGAAACAAAAATTAATTTTGATAATAGTTCTATGTATATATTTACAGATGGCATTACTGAAATAAAAGATACTAAAGGAGACATGTTAGAAGCAGAAGGATTTAAAAATTATATTAAGAAATACCAACAAGTGCCTAACCATGAAAGATTAAACAAGATAGTAGAGGATATAATTAAATCTGGCCGAATACAGAAAGATGATTTAACTATTGTAGTTATTGATGGAAAGTAAAATGAATTTTAATGTTTGGAATAAGCAAAGTAATGATTTTAATTGGAGTGATAATTTTAACACTTTTGTATTTTGCTTCTTCAAATGTTTGTAGATATAACTTTGCAATTGAAAAAAAAACAAATCAACTAAACTTGATTACAAAAGAAATAACTCCAGCTCTTCCATTAACAAAAATTTACTATTTTAAGGAAATAAATTGTAATAAGGTCGATATAAGTTGGAGTTTAAGCAGAATATTTCAAAATATAAGTGCTATTTCTGTTATGATTTACCAAGAAATTACAACTGACATTAATAGTGTTCCAAATTGATATAAAAATTTGTAAAAAAATACTTAAATCAACAAAAAAAATATATTTAATGATTAATGTCTATATTTTTTGAATTTACTGGGAAATATTACTTGAAAAGAAAAAAATGATATAATTTTTAGTAAAAATTGCTCAATTTGAGGTAGTAAATAAAAATTTTTGATAAATTTTGTTTAACTTTCATCCAAACTAGTTTAGAATAATTACATAAAATAAAATATTTAATAAAAAAATAATTTTTCACTCTGTTCTTAAAAAAATTTTAATTTTATTTATACCTCTAACACAAAAAAAATTTTCTCTAACACAATTTAAAATTTATTAAAGTAATTTCATTTTTGTTGATTTTATTAGTTTTTTTTATTTTATAAAAATAATAAAAAACTCTAACACAATTATATTTTTTTATTGTGTTAGAGTAAAAATGAATTTATTCTTTTATCAAAATATTTATATAAAATTTAATAATTAAAAAAAATGTTGATTTTACTGCTTTTTTTTTAAATAAAACCCAAAATGAGCATAATCATATTAAATTGTGTTAGACTAAAAGTCATCTTTGTGTTAGAGATTCGTCATATTGTGTTAGAGAATAAAAAAAACAACTTATGAGCGATCAAGAGGAAGATAAAAAAAATATTATTGATGATAACACATCATCGGAAAATAATAATCAACCTGAAATTGATTCAAATAATCAATCTGGAGTTGAAGAAAATCAAAATTTAGAGACAACTCCTGAGGGAAATCAAGACAATTTAGAAAATAAGACTGAAAATGAAAATTTAGATGATTTAAATGATAAAAAAGAACAAAATTTTTCATCTGAACAGCGGGTTGAAGAAAATTTACAAGATAATAATCAAAATTTAGATCAAACTAATCAAGAAGCCGATGTTTCAAATGATAATAAAGAGAATAATACTGAAACTAGTCACGAAGTAATTCATAAAAAAGATGGAAGATTGCATATTTATGTTAGGCAAGACAAGTATAAAGGGGAATTAAAATCAAAAAATTGGGTTGGTAGACTTTATATAGATGGAAAACAAAAAATTTCTTCCTCTGGAACTGCAAATTTAGAGGAAGCTATACCAATTTTAGAAAAATGGTTTGATGACGTTCATGAAGAGAGTGAAAGATTAAAAAATCAGACAAAAGAAGAAGAGATTTCAACAAATGAAGTTGTTCCTGAGCAAAATGCAACGCAAAATAATGATCAAACTTCTATCCAGCCATCAGAAACAGAAACAACTCTAGTTAATCAGACTAATGAGAATAACGAACCTTCAAAACAAGATCAGATAAAAAGTAAATTATCAAATGTTTTTGGAAAATTAAAAGACATTAAATTAAAAAAATCTTCTTCTGATAATGTTTCTAGCAAAGCATCATTTAATAAGTCAAAGATGGGAGGTTTTAAGTCAAAAATTTCAAATTTTTTCAAATCTAAACTAGGCAAATCAAGTGTTCAAGGAGAAGAAATATTAGGAGTGGAACTTGCAAACACTGAATTAAGATTAGTTCAAGTTTCAAGTAACAAAGCAAATCAATGGGTATTAGAAAAATTACACATTCATTCAGTAGATGTTGCTGATGATAGTACACCAATCGAAAATGCAGATAAATTTTCAGAAGAACTGAGTCTTGCTATTCAAAAATATAAAATTTCATCACCAAACGTTGCAATCTCAATTCCTGTGACCAGTGCGATCATAAGAGTTGTGACAGCCCCTCTTATGAAAGATGAGGAATTAAATAAAGCAATTGAAACAAATTCATTATGGGAAAATTTAGTTCAACTTACTGATAGTTTGGATGATTATTCTATTTTCCATCAAGTGATAAATAGAAATCAAAAAGAAAACACAATGGATATATTGTTTGTTGCATCAAAACTAACAGACATTAATAGCTACACATCAATTATTAAAAACGCAGGTTTAAATCCTGTTATTATAGATGTTAAATGTTTTGCGTTAAAGTCAGCAGTAGATCAATCTAATCAACTCACAAATAAATTTGAAGACTCAAACCTAACTGCAGTTTTAGAATTTGGTTTAGATGAAAATTATCTGATGATCCTTTATGATAATAATCCAATTATTACTGATATTTTTATAAGAGGGCAGGATCGAAAAATTTTACAAGAATCAGAGGATGCAGAAGAAAAAGAGGGATTAGTAAGAAGGTACGCCACTCAAGTTAAGCAAGCTATTCAAGATTTTGAGACAAAATATGAGAAAAGAATAAGAAACATTAGAGTAGTTTCAGATGTTAGTAATGTTGAAGATTATTTAGCAAGCTTTAGAAAAATTTTAATGAATGTTGGTTTTAATACTTTTGATCCAACCGAAGGTCTAAAAATTCCAAGTCAGTTTCAACAAATTTTAGATAACAAACCTAATAGATCTTACTTATCTACTGCAGTCGGACTAGCTTTTAGAAAGTTAGATGTATTTGGTTATTATAAATTTGTTACAGCAGTTAAAAATATTAATTTATTACCAGACAGATCTAATGTCATGAGACAAAAAAAGATGAAAGCTATTTCTGGTTTTGCTTTCAAAGGTATTACAACCGCAGTAGCCGCAATATATTTGTTGTTATTTGGTTTGTCATTTTGGAATATATTTTCTTACAATGCCAAACTAAAAGAATATGAAAGTGTAAAAGCAGCACATACTAAAATAATTAAAGAAAAGAAAATAGTTTCTAATGAACTTGGATTAATTAATACATCTTTAAAATTAAGCAGAACTCTTTCTTCAAATAAAGAATTAACTTATAGAATTTTAGCTCAAGTAGCTTCAAGTGTTCCAAATAGAGTAAGATTTGATCAAGTTGAATTCACAGGAGCTAGAAGATTAACAATACAAGGTGTTGCAGCAAGTGATCAGGATATATTAAAGTTTATTGATAATTTAGGAAAACAAAAATTAATTGAACAGGCATCATTATCTTCAATGAGATTACCAAAAGGTACAGCAGGGTCAGCAACAATGAAAGGTTTTAGAGTGTTTGTAAAATTTAAAAAGGGTTAAATATGGCAATGAATATAGATTTAAAAAATTTAAACATGGATGATATTAAAAGTCAGGTTACTAAACTTTTAGCAGATAAAAAAGCACTTACAAAAATTGGAATTGTTTTTGGTGCCATTGTTTTATTTTTAATAATTTATTACGCGATATTAAATCCAATGGTTGAAGCTCGAAAAGCTAAATTGGATGACATGAACAAAAAAAAACAAGAGACAGAGCAATTCAGAAATGAAATTAATTCTATGAAGGCAAGAATTAAAAAACTTAAACCAGACTATGATAAGTATTCTAGTTTATTCCATTCAAAAGCTGAAGTGGAAGGTCTATATCAAACATTAAGTGAATATGCTGGGGAAAATGATTTGGTTATTTCAAGAATTGAAAAAAAACAAATTAAAGAGGTTTTGAAAGTAGAAGCTTTAGCTAAAGCAGATGGAAAAAAAACAAAGAAAAAAAAGAAAAATCAAGTTAAAAACATTAAGAATGTTGCATATTACCTGATCCCTGTTGACTTTGAAATTGATGGCAATTTTATTGGATATATTAAGTTTAAAAGAGCTCTTTCGTTGTCTAATAAAATGTTAAACTTTGACAAAGAGTCTATACAAGTGGTAAAAGGAGATTCAACTGGAGCGATAAAAGTAAAAGGAACACTAACTATTGTAGGATTACCAAATGAATTCTTTTAAAATAATCTTTATTTCATTGCTCTTTATATTTTTTGCTAGATTAGCAATAGCTGACAATCATGATGTTGAGCAAAATATTATTGAGAAAGCAAAAGAAATAAATCAAAAAATAAAAGAAAAACAGGCAAATTCTCAAGCTAACGTTGCATCAGAGATAGGTAATGAGGAGCCACTTCCATTAAATGATCCTTTTGTGGGAGATAGTTCTTTAACAGGAGGAAGTTCTAATATTTTAGCAACCGATCCTAAAGAAGCTCAAAATGAAATGAGCTTATATAAATTTAAATTAGTTGGAGTTATGACCTCAGAAAAAGAAGATGGTTATGTTTCTCTAATTAATTCTAGCGGAAATATAGTTACTTTAGGAATGTTTGAAGAATTAAGTCCTGGAGTAAAGCTAGTGGCTTTAAATAATAAAGAAGCAGTTTTTGAAAAAAATGGCGAGTCTTTAATGGTTATAAATTTTAAAAATCAAGTTATTGAAAGGAGCAAATAATTTATGAAATTAAGAAATAAATTATCGTTTATTATAATTCCTTTTTTAATTTTGTTGACTGGATGTGCAGAAAAATTTGCCAGCAAACCGTTTAAGCACGACACACCTCTTATTAAGACTGATGTTAAGAAAATGGGAAAACAAGAGTTGGAAAAAAGTGCTGAGATGGGACCAACACCAGTTGAAGGTGATGTTATAAAACTAAAAAAAAGAAAACAGTTATCGTCTGTAAAAGAAAGAAATTATTTATTGATTTCTGAAGAATTTGAGTCATTAAAACAAAATGTTTCTTTTAAGTTTCAAAATCTAGATTTTAAAGAAGCAATGGCCTTGATGGCAGAAATAGGTGACATAAATATTTTAGTAGGTGATGAAGTCGCAGGTTCGGTTTCTGCAGAATTACAAAATGTTCCGTGGGATAAAGCCTTCAATGCATTATTAGATTTAAAAAGTTATGCTGCAGATATTGATGTTTCAAGTAACATAATAAGAGTATCAACACCTTCAAATTTAACTTCACAAGAAAGTTATAAATCAGCGAGAGCTTCAGCAGTTAAAAAGAAAGTAGAATTAGAAGATTCAGTTGAGCCAATTATTTCAGAAATATTTAGACTTTATTATATTTCGCCCGCAGAAGCTAAAGCAACTATAACAGAGTTATTTACAACTGTTGGAACTAATCAAAACTTTATGCCAATACAAGTAACTGAAGAACAAACAACAAGATCAATAATTGTTAGGGGTAAAGAAAAAGATTTAGATATTGTTGATAAAGTAATCAGAGAAATAGATAAAAGAACTCAACAAGTTTTAATAGAAGCATTTATTGTTGAAGCCACTTCCTCTTTTGAAAAAGCATTAGGAAAAAAAATGGGAGCAGCTTACACTAGAAATGGTGAAAGAGTTGGTGGTACAATAGGAGGAAGTTCTGTTGGAGCAGCTTCTGGAACTGGAGCGGCAATATCTGATAGCACTGGTGCATTTACAAGTGGTGCTGGTACAGATAATCTTTTCAGCTTTGGTGCTGCTGGTGCTACAAGTGGAATTGGAATTTTGAAAAAAACTGGTTCCGCAGTTTTAAAATTAGAATTAGATGCATTAGAGTCTGAGGGATTAGGTAAAACAATATCTAATCCAAAATTATTTACTTTAGACAATCAAACAGCAAGCATTAAGCAAGGTGAGCAAATACCAGTTTCTGGTGGAGATGGGGCAGATACATTTGCTGATGCTGCCTTAAAACTTACAGTTACGCCTAATATTATTGGTGATGGAAATGTAATGTTACAAATAGTTGTTAATAACGATACTCCAAATAGATCAGGAGGAGGTGGAACACCTGGAATAAATACAATGGAAATAAACACAAAATTATTAGTAGCTGATGGAGATATTGTTGTAATTGGTGGAATTAAGAAAAATAGTCTTGCTAATAGCAGAGAGGGCATTCCAGGCACAAAAGATATGCCTGTGGTAGGCAAACTTCTTTCAGGAAAAAACAACTCTGATACTATGACTGAATTATTAGTATTTATTGCACCAAGGATTTTATAATGTTGAAGATTAGCAGAGAGAGTGAAATTAATTTAGTCAATGTTTTAATTGATAATGATATTATTTCAGGAAAAGATTTAATTGATATTAAAAAAGTAAGTACTGAAAACAATAAATCACAAATTGACGCAATATTTGAATTAAATCTTACAAACGAACAAAAGATAATAGATCTATTAATCAAAGAACAAAATCTAGAAACAGTCGATTTAAAAAAAGTTGAAATTTCAGAAGATGTTAAAACTGTGCTGCCTTCAAATTATATAAAGATAAATTTTGTAGCACCATTCAAAATAGAGGGCAAAACTTTACACATAGCTATCTCAGATAGTTCCAAACTTGGACTAATGAGAAACTTAAAAGCTATTACTAAAAAAAATATTGAACTTCATGCCGCAAAGATTTCTGATATTTCAGAATATATTGAAAGATTAGCTAGTGAAACTGATGAAGTTACAATTGCATCAATTAGAGACGAAAATAGAAAAAAAATAAAAACTTTTGAAAGTGATTTAGGAGATGCAGGTGAAGTTTTAGATAAAGCTCCTGAAGAAGATATTGAGGCAATAGAAAACGAGTCAGAAGTTATTAAATTTAGTACAGCAGTTGTTGCTGAGGCGATTAAAATGGGAGTTAGTGATATTCACATTGAGCCTTATAGATTTACTTCAAGAGTTAGATACCGATTAGATGGGATGTTGTCAGAACAAGAACAGTATAAACAGTTTCTTCATGATAACTACGGTGCAGTGGTTACTAGATTTAAAATAATGGGTAAACTAGATATTGCAGAAAGAAGATTGCCTCAAGACGGAGCAATTAACTTTAAAATAGACAATAAAGTGGTTGATCTTCGTTTATCTATTTTACCAACTGCAAGTAATGAAAGAATTGTAATGCGTATTCTTAACAAGGATGCGGGTGATATCAAACTTGAGCAATTAAATTTTGAAGAACAAGATTTAAAAAATCTAAGAAAAGCAATTAATAGTACTCAAGGATTAATCTTAGTTACAGGACCCACAGGATCTGGAAAATCAACTACTTTGTATAGTATTCTAAAAGAAGTTAGTCGACCTCATTTAAATATTTTAACAGCTGAAGATCCGGTTGAATATGATTTAGAAGGTGTGGGACAAGTACAAATTAAAGATGATATTGGTTTAACTTTTGCATCAGCTTTAAGATCGTTCTTAAGACAAGACCCTGAAATTATTCTTGTAGGAGAGATGCGGGATAAAGAGACGGTAGATATAGGATTAAAAGCAGCTTTAACTGGTCACTTAGTGTTTAGTACTTTGCACACAAATGATGCACCAAGTACAATTACAAGATTACAAAATATGGGAACACCAGATTATCTAATTAGTGCTGCATGCCAACTGGTAGTTGCACAAAGATTAGCTAGAAAAAATTGTAAAGAATGTAGAATTCCAGACGATGATGTGACACCTAAAGTTTTACAAGATTTAGGTTTTACACCCGAACTTGCATCAAGAGTAAAAGCTGTTAAAGGCAAAGGTTGTCCTAAATGCAGCAACACTGGTTACAAAGGTCGACAAGGTATTTATGAAATTTTAGTAGTTTCTAAACCACTTAAAGAAGCAATTTTAAGACAAGCAACTACCCCTGAATTAAGAGAGATAGGTGTAAAAGAAGGTTTTCAGACAATGCAAGATATGGGTAGAAGATTAATAGCATCAGGGGAGCTTAATTTTAGAGAATACGAGAGAGTTCTCTCTGGCGAATAAAATAAATGGAAGCATTCACTTATAAAGGAATTTCCGAAGGTAAATATGTTGAGGGAGATATAGAGGCTATAAATCTTGATGAAGCTTCTCATTTATTAAAAGAGAAAAAAATAATCATTACCAATATTATCAAATCGAAGAAAAAAAAATCTGGTGAAAAAAAGAAATCAAAAGGTTTTTCATTTTTAGGTGGCAAGAAGAAACCTAAAGTTGAGGATGTACTTATTTTTTCTAAACAATTTGCTACCATGGTTAAAGCAGGCTTACCGATCTTGCAAGTACTTGCAATGTTAAGAGATCAAATGGAAAACCCTGGTATTAAAGATATTATTGAGGATATTAGAAAAAGTTTGGAAGGTGGATTAAATTTATCAAAATGTTTTGAAAAATATCCAGAACAATTTGACAATGTGTATGTTAACTTAATTAAAGCTGGTGAAGCCAGTGGTAAACTTGATGTTTTCTTATTAAAAATTGTTGAAGCTTTAGAAAAAAAAGAAAAAATTAAAAAGAAAATCAAATCAGCATTAATGTATCCAGCAATAATGTTTACTGTAGCAATTACAGTCAGTGCATTTATGTTAGTTAAAGTGGTTCCTGTATTTGCAAAAATGTATGATGGTATGGGTTTAGAGTTACCAGCAGCGACCGCTACAATTATGGCTATGAGTGATTTTTTAAGAGGAACAGGTGGGAAAACCATTTTGTTTGGTGGAATAATTGGTTATTTTTCTTTTAGATTTATCACTAAAAGAAGTGCAGCAATCCGTTTTAAATGGCACAGACAAGTTTTAAGATTACCTCTTTTTGGTGATATGATTTTAAAATCTTTGCTTGCAAGAATTTCATTAATCTTAGGGAATTTAAGTGCAGCTGGTGTAAACTTATTAGAAAGTTTAGAGATCGCAAAGTCAGTTAGTAATAATGATGTTGTAACCGATGCACTTGAAAATGTAAAAAAAGGTGTTTTTTCAGGTGATACATTAACCAAACTTTTTTTAAGAGAACCATTGTTCCCCCCAACTTTTAGTCAGCTAATATCTGTTGGTGAACAAACTGGTCAGTTAGATGAAATGTTTAATTCTGTATCTTCATATTATGAGGAAGAGTTTGATACAACAGTTGATAACATGTCTACATTAATAGAACCAATTATGATTGTTTTTATGGGTGTGATGATTGGTGGATTAATGATAGCGATGTACTCACCAATATTCAACGTTGGTGCTTTAATTAATTAAAATTAATTAATTATAAATTTTTAGTAAGAATTAAGTGATTTATCCAAGGTTCTTCACCTTCTTGAAAATGAATTGAGTCCATTATTTGTTGAATAAAAAATGTTCCAAGACCACCAGGTTTTACATCATCTATTGCTCGATGTTTAATTTTTTCTTTTTCAACAGGTTTTCCTTTATCAAAAAAAGAAATTTCAAGTTTGTTACTTTCACAAGAAATACTAACAGCCATTCTATCTTCAGTGTCAGGATAATCTTTATATGCATGTTTGACAATATTTTGAGCGGCCTCAGCAATAGCTAATACCAGCTCTTCTCTCAGATTTTCGTCAATTTTAAATTTTTCAAAAACCTCTCTTGAAAAAGTTCTGACATCTTTTAAGCTTGAAGCACGTACCAAAAAATCTTTCTTTTCAGAAAAGTTTTCATGGTTAGTATTTTCATTGCTCATTTAACAATTACTCCAAATTTAAAATTTGCTCTAATTTTGCCATCATAATTACTTTTAAAACTGATTTACTTACATCTTTAATGACAAGTTTAGTTCCTTTTTCCAAAGATTTTTGATGACTTTCAATTAAAACTGAAATTCCAGATGAGTCCATGTATTGAACATTGCTCAAATTTAAATGTACTTTTTTTCCAGCATCAATGAGTGGGAAAATAACTTCTTTAGCACCTTCTGTTTTATCCATATCAATTTCACCGTCTAAAAAAACTGTGCTGATATCACCCTCTTCGGTTACTTTATAGGTCATAGAAATTTCCTTGCCATTGCTAAAACTTTTTCAACAGGTTGACTTACTTCTTTTAATTCTACTTTAGTATTTTTTTCTTTTGCTCTTTGATTACTTTCAACAATAACTGAAATTCCTGATGAATCCATGTACTGAACATCTTTTAAGTTTAAGTGGACTTCTTTCCCTGCGTCTATTAGTGGAAATATAACTTCTCTTACATTATCAGCAATATCCATATCAATTTCACCGTTAAGGTATACTGTACTTATATTCTCATTTTCAGTTACTTTAAATTTCATAATTTAAATTTTTATTTGCTTATAACAATCAACTTTATAGAATTTAACCCAAATTGGTCAACTATTTAATAAAATCATATAATTTAACTAAAATTAGCAGTTTACTTTATTAAAATTTCAAATAAATTTTCTTCATTAATTAATTAATGAAGAGGTAAAATGAAAAATAATAAAGGTTTTACATTAATCGAACTACTAGTTGTTGTAGCGATTATTGGTATTTTAGCTGCAGTAGGTGTAGTTGCTTACAATGGTTATACAAAAAGTGCAAAAATAAATGCATCTAAGTCTAACCAAGGAGCTGTTACTAAATATTTAGCAGCTGAAATTCAAAAGTGTAATATGGGTACAGAGACTGAGGCAATGAGTGGTAATTTAATATGTTCTGGTATGGATGCAGAAACTATTCAAACAGCAGCAGTTACAGCACTTGCAGATTTCAAAAATACTTACACGCCAATTTGTCCTGGAGTGACAGACGGTTCAACAGTTGCTTCTACAGCAGATGCTAGTTGTGCTGCTTCTGGAAAGGGTTACACAACAATTGTATTAGGCACTGGTGATAATGCAGGTAAACTTATTGTAACAACACAATATGACGATGATGCAACTAACGATGTAATGTCAAACGAGGTTGAAGCAGAGTAGTTACCGTCGTTGCAAGAAACAAAAAAAAAAATCAAAATTAAAAGCTCACTAGGGTTTTCTCTAGTAGAGCTTTTAGTTGTTGTAGCAATAATTGGAATTATATCTGCAGTAGGAATTGTGACTTACAATGGATATATTTCTGGAACAAAAGAAAAGTCTGCAAAAAATATAATGCAGCAAATTTCACTAGCTCAAACTGAAGAATATTCAAATACTGGAAATTATTTTACTCAAGAAACTGATAGCTGTACA
>MDTG01205410.1_pt1 | contig 14224 bp, 11 predicted proteins | sample 811421 | NCBI WGS metagenome assembly MDTG01 (sample SAMN05326645, study PRJNA326480) | marine metagenome | isolation source: seawater | place: Pacific Ocean: South East | collected 2011
ATTTGCTAGGAGGAAATATTGGTACACCAATTTTGAATTTAAAAAATTCAAAAAAAAACTACATAATTATTGAAGTATCTTCATTTCAACTTTCACATTCTCGATTTATTCGTCCAGATTACGCTTTTTTTCTTAATTTAGCTAATGACCATTTAGATTGGCACGGAAATAGAAGGAATTATTTGAATGCTAAACTTAAAATTTTTAAATTTCAAAAAAGAAATGATTATGCTTTTGTTAACAGTAAATTTAAAAAAATTTTTTTAGAAAAAAAATTTTCAAGCAAACTAATTATACCTAAATTAAGAGAGTACAACAAAATAAAAAATAAAATTAAAAATGATTATTTGAAATCAAAAATTAATGATGAAAATATGTGTTTTGTTTACACCTTTGCAAGACAGCTTAAAATTAAAGATAATTCATTTATTAATTTAATGCAAACTTTTAAAGGTTTACCCCATCGCTTTGAATTTTTTCTAAAAAAAAGAAATGTTAATTTTATAAATGACTCAAAAGCGACCTCGTTCACTTCAAGTCAACTAGCTTTGTCAGGTCTTAAAAATATATATTGGATATTAGGAGGTTTACCAAAAAAAGGTGACCAATTAAATCTATCTAAAATAAAAAAAAATATTATTAAATGTTATTTAATTGGAAATCATATCAATTTTTTTAAAAAACAAATTAAAGGCAAAATACCTTTTTCTATTACAAAAAATCTAAAAAATTCGCTTATTCAGATTTGTAAAGACATTAGTCATGGATATCATGATAATAAATCAATTTTATTGAGCCCTGCGGCAGCTTCATTTGATCAATTTAATAATTTTGAAGAGCGAGGAAATGAATTCAAGAGATTAAGTAAAAAATATGCAAACAGAGTCATTTAAGTTTTTTTTTATTAATTACTGGAGAAATATTGATAAAAAAATTTTAATTTGTTTTTTAATTCTATTCTTTTTAGGCTTATTTTTTTCCTTTTCTTCTACTTCATCATTGGCTGGTGAAAGGCTAAACAAAGACTATTATTTTTTTTTCACAAAGCACCTATTATTTACCTTTTTAGCTTTAATAATTATGATTTTTATTTCAGCTGTTAATACTGAGTTTGTTGTAAAATTTACAACTCATTTTTTTATTTTCTCTTTTATTCTTTTAGCCTTAGTTCCAATCATTGGCATTGAAGTAAAAGGAGCTAAACGATGGTTAGATCTTTATTTTTTTAGACTGCAACCAATTGAAATTTTAAAGCCTTTATTTATTTTGATGACAGTTAAAATTTTAACTTTAGAAAGATTCAAAGAAGCTCAAATAAAATACATCTTAAGTTTTATTCTACTTATTTCTGTAATAATTTTGCTAGTAGATCAACCAGATTTAGGACAATCAATATTATTAATATGCAGTTGGATTGCCACTGTTTTTATTTCAGGAGTTAGCTTAACATATATTTTTATATTTTTTTCGGTCTTCTTAGTCTTTTTAGGTTCAATATTATTTTTTTTACCAGAAAAATTTGGTTACGTTATTAATCGATTAATTACATTTTTTGATCCAAACCAAGGAGACAAATTTCAGTCATCATCTGCTTTAGATGCAATTAAACTGGGTGGTCTGACTGGCCAAGGTATGGGTGAAGGAATACTTAAAGAAAGTGTACCAGAAGCTCATACAGATTATATAATTGCAGTCATATCAGAAGAATATGGATCCATAGTTTCTATAACAATATTGATTATTTTTTTATATATATCTTTCAGAATCATAAAAAATTGTTTTAATCAGGAAAATCAAATTCTAAAAATTTCTTTAACTGGATTGGCTACGTTATTAATATTTCAGACATTTATTCATGCTGGTGTCAACACAAATTTATTACCAACCACTGGTATGACTTTACCTTTTTTAAGCTATGGAGGATCTTCTTTAATAGGTAGCTCAATACTAGCTGGATTGATTTTGAATTATACTAAAAATAGGCTTTATTTATATGATTAAAAAAAAAATTTTAATTGCGACAGGTGGAACAGGCGGACATATATTTCCAGCATACAGCTTAGCAAAATATTTAACCGAAAAAAATTATAACATTGAAATAACGTCAGATAAAAGAGGGATTAATTTTTTTACAGAAAGAAATAAATTTAAATTAATTGAAATACCCTCATCACCTTTACTAAAAAAAAATATTTTTAAATTATTTTTTTCAGTACTAATTATTTTTTATGCAACAATAAAATCCTTAGTATTTTTGGTTTCAAATAGACCAGCTATTGTTTTTGGCATGGGAGGTTACTCATCTTTCCCGGTTTGTATAGCAGCCTATTTTTTAAATATAAAATTTGTTATCTATGAAAATAATTTAATTATCGGAAAAGCTAATAAGTATTTGTTACCATTTGCAAAAAAAATATTTGTTTCATATAAAAATCTTGAGGGTATTTCTAACAAATATAAAAATAAGGTTATTATTATTGGTAATATAGTCAGAGAAGAAATTTTAAAAACAAATATCACTTTAAATGAAAAAGAGGATTCAAATAGCCTTAAAATTTTAGTTTTAGGTGGCAGCCAGGCTGCAAAGATTTTTGCTGAGATATTACCTCCAATTTTTGATCAAATTAAAAAATCGAAAATTTCAATTAAAATTTACCAACAGTGTCAAAAAAAGCAGAGCAACGAATTAGCTCGATTTTATCAGAAAGTTAACATTGACTATGAAATATTCAATTTTAAGGATAATATTATTGATTATTATCTGAAAACAAATCTAGTTATTACACGTTCAGGAGCTTCAGTGTTGGGAGAGTTATTAAATGTTAAAATTCCATTCATATCAATACCTTTGCCCTCATCAGCAGATAATCATCAATATAAAAACGCTGAGTTTTATTTAAAAAAAGGCTATGGATATTTATTAGAAGAAAAAGATATAAAAAATAAATTATATGACTTAATAATCTCTATTTTTGAGGATAAATCCTCAATTAAAAATGTTTTATCTAATCAAAGACAATATTCTGACAAAAATATTTTTAGAAACTTAAAAGATCAGATAGAAAAAATAATTAATGAAAAAAATTAATCTAGGTCAAAAAGATATAATTCACTTTGTGGGCATTGGAGGTATCGGTATGAGTGGTTTAGCCCAAATCATGAGGAATATGGGGTTTAAGATACAAGGAAGTGATCAAAATAAAAATAAAAATACTCTTAGTTGCTCAAAATTCGGAATTAAAATATTTATTGGGCATTCATCCAAAAATGTTAAAAAAGCATCAATAATAGTAAAATCCACTGCTATAAAAAGTAATAACGTTGAGCTTAAGTTTGGGAAAAAAAATAAAATACCGATTTACTCTCGAGCAGAGGTTCTAGCCGATGTAGTTTCTTTAAAAAAAAATATTATAATTACTGGCTCACATGGAAAAACTACTACAACTTCGTTAGTTTCAAAAATTTTGTCTGATCAAAAATTGGATCCAACTATTATTAATGGTGGTGTTATAAACTCTTTTAAAAGTAATGCAAAACTAGGGCAGGGAGATTGGGCAATATTAGAAGCGGATGAGTCTGATGGAAGTTTTTTAAAATTGCCAATTAACTATTCCATAGTTACTAATATCGATTATGAGCATCTCGATTATTATAAAAATTATAAAAATTTAGAAAAATCATTCATTGAGTTTATTAACAAAACACCTCCAACAGGCAAGGCAATTATATGCACTGATAGTTTAAATGTAAAAAAAATTATTAAAAAAATAAAAAACAAAAACATTCTTTCATACGGAGAAAATGTAAATGCTCATTATCAAGTTAAAAAAATAAGATACAATCTCGACAGCACAACATTTGATTTAAGTTTTAAAAATAAAGAAAAAAAAAATACAAATATCAAAAATATTACAGTTAAATTACTAGGTAAGCATAATGCATTAAATGCAGCCGCTGCCTTCATTGTATGCCTAAACCTGGGAGCAAATATAAACTTGATTAAAAGGTCACTTAATCAGTTTTCAGGTGTTCAAAGAAGAATGACGAAAGTCTTTTCTAAAAATAAAAATGATTTTTATGATGATTACGCACATCATCCAACTGAAATTAGATCAATTTTAGAAGGTGTGCATAATGTAAATACAAAAAGAAAAATTATAAGTATTTTTGAACCGCACAGATATTCAAGAGCATTAAATCTTAAAAAGGAATTTTCAAAAGCTTTTATAAAATCTGATTTAGTTATTATGTGCCCTTTGTATGCAGCTGGCGAAAGAAAAAATTCTAAGTTTAACATGATAAAATTTGCTAGTTCTATTGCAAAAAGCTCTAATACTCAGGTAATTCTCGTTAGGAACGAAATTGAACTGAGCAAGTATCTAAAAAAAAATTTAATAAGCGATGAAATAATAATAGGTATGGGCGCAGGGGCAATTTCAAGATGGATGGCAGGACTTAAATATTCATTATGACTTTACAAAATGATCTAATTAAAAAATTTGGTTTGAATTTAAGTAAAAATGTTAAATTATCAAATTACAGTTGGTTTAATTTAGGAGGAAATGCAGATTATTTTTTTAAGGCTAAAGATAAAAATCATTTAAAATCTTTCCTAATTGAGGCAAATAAAGAAAAATTAGAAACTGTAATTATAGGAGCTGGTTCAAACACTTTGTTTAGAGATAATGGTGTAAGAGGCGCTGTTATTAAACTAGGGAAAGAATTTTCTTTTATTAAAAAAATTAAAGAAGATATTTTAGAAGTAGGTGCGGCTACGTTAGATCGTAAAGTAGCGGATTTTGCAAAGAATAACAATTTGAAAGATTTGGAATTTTTATCATGTATACCAGGATCTATTGGAGGTGCAATTATAATGAACAGTGGTTGTTATGATACCGAAATATCAAAAGTTTTAATTTCTGTAAATGTCCTAGATAAAGAAAAAATGATAGAAACTGAAATAGAAAAAGAAAATATAGATTTTTTTTACAGAGGAACAAATCTTTCTGCAAACATTATAGTTTTATCTGCAAAATTTAAATGTTCAATAGGCAAAAAAATTGATATTGAAAAAAAACAAAATGATTTTATTGCAAGAAAAAAACTTTCTCAACCAAGCCAAATAAAAACATGTGGCAGTACTTTCAAAAATATAGATAAAGAAAAAAAAGCGTGGATGTTAATTAAAGAAGCAGGTTGTTTAGATTTTCAAGAGGGTGATGCGACGATATCCCAAAAGCATTGTAATTTTTTTGTTAATAATGGGAGCGCCAAATCTAAAGACATAGAAAACTTAATGAAAAAAGTAAAACAAAGAGTGTATGAAAAAACAGGAGTAAATCTAGAATTAGAGATTAAAATTATAGGTGAATAAAAAAAAATTTAAAAATGTATTAGTTGTTTTAGGCGGCACTTCGGGAGAAAGAGCAGTTAGTTTAGAGAGTGGAAAAGCTTGCATCAAAGCATTAAAAAAAAAAGGTTATAAAGTTTCATTATTTGACCCCCAAAAAAAAAATTTTAACTTAATCGACAAGGAAAAAATTGATGTAATTTTTAACGCTTTACATGGGCGGGATGGAGAAGATGGAATAGCGCAGAGCTATTTCGAATATTTGAAGATTCCATATACACATTCAGGAGTTATATCATCATATAAATCTATGAATAAAATTATTTCAAAAGAAATTTTTATAAAAAATAGAATTAAGACACCAAAATTTATTTACTTAAAGAAAAAAGACTTAAATAAAAATAATATTTTTAAAAAAATTATTTCAAAAAAAATAAAATTTCCTATAGTTTTGAAACCCATTAACGAAGGATCTAGCTTAGGAGTGAAAATTTGCAAAAAAAAAGAAAAATTATATCCATCAATAAAGCGCCTAATTTACAAGTATTACGAAATAATTGTAGAAGAATATATCTCAGGACAAGAAGTTCAAGTTGCTGTAATAAACGGAAAATCAATAGGTGCTATTGAGCTAATTCCTAAGAGGTTATTTTACGATTACAAAGCCAAATATACAAAACAAGCTAAAACAAAACATATTATGCCAGCAAGACTATCTAAAAAAAAATATGGTGAAGTTCTTAAAATTGCGAAAAAAGCTCACAAAGTTTTGAGATGTAGGGGTGTCACAAGATCGGATTTTAAATTTCATAATAACAATTTTTACTTGCTAGAAATAAATACACAACCTGGTATGACTGGCCTATCTTTGGTGCCTGAAATTGCTGGTTATGCGGGTTTAAATTTTGAAAATTTAGTTGAGAAAATTTTACTAGATGCAAGTATTAATAAATGAAAAAAAGAACTGTAATTGCAATCGCATTACTTATATTATTTTCAACAATTTCTTCACAAAAAAAAATACAAATCTCAAAATTTAATTTAAAAGAAATAGAGATAGAAAATAATATTATTTTAGAAAATAAAGATTTAAAAAAATTATTAATTCCTATCTACGATAAAAATCTTATTTTTTTAAGATATACAGAGATAGAGAAATTGTTAATGCAAAATAGTTTTATTGAAAGTTTCAAAATTAAAAAAAAATATCCACAAAGTTTGAGAATAGAAATCTTTGAAAAAAAACCGATTGCAATTCTATTTTACAAGAAAAAAAAATATTACTTGAGTGATAAAATTGATTTAATAGAATTTAGTGACAATCGCAATTTCCAAGATCTTCCATATATTTTTGGTGATCATAAAAAATTTAAAAAATTGTATATTAATCTAAAAAAAATAAATTTTCCTCTTCACACGATAAAAAAATACATTTTTTTTGACTCAGGTAGATGGGATTTAGAAACCGTAAATAAAAAGACAATTAGACTTCCATCTATAAATTATGAAAAAAATCTTAAGGAATATCTAAAGATAAAAAATGATAAAAACTTTGAAAAATATAATATTTTTGATTTTAGGTTAAATAATCAACTTATAATGAAGTAATTAATGAAAAAAAATTACTTAACACTATTTATTGAAATTAACAATTCTCACATTTCTTTTTTGGTAGGTGAAAATAACAATTTTGAAAATATTAATTTAAAATTTAATATAGATGTTCCAATTGAAGGATTTGATGATAATAAAATTTTTGATTTGGAGAAAGTATTTAATATATTTAAAGAAAATATTTTTTTGATCGAGCAAAAAGTTAATTTTACTTTTAGAGAAATTATTCTAATTTTAGATAATTGTAATCCTTTATTTGTAAATATATCAGGATTCAAAAAATTAAATGGATCTAAAATATTAAAAGAAAATATAACTTACATATTAAATTCACTTAAATCTTATGTAAATGAGGTAGAGTCTAAAAAAACAATCTTACATATTTTCAATTCTAAATTTTCTCTTGATAATAAGAAAGTACACAATCTACCTATCGGACTGTTTGGTGATTTCTATTGTCACGAATTATCTTTTGCGCTTATTAACACTGTTGATTTTAAAAATCTAAAGAATATTTTTTTGAAATGTAATTTAAAAATTTCAAAAATTTTATTAAAAAGTTTTGTTCATGGTGTAAATGTTAGTGAAAATAATAAAGATTTGGAAAATTTTTTTTATATTAAAATCAATAACAATTTAGCGAAGATTTTTTATTTTAAAGATAATTCTTTAAATTTTGAGCAAGAATTTCAATTCGGAAGTGATATTATAGTTAGAGATATATCAAAGATTACTTCAATTAAAAAAGATACTGTTACAAAAATTTTAAAAAATATAGAATTTAATGAAAATATATCTGACGAAGAATTAGTTGAAAAAGTTTATTTTGAAGAAGATGTGTATAAAAAAATTAAAAAAAAATTATTTTATGAAATAGCCCTTGCAAGAATAAAGGAGATTTCAGAAATTTTACTCTTTAAAAATATTAATTTTAAATATCACAATAAATTTTCGAAAAATATTCTTCTAGAAATCAATGATTCAATACAACTTAAAAGTTTGAAAGAAATATATAAGCGTGCATTTTCATTAAATGGTAATTCGCAGGTTAATTTTTTAAACAATATTAGCAAAGAAAATATGCTAAAAACTGCTAATAAACTTGTTCATTTTGGTTGGAGTAGAGAAGCAATTCCAATTTCTAACGTAAAAAAATCAATAATTGCTAGGTTTTTTGAGAGTATATTCGGGTGAATTGTTATTTTTAGAAACATTAGTTGTTTTAAGATTAAGTGCCATATTCTTTATAAATTTCTTGATGAAAAATATATTTCAAAGAACTTTAGCCAAACCAATTAAATTTAATGGTATAGGTTTACATTCTGGACAAAAATCTGAGATAACTATTTTTCCAGCAGAGTCAAATAAAGGTATAGTTTTTAAAAGAGTTGACCTTAAAAAAAATAATATAATTGAGGCTAATTATAATAATGTTTCATCGGCAAAACTATGTACTACCTTAGAGAATTCCTTTGGAGCAAAGGTTTCTACAGTAGAACACCTTTTAGCTGCGTTTTATATCTCGGGAATTGACAATGCTTTAGTAGAAATTAATTGCGAAGAAGTTCCAATTATGGATGGTTCAGCCAAAAATTTTTTAGAAGTTTTTGATAATAGTAAAATTGTTTCACTACGCAGTAAAAGAAAATACCTTAAAATAATGAGTAAAATTGAATTAAAAGATAAGACAAGGACTATCTCAATCAAACCAAATGATGAGAATCTTGAAGTTGATTTTCAATTAAATTACAAAAATAAAATAATAGGCAATCAAAGAAATAAAATAAATTTTCAAAAAGATAAATTAAAAGACGTGTCGGAATCAAGAACTTTTTGTCTATATGAAGATATTGAAAATATAAAAAAAATTGGTTTGGCTAAAGGGGGGTCTTTAGATAACGCTATTGTTGTGAATGAAGAAAAAGTGATAAATAATGGCGGATTAAGAAATCAAAAAGAATTCGTTAATCATAAAATTTTAGACTTAATTGGTGACTTCTTATTGTCTGGTTATAGAATTTTTGGGAGCGTAAGTTGCAGTCAAGGAGGTCATGAATTAACAAATTTATTCCTAAGAGAGATGCTGGAAAATAATAAACAAAATTTCTCTATTATTGAGCTAGATAATAATCAAGCTGTTAAAATATCTAAAGAACAATTCACTCAAATAGCAGTAAACGCATAACAATTAATAGATTTTACCAATTTAAATAAATTTGTTAATAATCTTTTAATGCTATTTAAAAAAATATGTCTTATATTTTTTACATCACTAGTTATTTTAGCTGCTTGCTCAAAAAAAGAACCAGCGTATGTACCCACTGAAAAGATCGATCCCTATTCCGTTTATAAAACGGCTTATGATGCATTTGAAACAGGAGATTATTTCTTTGCGTCAAAAAAATTTTTTGAAGCTGAATTAAGTTTCAAAGTCTTAGAGTATTCTTCTAAATCTGCAATAATGGGATGTTATAGCCTTTATGGAATAAATTTTTTTGATGAGGCATTAGTAAATTTAGAAAGATTTTTGAAACAATATCCAGCTGATAAAAATATAATGTATGCCCATTACTTAATTGCGATAATTTATTACGAGCAGATTACAGATGAAAAAAAAGATATGGAGCCATTGTTAAAAACTAAAAATAAAATTGATTTTTTTCTAAAGAAATATCCAGATAATGAATATGCAATAGATTTAGAATTCAAAAAAGATTTAATAATAAATCAAATGGCAGCAAAAGAATTGTATATAGCTAAATATTATATTTCTGTTCAAAAATGGATACCTGCTATCAATCGATTAAAAAGTGTAGTTGAGAACTATGATCAAACAATATTTATAGAAGAAGCTTTGCACAGATTAGTTGAGATATATTATTTACTAGGGCTAGAAGATAAAGCAGAAAATTATGCAAAAATTTTAGGCTATAACTACAATTCTAGTCAATGGTTTGAACAATCATACAAAATTTTGAATAAAGACTACAAGATTATAAGAAATAAAAACTTAAAAGCAAAGAAAGATAATTTTATTCAAAAAATAATAAAAAAGATAAAATGATAAATTAAATAATTTAAAATGAAGTTAAACTCTGACATTACTAAAGAATTTAAAGAGAAGGTCAAAAAACTTAAAAAACATAACTATCTGTATTATAATCAAGATAAACCATCCATTTCTGATGCAGAGTATGATCATTTAAAAAAAGAGCTTTTTAATTTAGAGAACAAATACAATTTTTTAAAGAATCTAAAATTACTCGATGAAATTGTAGGCTCACCACCCACAAATAAATTTAAAAAAATAAAACATTTAAGTCCAATGCTATCTCTAGCTAATGCTTTTGATAAAAAAGATATGTATGATTTCGATAAAAAAATAAGAAACTTTTTAAATTTTTCATCCGAAAATATTGAGTATTTTTCAGAACCAAAAATTGATGGAATATCGGCTACATTAATTTATAAAAATGGAATTTTGATTAAAGGGTTGTCCAGAGGAGACGGTACAACTGGTGAGGATATTCTTAAAAATCTTCACACCATAGATAGTATACCTAAAAAAATAATTGATAATAATTTACCAGAGATATTAGAGGTCAGATGTGAAATTTATATTAGCAAAAAAAATTTTAAAAAAATTAAAGGAAATTTTGCAAATCCCAGAAATGCTGCAGGTGGGTCTTTAAGACAAAAAGATCCAACAGAAACTGCCAAAATTCCTCTTCAATATTTTGCTTACGGTTTTGGTTTAATCAAACCAATGATGTATAAAAAACAATCTGAATTTTTAAAAAAAATAAGCGCATGGGGTTTTCAAATTAACCCATTAGCTAAAATTGTAAGTAATATAGATGAAATCGAAGATCATCACACTAAAATTGATCAACTTAGATCTTCATTAGATTACGATATAGATGGAATAGTTAATAAAGTGAATGATTTGTCATTACAAAAAAGGTTAGGAAGTACATCAAATTCACCTAGATGGGCAATTGCGTATAAATTTTCTGCAGAAAAAGCTATCACTAAAATAAAACATATAATTATTCAAGTTGGAAGAACAGGCGCTATCACGCCGGTGGCTAAAGTAGACCCAGTAACAGTAGGAGGAGTTGTTGTATCAAATGCTACTTTACATAATGAAGACGAAATAATAAGGAAAGATATAAGAGTAGGAGACACAATCAAAATTCAAAGAGCTGGCGATGTAATTCCTCAGGTAGTATCTGTTGATTTCTCAAAAAGAGAAAAAAAATCAAAAAAATATCTTTTTCCAACAAAATGTCTTTGTGGAGCCCAAACAAAAAAAGAACTTAGTAAAAATACTAAAAAACAAGACGCAGTAAGACGATGTATCAAAGGGTATGATTGCAAATTTATAGCTAAGGAAAAACTTAAACATATTGTATCAAAAGAAGCTTTCAATATTGAGGGCTTAGGAAAAAAAGTTATTGAGCAATTTTGGGATTTAAATTTGATAAAAGAACCAGCGGATATTTTTAAATTGAATTACAGCAAAATTGAATTGTTAGAAGGTTGGGGCAAACTTTCAATAAAAAATTTAAAAAAAGCTATTTTAAAATCGAAGCTGATTTCTCTAGAAAAATTTATATTTTCTATTGGCATTAGACATATTGGACAAGAGAATGCTAAAATTTTAGCAAGTTTTTTTGTTACAATAAAAGAATTTGCAAAATTATTTGAATTAAAAAGTAGAGAAAAGTTATTAGACAATCTAAAAGATTTAGATGGTATCGGAGAAACTCAAATTATCTCTATAAACAATTTTTTTATTAATACAACTAACACTAAAATAACAAAAGAATTAATAAAAGAATTAGATATTAAAAATTATACAACACCAAAATTAGATGGAAAGTTTTCAAATAAAAAATTAATGTTTACAGGAGGATTTCAAAATATTAGCAGATCAGAGGCAAAAGCTATTGCAGAAAATAATGGAGGGAAAGTACTAGGGTCAATTTCTAAAAAACTTGATTTTCTGGTTGTAGGCAGTTCTAAACCGACTAAGAAAAAAATCGATCAAGCAAAAAAACTTGATATTCAAATTATATTGGAAAAAGATTGGAATAAAATTCTAAATAGCTGAACAGGCCTTCTTTAGCTCTAAAGCCTCTATTTTGTTCATAGAATCTTTTAAATTTCTAAAAACATTTTTGTGATAATCATTCAGCCATTTTTTCTCTTTTCTATTAAGATTGTCATTTATAATTAAATCTTTATCTATCGGCGCCATAGTTAAATTTTCAAAACATTTTTTATTTTTATTTTTTTTTACAAAAATTAAATTTTCAATTCTTATTCCAAATTTATTTTTTTCGTAATAACCAGGTTCATTTGATATTACCATTCCTTCTTGTAAAGAAATTTTATTATTCTTTGATATTGCCTGAGGACCCTCATGAACATTTAAGAAATATCCAACCCCGTGGCCAGTCCCATGAGCATAATTTAGACCAATTTGTTTTAAATATTTTCTTGCGCAATTATCAATAATTGAACCTGATGTATTTTTTTTTAATTTAAAGTCAGCAACAGCAATATGCCCTTTAAGAACTCTAGTAAAAATTTCTTTTATTCTTTTATTTTTATTTTTTAAAGAAATTGTACGTGTGACATCAGTTGTTCCAAATTTATATTGTCCACCAGAGTCAACTAAATAAATATCACCCTTTTTTAACTTTCTATTAGTTTTTTTAGTTGCCCTATAATGAATAATTGCACCATTTGGTCCTGATCCAGAAATAGTTGGAAAACTTGAAAACATAAAATTTTTATTTTTATTTCTATATTCAAATAACTTTTGCGAAGCACTCATTTCGGTAACATTTTTTTTACTAAAATTCTTTTTTAACCATAATAAATATTTTGTTAAAGCTACCCCATCTGAGACATGAGCTTTTTTTATGTTTTCAATTTCCTTTTTACCTTTAATCGCTTTAAAAAAATAAATAGGGTCATTTAAGTTTAATATTTCATTATTTTTCGAAATTAAATTTTCAAAAAAATGAGAACAAGAACTTTTATCAATTATAAATTTTTTGTTTTTTATTTTTGAAAGAATTTTTGGGGTTGATTTAATATCTTTGAACTCTACACTCTTGTACGATTTTCTGAGTGATGCTGAGATTTTTTTTAATTCACAAAAAAATTGTATTTTTTTATTTTTGTCTACTAAGGTGTAACTAAAAGGGATAGGAGTATATTCTGTATCTCGACCTCTTATATTAAGCATCCAAGCATTATTTTCGCTTGCAGTTATAAATAGGAATTCAGCTTTCTTTTTTTTTAAATAAGAAGAAATTCTACTTAACTTTACATCATATTTTTCACTGCCAGAACTGTTGGGTAACTTAAAAAACTTTTTTTTATTTACAAAGGTTTCCCTTTTCCAAATTTTGTCAATAAGATTTTTATCTAGAGATTTAAATTTACAACTTGTTTTACTAAAAAAAGAGAGAAGAAATTTTTTCGTAAATAATTTTGGATCAAAACCTATAATTAATTTATGGTCTTTTATAACATCATAAGGTTTTTTGTTTGGAATAGTTATTATTTTGAAATACTCTCCGCTTTGATTTTCTGCTTGCAAAGTATACCTCCCATCAACAAATAAATAATTTTTCTTTTTTAATATTAAAGCAAAGCCAAATGAACCTGTAAAATTTGAGATAAATTTAAGTCTATCATTGTGATCAGCGACATTTTCCTCAAAAAACTCATCATTTTTTGGAATGATGTATCCATCAATTTTTTCTTTATATAAAATTTCCTTAATCTTTTTTATTTTTTCCATTTTAGCATTTTATTTTTTTTATATCTATCCCACCCAGGACTTCTATATTCTTCATCAAAGTCTATAGAGCTATCTTGATTGAATTCAAAATCCTCTGTTTCATTTATTCCTATTTCATTTTTTTCAACGCTTTCATCAGGTATTTCATTAATAAATCTTGAAGGCAAAGCATCCATCCAGTCACCATGATAAGCCCTCTTCATTGCAAAAGATAAGTAGGCTTCTTTTTTTGCTCGTGTGATACCTACGTAAGCTAACCTTCTTTCCTCTTCTAGAGCAAAGTCACCTTTTTCCTCTAAAGATTTTTGATGTGGAAACAAACCCTCTTCCCATCCTGGAAGAAAAACCACGTCAAATTCTAAACCCTTTGCGGCGTGCATTGTCATTAAATTAATTTTTGCTCCCTCCCACTCTTGATCAATTGAGGTAGCAAGCGC
>MDTG01216137.1_pt1 | contig 14224 bp, 10 predicted proteins | sample 811421 | NCBI WGS metagenome assembly MDTG01 (sample SAMN05326645, study PRJNA326480) | marine metagenome | isolation source: seawater | place: Pacific Ocean: South East | collected 2011
AACAACTACAACTTCACTAGTATCAAAAATTTTATCAACAGCAAAACTTGATCCTACTATTATAAATGGTGGAGTAATAAACTCCATAAAAAATAACGCAAAGTTAGGAAAAGGGGAGTGGGCTGTTGTAGAGGCAGACGAGTCGGATGGCAGTTTTCTAAAAATTCCAATTAATTACTCTATTGTAACAAATATAGATAGGGAACATTTAGATTTTTACAAAAGTTATGAAAAATTGAAAAAAGCTTTCTTGGCATTTTTAAATAAAACGCCACCTATCGGAAAAGCAATAGTTTGTTTGGACGATACAGAATTAAAAAAGATTTTTAAGAGTGCAAAAATAAAAAATTTTTTAACCTATGGTTTTGATAAAAAGGCACATTATCAAATTTGTAATGTTAAATATTCAATAAATCATACCACCTTTGATTTAAAAATTAGAAATAATAACTCAAGATATTTGTACATTGGTAATATTTTATTAAATCTTGTAGGAGACCATAATGTTCTCAACGCAACGGCGGCTATAGGCGTGAGTTTAAATTTGGGAATTAAAATATCTGTTATAAAAAAAGCATTAAAAAATTTTTCAGGGGTTCAAAGAAGATTAACTAAAGTTTTGCAAAAAAATAATATTGAATTTTATGATGATTATGCACATCATCCCACAGAAATTGAATCAGTAATAAGTGGAATTAAAAAAATCTCAAATACCAGAAAATTAATAGTAGTATTTCAACCACATAGATATTCAAGAATTAGAAATTTAAAATTAGAGTTTGCAAATTGTTTTAGAGGAGTATCCTCGGTGTTACTTTGTCCAGTATATGCTGCTGGAGAAAAAAAAGATTTAAATTACAATCAGGATAAATTCGCTAAACTAATAAGTAAATTTTCAGGAGTTCAAGTAATCACTATTCAAAATGAGATAGATTTAACTAAATTTTTTAAAAAAAATTTGATCAAAAATGAAATTGTTATTGGAATGGGCGCGGGGACTATTTCAAAATGGATGAATAATTTAAAGTATACAATATGAGTCCTTTAATAAAAAATTTAAAAGATTTATTTGGTGATAAAATAAGATTAAATGAAAAATTATCAAAATATAATTGGTTTAATTCCGGTGGTCCTGCTGAACTATTTTTTAAAGCGGAAAATGAAAAGGAATTAGCATCATTTTTAAGTCACTTAAAACCTAATTTAAATTCTATTAATATTATCGGAGCTGGATCTAACACCTTGATAAGGGACGGAGGTGTAAAAGGTGCAACAATTAAATTATCATCAAACTTTTCTTTCATAAATTTAATAGAAAAAAATATTATTGAAGCTGGAGCTGCAACCTTAGATAAAAATATTGCAAACTTTTCAAAAGAGCAGTCTTTATCAGGGCTAGAGTTTTTATCTTGTATTCCAGGATCAGTCGGTGGTGGAATTAGAATGAATAGCGGATGTTATGACTCTGATTTTTCAAAAATTTTAACTTCGATCAAAGTGATGGATTTTAACGGAAGTATAAAAGAAATAAAAAGAGATCAAATCAATTTTTTTTATAGAGGCTGTAGTCTTCCTCAAAACTTAATTATATTAAGTGTAAAATTACAAGGAATTCCCTCTAAAAAAGAGTTAATCGAAGCAAAACAAAAAGATTTTATACAAAGAAAAATAGATTCACAACCAAAAGGGGTTAAAACTTGCGGGAGTACCTTTAAAAATCCAGAGGGTACAAAAGCGTGGAAATTAATAAAAGAATCAAAAAGTGATAAATTATTTGTTGGTGACGTAAAAATTTCAGAAAAGCACAGTAATTTTTTTATTAACAATGGTAGTGCCTCATCTTTTGAAATCGAGCAGCTAATAAATAAAGTTAAGGAAAATGTTTTTAAAGAAACGGGTAAAAAGCTGGAATTAGAAATAAAAATAATTGGAAATAACATTTAATTTTATGAAAAAAAAAATATTAGTAATTTTAGGAGGTAATTCAAAAGAAAGGGAAATTAGCTTAAAATCAGGAAAGGCTTGTATTAAAGCATTAAAAGATTTAAAACATAAGACCCAAATATTTGATCCAGCAAAAACCCATTTTAGTCAATTAAAAAATTATAAAGCAGATTTAATTTTTAATTCTTTGCATGGTAAAGATGGTGAAGATGGTATTGCACAAAGTTATTTTGAGTTTTTCAAATTTCCTTACACTCACTCTGGCGTACTATCGTCAATGAATGCAATGAACAAGATAATATCAAAGGAAATTTTTAAAAAAAATAAAATTTTATCCCCAAATTCTTTTTCGGTAAATTCTGTAAATTTTTCTGAATTAAGAATAAAAAAAAAGATAAAAAGTTTAAAAATAAAATATCCTTTGGTAGTTAAACCTTCTGACGAAGGATCAAGTATTGGAGTAAGAATTTGTAAAAATTATAATGCTCTCAAAAAGAATACTAAGGAACTACTAAATGAATACAAATCTTTAATCGTAGAAAAATTTATTGGCGGACAAGAAATACAAGTTGCCGTAATTAATGGCAAAGCTCTAGGAGCAATAGAATTAAAACCTAAAAGAAATTTTTATGATTATAAAGCGAAGTATTCAAAGGGGGCTAAAACAAAACACATTATGCCTGCAAATTTAAGCAAGAAGAAATATTCTGAAGTTCTAAATTTAGCAACAAAAGCACACAAAGCTCTAAAATGTAGAGGAGTAACAAGATCAGACTTTAAATTTGAAAATAATAGATTTTGGATACTCGAGACGAATACACAACCAGGAATGACGGACCTATCTTTAGTACCTGAGATAGCAAGATATAGGGGTATAACGTTTAAAAAACTTGTTGAAAGCATCATTCGTGATGCAAGTATTAATAAATGATAAAGACGTTAAAATTTTTTTTATTAATATTTATTTTCTTATTATTTACTACATATAATTCAGATAGACAAAAAAACTATAAAAGTTTTTTTTTTAAAATAGAGAATATATATATTGAAAATACAAATTTTATCGATGAAGAAAAACTCAAAAAAGATTTAAATTTTTTGAAGGGAACAAGTTTACTATTCCTTAACGAAAAAAAAATTATAAACATCTTTTCTAAGTATGCATTTATATCGAATGTGAGATTAAGGAAGTCTTATCCGAACAATATCGAAATTAAAGTTTTTGAAAAAAAACCTATAGCAATACAAGTTTTGGGAAATGAAAAATTCTATATTACTGAAAAAGGAGAAAAATTAGTTTTTTTAAAATCAAAATCTTATCAAGATTTGCCTATTATATTTGGTGATCAAAAAAATTTTAGCTCCTTTTTCGAGGAATTAAGAAAAAGCAACTTTTCTCCAATTCAAATAAAAGCTTTTTACTATTTTGATATTGGAAGATGGGATATTGTACTAAAGAATAATAAAACTATTAAACTGCCTAAAGAAGGTTATATGGAAATTTTGGCTAATATAGATTCAATTATAAATGATAAAAATTTTTTACGATATAAAATTTTTGACTATAGAATAAAAGAACAGTTAATTTTAGAATAATATGCAAACAGATCAGCCGTATTTATTTATAGATATTGATGATAAAAAAATTATTTTTTCAGCAATCAGGTATAATGAAACATCTGATTACGAAATTATTAGCAATTTAATTGTAAAGTCTGATGGAATTGAAAATGGCAAGATTGTAAATGTCAAAAAATTTTCAACAGTCATTAAAAATACTCTTAGCGAAATGGAGGAAAAAATTAATCATCTCTTCACCAAGGCAATTATAATTATAAGTCCTGACAAGATTAATTGTATTAATGTTTGTGGTTATAAAAAACTAAATGGATCTCAAGTTTCCAAAGAAGATGTAACGTATATTTTAAATGATTCCAAGAAGCTAATAATACTAAACGAAAATAGAAATTCACTAGTGCATCTTTTCAATTCAAGTTTTTCTATTGATAGTGACAATTTAGAAAACTTACCAATAGGTCTCTTCGGAGAGTTTTATAATCAAAACATGAGTTTTTTTTTAATTGAGAAAAATACTTTAAAAAATATAAAATCTCTTTTTAATGACTGCGGAATTAGTATTGAAAGAATAGTTTTAAAATCTTTTGTTGAAGGTATAAATTTATTAACAAAAAAAGTTATAGACAAAAATTTTCTCACTATAAAGATACAAGAGGAAAGAAGTAATTTATCGTTATTTAAAAATAACTGTTTTTTATACTCAGAAGAATTTAATTTCGGATCAAATTTGTTCCTTCAAGATTTATCAAAAATATGTTCTTTAAAAATAGAAGAGGTAGAAAGTGTTTTAAAGGATTTAAATTTAAAATCTTTTTCTAATCGGCTTGAACATGAAATATTAGATAAAAAATATTTTATTCATTCGCCTTATAGAAAAATTAGACTTAAATTAATTTATGATGTTGTAGAAGCAAGATTAGATGAACTATTTGAAATTTTTTATAAAAAAAATATTAATTTAAATTATTATAAAAAAAGCAACAAGGCTCTTTATATATATGTTGAAAATCTCATTTTATTGAAAATTATAAAGAGCATTTTTGAAAAAAAAAACATAAAAGACTTACAAATTGTTTTTAACGAACCTTACGAAGAAAGACTTGTCTCAGCTATACTTGGCACGGCAGAATTAGTCGGTAAAGGATGGGAAAAAGAAGCTATCCCAATTATACAAAGCAAAAAGTCAATAATATCTAGACTTTTTTCAAGCTTATTTAGTTAAGTAAAACTGTATTTTTTTGAAACATTAGTTGTCTTAAGGATAATCAGTCAATTTACTATAAAAGGTCATGTTAAAGATTTACCAAAAAACCGTTTCGAGACCAATCACCTTCAAAGGAATAGGTCTTCATAATGGTTTAAAATGTGAAATTAAAATTTTGCCAGCATCAGAAAACCATGGAATAGTTTTTAAAAGAGTTGATTTAAGTGGAGAAAATTTAATTGAAGCAAATCATAAAAATGTTTCATCAGCAGTTCTCTGCACCAAACTTTCAAATAAATCTGGAGTATCTGTATCAACAGTCGAACATTTATTAGCAGCTCTTTATATAGCAGAAGTCGATAACGTTTTAATTGAGATAAATAATTCAGAAATACCAATAATGGATGGTTCTTCAAAAGAATTTGTAAATTCAATAAATGAAATTGGTTTAAAAGAATTAAAGGCAAAAAGAAAATATTTGAAAATAAATAAAAAAATTGAACTTATTGATGGAAAAAAAATAGTATCAATAGAACCTGATACAGAAGGTTTAAAAGTTGACTTTGAATTAGTATACCCAAATCACATTATAGGAAAACAAAACAATAAAATTAATTTTGCAAACACAAAACTCGAGGATGTTTACAACTCCAGAACTTTTTGTCTGTACGAAGATATTGAAGAAATTAAAAAAATTGGTTTAGCTAAAGGAGGTTCTTTGGAAAACGCCATTGTTGTAAAGGATGAGGAAATATTAAATATCGGAGGTCTGAGAAATAATAAAGAATTTGTAAATCATAAGATTTTAGATTTAGCAGGAGACTTTTTATTATCAGGATTTAGAATTCTAGGAAATGTAAGATGTATTCAAGGAGGCCATAATCTAAGTTATTTATTTCTAAAAAAACTTTTTCAGAATTCTTCTAATTTTGAGGAAATAGAGGCAGACAAAGTTGTTTCAACGAAACCAATTTTAAAAACATCAGTAAATAAGCTAGCAGTTAACGCTTAATAACCTTTAAATTTACCTAATTAAATTTTTTTGATAAGAGTTCTTCAATGTATCAAAAATTAATTATTATTACTTTTTCATTCCTATTGTTATTCTCGTGTTCTAAAAAGGAGCCAGAGGTAAAGATTTCGGGAAGTGATCAGTCTTTTATAATTTATAAAGAAGCGGTAAAGGCTATGAATGACGGTGATATTCTATATGCTTCAAGAAAGTTTTCAGAGGCAGAATTATTATTACCTCAAATAGAGTTTTCGGCCAAAGCTGCACTGATGTCTAGTTATTGTCTTTATTTAATAAATTTTTATGAGGAAGCATTAGAAAGTTTGGAAAGATTTGTAAAAAATTATCCTGCTGATAAGAATATATCATACGCTCATTACCTAATTGCTATTTCTCTTTACGAACAAATATTGGATGAAAAAAAAGATTTAAAACCACTATTAGATACCAAAGCAAAAATAGAATTCTTTCTAAAAAAATATCCGGATACAGAATATGCAATTGATTTAAAATTTAAAATGGACCTAATTAATAATCAATTAGCTGCGAAAGAGATGTATATAGCAAAATACTATATGGAGTCAAAAAAGTGGATACCGGCTATCAATAGACTTAAAACAATTGTTGATGACTTTTCAGAAACAATATTTATTGAGGAAGCCCTTCATAGGTTAGTAGAGGTTTATTATAAAGTTGGTTTAGAAGAAGATGCAAAATCAGCCGCAGCTTTATTAGGTTATAATTATAATTCTGGAGAATGGTATAAACAGTCATACAAAATACTAAATAAAAATTATAAAATAGAAAAAAAAATTAAAACTAAGAAAAATGACGGTTTGATTAAAAGAACCATAAAGAAAATACTTAAGTAAAAAAATGAAGAAAAATAAAGATGTATTAATCAAAAAATATAAACAAAAAATAAATATTTTAAAGAAATATGATGAATCATACTACGACAAGGACTCTCCTATAGTTTCAGATTATAGGTATGATGAAATCAAAAAAGAAACTATCGAGCTTGAAAATAACTACCCGTTTTTAAAAAAAGAAAGTTCTGTTCAAGATAAAGTTGGATATAAGCCCTCTACAAAATTTAAAAAAATAAAACATTCTAAGCCAATGCTATCATTAAGCAATGCTTTTGGAATAGAGGATATGGAAGAATTTTTGAAAAAGATAAAAAATTTTTTAAATGATAAAAATTTAAAACCTGAACTAACATGCGAGCCAAAAATTGATGGTATTTCAGCTTCTCTTACTTATGAGAATGGAATTTTAGTAAGAGGTCTTTCTAGAGGCGACGGGGAAACAGGTGAGGACATTTTAGAAAATTTAAAAACTATAAAAGAAATACCAAAAAAAATTTCAGATAAAGATATTCCAAAAATTTTAGAAATTAGAGGAGAGGCGTATATTGGAAAAAAAAATTTTGATAAGATCAAAGATAAATTTGCTAATCCGAGAAATGCTGCTGGCGGATCTTTAAGACAAAAAGATTCAAAAATTACAGCCGGTATACCTTTACAGTTTTATGCATACGCATTTGGAAATATTGAACCAATGATCTTCAAGACTCAATCAGATTTTTTGAAAAAAATCTCCAAGTGGGGTTTTAAGACTAATCCATACAATAGTATTGTAAAAAATTTATCTGAAATTCAATCTGAACATGGTAAAATAGAAAAAAAAAGATCAGATTTAGACTATGATATTGATGGATTAGTTTTTAAAGTAAACAATTTATCCCTTCAATCAAGACTTGGAAGTACTTCAAGCTCTCCTAGATGGGCGATAGCCTACAAATTTTCATCTGTAAAAGCTATTACAAAAATTAACGATATAATAGTCCAAGTGGGTCGAACTGGAGCTCTAACGCCTGTAGCTAAAGTTCAACCTGTAACTGTTGGAGGAGTTGTTGTTTCTAATGCAACGTTACATAATGAGGAGGAAATATCCAGAAAGGATATTAGAATAGGAGATTATATTACCCTTCAAAGAGCTGGCGATGTAATTCCTCAAGTAGTGTCAGTTGACAAGTCTAAAAGAAATAAAGACGTAAAAAAATTTGTATTTCCCACGAAGTGCCTTTGTGGAGCTCAAACAATTAAAGAAGTAAACGAGAGTACCAAGAAAATAGATGCTGTCAGAAGGTGTTCTAAAGAATATGAGTGTAAATATATTGCTATTGAAAAATTGAAACATCTTGTCTCAAAAGACGCATTCAATATTGATGGATTAGGTAAAAAAGTTGTAGATCAATTTTGGGGACTAGGTTTAATTAAGAAACCGGCTGATATATTTGATCTAAATTATAATAAAATAAAAAATCTGGAGGGCTGGGGAGAAACTTCAGTTAATAATCTAAAAAATGCAATTGAAAAATCCTCAACTATCTCACTTGACAAATTTATTTACTCAATCGGTATAAGACATATAGGACAGGAAAATGCAAAATTATTATCAAATTTTTTTCTTAAAATTGATAAATTTTTTGAGCTCTTTAGTTCATCAAAAAGAAATATATTACTTAAAAACATAAATGATTTAGATGGAATTGGAATGTCACAAATAAAGTCTTTGGATGATTTTTTTTCAAACAAAATTAATTTTAAATCTATGAATGATTTAATTGCAAAACTAAAAATACAAGATTTTAAAGGTATTAATAAAAAAGGAAAACTAAGTGGAAAATCTATAATGTTTACGGGTGGATTTGAAAAAATGAGTAGATCCGAGGCCAAATCTCTAGTTGAGGAAAATGGAGGAAAAGTTCTTGGAAGTATTTCAAAAAAGCTAGATATAATCGTTGTTGGAAACTCTAAACCTACAAAGAGGAAAGTTGATAAAGCGAGAGAGTTAGAAATAAAAATTTTGTCTGAAATCGAATGGTATAAACTTTTAAATATTTGAGCAGGCTTCTTTAAGTTTTACAATTTCATTTTTACTCATAAATTTTTTTAAATTTTCAAAAACAGAATTATGATAATTGTTAAGCCAATATATTTCTTTTGAATTCAAAAGTTTTTTTTCAATTAATGATTTTTCGATTGGAGCTAAAGTAAGATTTTGAAACCTTAATTCTCTTTTTTGTTTTTTTACATAAATTAGATTTTCTATTCTTATTCCAAAATAATTTTTTTTATAAAAACCAGGTTCATTTGAAGTAATCATTCCCTTTTTAAAATTTGAGCTATTATTCTTTGAAATTGATGGTGGACCCTCATGGACGTTTAAAAAATACCCAACACCATGACCTGTTCCGTGGGGATAATCCAGATTTATATTCTTAAGGTACTTTCTCGCGGCATTATCCAAAATTTTACCCGAGGTATTTTTATTAAGCTTAAAATTACTTACTGCTATATGACCCTTCAAAACTCTTGTAAAAATATCCTTAATTTTTTCATCTTTATTGTTAAGAGATAAAGTTCTTGTTACATCTGTCGTACCATAAGAGTATTGACCACCAGAGTCGATCAAATAAATATCTCCAGCTTTTAACCTTCGGTTACTTTTTTTATTTGCTCTGTAATGGATGATCGCACTGTTTGGGCCACTTCCTGAAATTGTTGGGAAACTTAAAAATTTAAATGATTTACTCTTTTTTCTAAATTTAAGTAATTGCTTTTCTGCGTCTAATTCAGTTATCCTTTTATTTGAAAAATTATCTTTAATCCAAAAAATAAATTTTGTTAAAGCAGCTCCATCAAGAATATGAGATTTAATAGTATTGTTAATTTCAGTACTATTTTTTAAGGACTTCAAATAATAAATTGGATCAAATTTTAATTTAATAAAGTTATTTTTTGTCAAAAGATTTTCATAAAATAATGAGCAAGTAAGACTATCAATTTGTATCTTTTTCTTAGACAAATTTAAAATTATATTTGGCAAGTGTAAAAAGTCATGAATTTCTAATTTTTTTTCAAGAGATTTTCTTAAAGATTTTTTTAACTGTTTTTCATTGCAAAATAATTTTATACCACCTTTTACATCTACTAAAGCTTGAGAGATTGGAAGTGGTGAATATTTACTGTCATTGCCTCTTATATTTAACAACCAAGCAACATTTTCAGAAGCGGTTATAAAAGAACAATCAATTTTTTTCTTTTTAAGAATTTTTATATACCTTGAAATTTTTGAACTCGAAGATTCTCCTGAGGCTTTTTTTTTCAATTCGTAGAATAAATTTAAATTTAAGTTTTTTTTTCTTTTCCAAATACAATCAATTAAATTTTCTTCAATTGGAACAAGTTGTAGATATGATCTTTGAAATAGTCTTTTTAAAGAGTCTTTTGTGTGCAATTTGGGATCAAAACCAATTTTAAATTTTTTTTTAAAAATATTATTTGGATATTCTTTTGGTATACAACAAATTTTAAAATATTTTCCACATTCTTTGTGAGCTTGTATTGTATATCTTCCGTCCACAAAAATATAATTTTTATTTTTTAAAATTATTGCAAAACCAGCTGAACCACTAAAGTTTGATATGTATCTTAAATTATCATCCTCTGAGGAGTTGTACTCATTAAAAAACTTATTATTTTTCGGTATCAAATATCCATCTATATCGTGATTTTTGAAAAGTTTTCTTAATTGAGTTATTTTTTCCATTTTAAAACTTTATTTTTCTTATATCTTGCATAACCAGGACTTCTAAAACCTTCATCAAAATCAATATTAGTAGTTTCTACTTCTAAATCTTGATTAAAATCAAAATCGTCCTTAGATTTTTCAATTAAGTTTTCAGTATTTTTTTCAATATTTTCATCTGGAATTTCATTTATAAATCTAGAAGGAAGAACATCTATCCAATCCCCATGAAAAGATCTTTTTGTTGCAAATGATAAAAAAGCTTCTTTTTTAGCTCTAGTTATTCCAACGTAAGCTAATCTTCTCTCTTCCTCTAATGCAAAATCTCCCTTTTCTTCTAAAGATTTTTGATGAGGAAATAATCCCTCCTCCCATCCAGGAAGAAAAACAGCATTAAACTCAAGTCCTTTAGCTGCGTGCATAGTCATTAAATTAATTTTTTCTCCTTCCCAATTCTTATCTATTGATGTGGCAAGGGCAACATGTTCCAAAAAGTTTTGTAAATTATCGTAGTCATGCATGGCTCTTAATAATTCTTTTAAGTTTTCTAGTCTATTTTCACTATCAAGATCTTTTTTATTTTTTAACATTTCTGAATAACCAGACTCATCAAGCACTATTTTGAGAACATCGAAATGTTTGTTTGATTTTAAATCTATTCTCCATTTATCAATCATCTTAATTAAATGAGATAAACTTACTTTAATTTTAGGCTTAAAACTATTCGTCTCTAAATTTCTTCTTATTGCATCCTCGAGACATAATTTATTTTTTTTACCAAACGAATATATTTGATTTAATGTGCTTTCCCCTACACCTCTTTTAGGGTTTTCTATTACTCTTTCTAGTGCTAGATCGTCATATTTTTGATTTATAATTCTCAAATAAGATACTGCATCTTTAATTTCTGCTCTTTCATAAAATTTTGTTCCACCAATTACCCTGTAGCCTATTCCCACTTTTAAAAACCTTTCTTCAAACTCTCTTGTTTGGTAGATAGCTCTAACCAAAATTGTAATGTCATTTAAAGAATACTTTTCTTTTAATTTATTTTCTATAATATCGCTTATTCCCTCTGCCTCATCACGACCTGTTTGATAACAATTTAATTTTACAGTTTCTCCTTGTTTTCCAGAGGACCATAATGTTTTATTTACTCTATTTCCGTTATGTGAAATTAATGTTGAAGCAGTATCCAAAATATTTTTTGTGGACCTGTAATTTTGCTCCAGCTTGAAAACCTTACAATTTTTGTAAATTTTATCGAATGTCAAAAAATTTTTGATTTCAGCTCCTCGCCAACTGTATATAGATTGATCATCATCACCTACACAACAAATGTTCTGATCTTTATTCACGAGAAGATTTAACCATTTATTTTGAATAAAATTGGTATCTTGAAATTCATCGACCAAAATATATTTAAAATTCGTATTATAAATTTTTTTAATATCCGGATGATTCTCAAAAAGTTTTACACAATACAAAATAAGATCACCGAAATCACAAGCATTTAAGTCCCTTATCTTTTCCTGATAAATTTTGTAAACTTTTAGGATTGATTTTTCTAAACCAACAAATTTTGAACCTTTGATATCCTCGGGTAGGAGACCTTTATTTTTCCACTTGTCTATGAAAGAAATTATAAACTGCGGAGTAATTTTTTTTGCGTCGATTTCTTCAGCCTTAGAAATATTTCTTATAATTTTTTTTTGGTCATCTGTGTCTAAAATAGTAAAGTTTCCCTTCAAACCTATAGCTTCAGCATGCCTTCTTAAAAACTTAACACTTATAGAATGAAAAGTACCTAACCACGGAACTGACGAAGATTTTTCTCTTAGATATCCCAGGACTCTATTCTGCATCTCTTTAGCAGCTTTGTTTGTAAAAGTGACACAAAGAATTTGGTTGGGCCACGCTTTTTTTTCATTAATAATATGAGCTAATCTAGTTGTTAAAACTCTTGTTTTACCAGACCCAGCTCCAGCCACTACCAAATTTGGACCTTCTGTACTTAATACAGCATCCTTTTGTTCCTTGTTTAAATTTTCTAATAATTTATTTATAGAATTCATATTATGATCTTAATAACTATATACTACTTATTTTAGCATAATAAATGAGTAAAAATTGCAATGTTAAATTTTAAAAAGTTTTTGAATATAAATATACACCAAGTTGTAAATTTTTTTTTAATATCAAAAAGTACTAATAAGAAATTAACATTTATTTTTTATTTAATACTAATAAGTCTTTTTATAGCAATTTTTTATTTATTGTCACCAAAATTGCTAAATTACTCTTCAAGAGAATTTATAATCTTGGAAGCATTAAAGGCAAAAAGTAGTATTAACATAAAAAAATTTAAAAATATAAATTATAGAATATTTCCCACTCCAAGATTGGTTATAAAAGAGTCTAATTTCGATTTTCATAAAGATTTTATTTTGGTTGAGAATTCAAATATTCATATAATTTTGAATTTAAAAGGTTTGTTGAGGTATAAAAATTTTGATTATAGGAGAATTTCTGTTGAAAATAGCAATTCTAAGATATTTATAAAAAATCTTAGTAAATCAATTAATATAATAAACAAAAATCAGAAAAAAATAAATTTTACTAAAAGTAAATTTAATTTTATAGGAAAAGAAAAAAAGTTATTTGAAATATCGGATGTTGACCTGGTTATTAAAAAGAAGAATTCAGAAGATATATTTAACTTAAGTGGATTTTTATTACAAAAAAAAATTTTTATAAATTTTTCACACAAAGGAAATAAAAATAATAATTTATCATTAAAATTGCCAGATATTGACTCTTCAATAAAAATATTCTTTCAAAATAATGAAAATAAAAATAGGATTGTTTCTGGATTAACAAATCTTGAAGTATTAAACAATTTTTTTCAATTTGATTTCACAGTTAATGATAGATTAGAGATTGCAAACGGTTTTGTAAGGAACAAATCAGTTAATTCATCGGTAAAAGGGTACTTAAATTTTGATCCTAATTTTTATTTCGACCTTCATTTAGAACCAAATATGTTCAATGTTAAGAATATTTTTCAATTTAGTTTAGAGCAATATTTACTCCCCAATATGAAAAGCCTTAAATTTGCAAAAAAACTTAATGGTAAGCTTGATCTAAAATTCAAAGATTTATTTCAAGGCGAGGTATTATTTGAAAACGGATCTATTTCTTTAAAAAATTTTTTGATTAATAAAAAAAATGAATTTATAAAACTTGAAACTTCGATAGAGGACCTTAACTCAACAAAAAAAGTTGTTTTTGATTTTCAAAAAAAATTAAATGGAAAAAAAAATAGAGAAGAAATGTTCAACATTAAAGGGCAGATAATTCCTGTCAAAAACAAAGTAGTTTTAAAAAAAATTTTTTTAAATAATAAAGAATTAAGCAAAGAAAAAATAAAGTTTTATGAAAAAAAATTTAATGAGCAAATAGTCGACAAAAATTTAGTAAATATTTTTAATTCAAGAAAATTCAATCATTTTTTTAAAAATTTTAGTAAATAATTATTTAGGCTTAGTCATTAACATAGGATTCATTATTTTATCATATTCTTTCTCTGTAAGTATCCCTGATTTAATAACTTCTTCTTTTAAGGTTGTACCATTTTTGTGTGCCGCTTTCGCAATTTTTGCAGATTTATCGTAACCTATCTTTGGAGACAAAGCTGTGACTAGCATCAGTGAGTTATCCAAAAGGTGCTTAATTCTTTTTTTGTCCGCTTTTAATCCTTTCACACAATAATTTGCAAAACCTTTTGAAGAGTCTGACATTATATTTATCGATTGAAGTATGTTATGAATAATTAAAGGTTTAAAAACATTTAATTCAAAATGTCCATGAGACCCTGCCATTGTAAT
>MDTG01278969.1_pt1 | contig 14224 bp, 15 predicted proteins | sample 811421 | NCBI WGS metagenome assembly MDTG01 (sample SAMN05326645, study PRJNA326480) | marine metagenome | isolation source: seawater | place: Pacific Ocean: South East | collected 2011
CAGCAGGTTTTGCCTCAGCAGGTTTTTCTTCAGCTGCAGGTTTTGCGTCAGCAGGTTTTGCGTCAGCAGGTTTTGCGTCAGCAGGTTTTTCTTCAGCTGCAGGTTTTGCGTCAGCTGCAGGTTTTGCGTCAGCAGGTTTTGTATCTTCTTTTTTCTTTGGAAGATGTTTTTTAGTTTTTTCAGTTATAATTGGTTTTTCAACCACACCCATTGTGCTTAAAAATAAAGTTACACGATCACTTGGTTGCGCGCCTTTAGCTATCCATTCTTTTGCCTTATCAATATCTATTTTTACTCTTTCTGGATTATCTTTTTTTAACATCGGATTATAAGTTCCAATTTGATCAATAAATTTACCATCTCTGGCACGTCTTGAGTCAGCTATGACAACTCTATAAAATGGTCTTTTTTTTGCCCCACCTCTTGAAAGTCTAATTCTTACTGGCATAATTTTTCCTTTTTTTTATTTAAAATTTGTTGGCAGCTTGCTTTGTATTTTTTGAATAAAATCACTAGGCAAGCCGCCTTTTCCCATTGATTTCATTTTTTTCATCATCTTTTGTGATTGAAGAAATTGTTTTAAAAGTTTGTTTACATCTTGAACTCTTGTTCCTGATCCATCAGCAATTCTTATTTTACGAGAAGCTTTTATTATATCTGGATAGGACTTTTCTTTTTTTGTCATTGAATTAATTATAGCAACTTGATGATTAATAAAATCATCAGAAATATTATTTTCAGCCATTAGTTTTTGAGCTTTTGATACTCCAGGGAGTAATGACATTATTCCAGACACACCTCCCATTTTGTTCATTTGTTTTAGTTGATTAGCAAAATCTTCTAAATCAAACTTTCCCTTTGACATCTTTTTAGCAAGAACCTCCATTTCTTTTTGATCAATATTTTCCGAAGCTTTTTCAACCAAAGATATAATATCTCCTCTTCCAAGAATTCTATCAGCTATTCTTTCAGGATAAAAAGCTTCTAAGTCATTAATTTTTTCACCCGTACCAATAAATTTTATTGGAGCACCAGTAATTGATTTAATAGACAATGCTGCACCACCCCTTCCATCACCGTCAATTCTTGTAAGTACAGATCCAGTTATTGCTACTGTTTCTGCAAAACTTTTAGCAACATTTACTGCATCTTGACCAGTTAAAGAGTCAGCTACTAAAAGAGTTTCATGAGGATTTAATAAAGAATGTATTTTTTTTAATTCGATCATCATATCTTGATCAACAATTTGACGGCCAGCTGTATCAAATAATATAATATCAATTAAATTTTTAGATGCATAAGATAATGTATCTTTGGTAATTGTTTCTACAGAATCTAAATTTTGATGATCAAAAAATTCCAAATTAAGTTGCTGACTTAAAATTTTTAATTGTTTTTGAGCAGCTGGTCGGTAAATATCAGCAGAAACAAGTAAAATTTTTTTCTTAGATTCTTTTTGCAAATGTTTAGCAATTTTAGCTACAGAAGTAGTTTTTCCTGAACCTTGAAGACCACAAAATAGAATTTTTGTAATTCCAGCTTTTTCAATTTTTAACGGTTCATTGTTAGATCCCAAAATAGAAATAAGTTCATCATGAACTAGTTTAATTATCATTTGGTCAGGCTTTATAGACTTTAAAACTTCTTGACCTATTATGTTTTTTTTTACATTTTCAATAAAATCTTTTACTACTGGCAAAGCAACATCTGCCTCTAAAAGAACTATGCGTATTTCACGCATTGTTGAATCAAGATCTTTTTCAGAAATTATTGCTCTTCCCTGTATTGATTTAACAATATTTTCTAATTTTTCATTTAGTGTTTCAAACATTTTTCTCCAATATAAAATTTCACCAGGGCACGAAACTCGTGGGCTGATGTACCTATCAAAATGATAAGCTAGTAAAATTTCAATTAAGGAATTTCAGAGTACGCATATTAAAATAGAGCACTAAAGTCAAGATCTCCTGAAATATACAATTTTAGCTGGAATTCTGATAAAAAACAGTCATATAAGGTCATTATGGAAAAAATTAATTTCATCAAAATGCATGGATTAGGCAATGACTTTGTTATAATTGATAAAAGACTCAATGATATCAACATTTCAGATGATTTAATTAAAAAATTAAGCGATAGAAAAAGTGGCGCAGGCTGTGATCAACTTATTACAATTAATCAAAGTAATAATAAAAATATTGATGCAAAAATTGAAATATTTAATCCTAATGGTGATAGAGCTGAAGCTTGTGGTAATGGCACAAGATGTGTAGCTAAAATATTATTTGAAGAGTTTTCAAAAAATGAAATAAATATTGAATCTGATGTAGGAATTCTAAATGCAAAAAAAATAAATAATCATAATATAAGTGTCAATTTAGGAAAACTGACTACAAATTGGAAAAAAATACCTTTAATCAAAAATATAGATACTTTAAATATTCCTATAGATATTGAAGGACTCAGCAATGGAGTGGCAGTTAATATCGGAAATCCTCATATAGTTTTATTTGGTAAAAATATTAAAAATATCAAATTAGAAGAAATCGGTCCTATAATTGAAAAAAATAAATTATTTCCAAATAGAACAAATGTTGAAATAGTTGAAGTAATAAATAACAAGAAAATTGAGATGAGAGTTTGGGAAAGAGGTGTGGGAATTACTTTGGCCTGTGGAAGTGGTGCATGTGCTGCAGTATATGCTGGACAATTAAAAAATTTATTAGAAAATAATGTTGAAGTAGTTTTAGAAAGGGGATCTTTGCATATTAAAATTGAAAATGATGAAGCTTTAATGACAGGTCCTGCTGAAATAAGTTTTCATGGAAAAGTAATTATCTAATGGTTGTAAAAAAAAATAAATTTAATCTTATAAATTTTGGTTGTAGATTAAATATTTATGAAGGTGAAGTAATCAAATCCTTAGTGACAAAAAATAAAATTGAAAATGTTACAATTATCAATTCTTGTTCTGTTACAGAACAAGCTGAAAAAAAAGTAAAAAATCAAATTCGCAAATCTAAAAAAAATTTTCCAAAAAATAAAATAATCGTTACTGGTTGTGCTGCTCAAATTAATCCTAAAAAATATAATTCACTTCATGATGTTGATTTTGTTATAGGCAACAAGGAAAAGTTAGAAGCAAATACTTGGAAAGATTTATTAAATAATCCAGCAGTTAAAGTTGATGACATCTTTAAAAATAATTATTTTCATGACAACTTAGTTGAAAAATTTGAAGGTAAATCTAGAGCATATATTGAAATTCAACAAGGTTGTGATCATCGCTGTACATTTTGTATAATTCCTTACGGAAGAGGCAATAATAGAAGTGTGCCTGTTGGTCTAGTAGTTGAAAGAATTAAAACTCTAGTAAATAATGGATATAATGAAGTAGTGCTTACAGGAGTGGATATCACAGATTATGGAAATGATCTTCCTGGTAAACCAAATCTTTTTCAGCTTGTAAAAAGAATTTTAAATTTGATTCCTAATCTCAAACAATTGCGCCTATCTTCAATAGATTGTGCAGAAATTAGTGATGATTTTTGGCCCTTACTTGAAGAAAAAAGACTGATGCCTCACTTTCATTTAAGTTTACAAGCCGGGAATGATTTAGTTCTAAAAAGAATGAAAAGACGACATAACAGAAAGCAAGTTATTGATTTTGTAAAGAAAGTTAGATCCTTAAGAAAAGATGTTGCTTTAGGTGCAGATATCATTGCTGGTTTTCCAACGGAATCAGAGGATATGTTTAGAGATTCTATAAATTTAATTAAAGAATGTAAAATAACTCATTTACATGTTTTCCCTTATTCAAAAAGAGAGAATACTCCTGCTGCTCGAATGCCTCAAACTCCTAAAGATATAATAAAAAATAGAGCTAAATTATTGAGAAATGAAGGTGAAAAACAAATGAAAAATTATCTTGATAAACAAATTGGATCTTCCGCACTTGTACTTGTAGAACAAAATAAAGAAAATTTCTCTTATGGTAAATCACAACATTTTACAAAAATAAAAATAGAAAAAAAAATTGCAACAGGAAAAATTGTTAAATGTTTAATAACAGGTCGTGAAAATGACATTTTAAATGCTCAACTAATTTAAAAAATGAACTTATTTGAAAAATTTAATAAAGGTCTAAAAAAAACATCTACATTTTTATCAAGTAATATATTTGATACTCTTTCTTCAAACAAAGTTGATGAAGCAGTTTTAGAAGAATTGGAGTCAGTTTTAATTTCAAGTGATATTGGTATAGATGTTACTAATCATTTAATAAATAAATTAAAATCATCCAAAATCATTGGTTCTGATGATTATAAATCTATTTTAAAAATTTTAGAAAACGAATTAACATTTATTTTAAATAAAAGAGAGGGATCTTTGTTAAAAAATGATGATCCCAAACCAACAGTTTTAATTTTTATTGGTGTAAATGGCAGTGGCAAAACAACTACAATAGGAAAATTAATAAAGAAAATAGATAGTAAAAAAATTTTAATTGGGGCATGTGATACATTTAGGGCAGCTGCCGTTGATCAATTAAGAGAATGGTCAATAAAACAAAATACTGATTTTTATAATGGTAAGATTGCACAAGATCCTGCCAGTGTCGCTTATGACACTTGTAAAAAATCATTAGAAGAAAATTATGATTATACTATTATTGATACCGCGGGAAGACTTTCAAATAATACAAACTTATTAAATCAATTAATAAAAATCAAATCAGTAATAAATAAAATTATTGAAGATAATAAAATTAAAATTATTTTAGTTTTAGATGGAACAAATGGATCAAATATGTTTAAACAAGTTGAAATATTTTCAAGTTCAATGAGCATAAATGGAATAATAATTACAAAGATTGATGGCACTGCTAAAGGTGGTGCTTTAATAGGAATTGCAGAAAAGTATGAAATTCCAATAAACTATGTTGGTCTTGGTGAAAATGTGGATGATCTTGTTGAATTTAATGCTAAAGAATATTCTAAATCTATACTTGGAATCGTTGATTAAGAAATGAAAAATATTTCAAAAATTTTTGTTGATATAGGGCCTCTTGCTGTTTTTTTTATTTTTTATACAAGAGGAAATTTACAATCAGCTATTTTGCCTTTTATGATAGCTACTGTTATAGCAGTACTTTTTTCTTATATTGTTGATAAAAAAATTCCTATTATGCCTACTGTTGGTGCAGGCATTATCTTAGTTTTTGGCGGTATGACAATTTATTTTGATAATGAAGTTTTTTTTAAAATGAAACCAACAATAATCAATCTTTTGTTTGCTGTTATTCTTTACGCTGGACAATTGTTAAATAAACCTATTTTAAAATATTTATTAGGTTCAGCTCTAAAACTAGAAGATGTAGGGTGGCAAATTTTATCAAAACGTTGGATAGGTTTCTTTATTGCTCTTGCAATTTTAAATGAAATTATTTGGAGAACACAATCAACTGATATGTGGGTAAACTTTAAAGTATTTGGCATTCTTCCAATTACATTTATTTTTACAATGACTCAATTTCCATTAATCAAAAAATATCATATAGAAGATTAAAAAAGATTATTTTTTTTTAGAGCCAAAACACCAGGAGACTCTTTACCTTCTAGCCATTCTAAAAAAGCTCCTCCAGCATTTGAAATATATGAAAATCCACTTTCAGCTCTAGCCATTTTTATAACTGAAATTGTATCACCTCCTCCAGCAATAGTTGTAATATTTAATAATTTAGTATGTTTTTTTATAATGTTAGCAACTTCAAATGAAGATTGTTGAAAGGGCTTGTATTCAAATGCGCCTAAAGGACCATTCCACAGAATCATAGATGACTTTAGAATATATTCTTTAATTAATTGTACTGTTTTGCTTCCCACATCTAAAATCATCTGTTTAGGAGGAATATTTTTTATATCGCATTCTCTAATATTATTTTTATCATTTAAATTATTCGCACAGACAACATCTACTGGTAAAATTATTTCACAATTATGATTTTTTGCTTTTTCTAAAATTAGCAAAGCTTCTTTCGACAAATTTTCTTCATACAAAGAATGTCCAACTTTAATTTTTTTTGCATATAAAAATGTATTGGCCATTGCCCCAGCAACCACAATAAAATCACAACGTTCAGATAAATTTTTTAAGAGACTAATTTTAGTTGAAATTTTTGAACCACCTATAATTGCCAAACTTGGTTTTTTTGATCTATCAACAAATTTATTAATATTTTTAATTTCTGATAACATATTAATACCAGCTATAGATGGTAAAAAATTGGGTATGCCTACAATAGAAGCGTGCTCCCTATGTGAAGCCGAAAACGCATCATTTACATATGCATCAAAGTTATTAGAAATTTCTTTAGCAAAGTTTGGATCATTTGATTCTTCTCCAGTATTAAAACGAATATTTTCAAACAAACAAACTTCACCTTTTTTCATCAAATTCATCATATTTTTTATTTTTAAATTATCAAAATTATCTAAGAAATGTATTTGGTTAACTTCAAGTTCTTGAATTAAACTTTCAATTAAAAAATTTAATGAATATTTTTTATCATATTTACCTTTTGGTCTGCCAAAATGTGAAATTAAAAAAATTTTGTTATTTTGCTTAATAAGTTTTGTTATTGATGATTTAATAGCTTCTATTCTAGATTTATCAGAAACTTTCCCATCAATTAATGGAACATTCAGATCGGCCCTGAAAAGCACATTTTTATCTTTTAGGTGATAATTATTTAAATTTTTCATTTTTTAAGTATTTTAAACACATTTATCACCGTTTTTCCTATTTTTTATAAAAAAAGACCGTTTTTTTCATTTATTTATAATATATTTAGTATATTAGATTATGTCCAAGACACTATATATTGATTTGTCTTATTATAATTAAGGAGAACAAAATGTCTTGGAATGATGATAATGTAGCTCGCCTTAGAGAACTTTGGGATCAGGGGCTGCCAACTGCTCAAATAGGTAAATTACTGGGATTTACAAAAAACGCTGTCGTAGGAAAAGCCCATAGAATAGGTTTAGAAAGACGTCCCTCACCTATAAGAAGAACGGCCGTAAAACCAGATAGAAAAAAAGCTCGATCTCCAGTAATGCCTAAGCTTAATTTTGAAAATTCAAACAATAATGAAGAGAGGGTACAAAAAAGTAATATTAAAAACTTTCAGCCATCAGTAAATAATATTTTTATATCAAATTCTAAAAGAAAGTGTGAATGGCCAGTTGGACATCCCGATGAACCAGAATTTCATTTTTGTGAAAAAGAAAGATTTGATGATAAACCATATTGTTTAGAACATTGTGCTGTAGCTTATGTAATACCAGAGAAAGAGGAAGTTAAACCAAACCCGCGAATTGCTAGTTTAGGTTATAAATAAATTTTATCGGATAATCCCCAAATTAAGATTGCAGATACACAAACTGCAAAGATTGAAACTCCTATGTCAATCATGCTATTTTTAGCTCCAATATCTTTATCTATAATTTTGAAATAAAAAAGTAAGTCATAGAGTAACTGAAAAATAGAGACAATGAAGAGAAGATTAAAATAAGCCCAAGTGCCAGCAGGTCCGTCAGGACGAAATAATATATATACACCAAGAAAGATAATACCAGCTGCAAATGTTCCTACATAACGAAGAGGTAAAATAGCACTTTTGTCAGCATTAAATTCTTTCGCTAGACCTTCAGGAGCAAATACTATCCTTACTAAATAAACTCCAAATAGCATAAGAAATAGAACAAAAAGTATTAATAGATAAATATTGTTAAAGTTTTCAATCATAAATCTTTGTACCTTAATTAAAGAAAATTTGAGAAAAATCAAATAAATTAGAATAATTCTAAAAAGAAATTATTATAAAATGTCAAAAATTTGTTAAATTTTAAATTTAATATCTTTTATTTCTAAAATATTAATTTATACAAAGCTTAATTTTGGGAGATTTTTATGGAACATAATTTTTTGCAAGGATCTGATTTTGTAGGAATTACATTTTGGATCGTATCGATAGCTATGTGGGCATCTACCCTTTTCTTTTTTTATGAAGGTATGAGGGTTTCCGCAAAATGGAGAACATCCATGGTTGTTGCTGCATTAATTACTTTTATTGCAGCGGTACATTACATGTACATGAGAGAATATTGGGTAACTTTTGGAGAGTCCCCTACGGTATACAGATATATTGATTGGGTGCTAACTGTGCCACTTCAAATGATCGAATTCTTCTTAATCTTAGTTGCAGCTGGAGCAGCTGTTTCTGCTAATTCTTTTTGGAGACTATTAATTGGAACTTTAGTAATGGTAATTGGAGGTTATTTAGGAGAAGCTGGTTATGTAAGCGCTATGATAGGATTCATAATTGGAATGATTGGATGGGCAATTATTATTTATGAAATCTTTGGCGGTGAGGCTAGTAAAGCTGCTGCAGGGTCTGAATCAGTTCGTTCAGCATTTAATGCAATGAGACTTATTGTATTAGTTGGGTGGGCTATTTATCCTCTAGGATATGTTTTTGGATATATGATGGGTAGTATTGATCCAGCAACTTTAAATGGTGTTTATAACATTGCTGACTTTGTAAATAAGATTCTTTTTGGTCTTATTATTTGGAACGCAGCTGTTAAAGACTCAGCATAATTTTTTTTCAAAACCCCCATTAATTGGGGGTTTTGCTAATTAATATAAATTTTAATTTAAATATATGGTTAAGAACTCATTTTTGTTAATTGCAATTCTTTCTTTAATTTACGGAGTAATCTTTTTTATAACACCCCATTGGTTTGTTGATTTTTCAGCAGCTAAAAGTGTAAATGTTGCTTGGTTAAGAAGTATAGGAGCCTCAATTATTGGATTGTTATTTTTTGGATGTTTTTTAATTTATTTAAATCCAATTGGAAAACTTCAATTATTAAGAGTAATAACTATGACAAGCCTTCTACAAACTCTTGGTTTAATTTATTCAAGATATCTAAATGAATTTTCTGCTAAAAATATATTAATAATTGATATGACATTAGCAATAGCTATAATAGTAACAATTTATTTTATTGCTTTAGTTTTTACTAGAAAAAAATATTTTAATTAATTCCTTCTATATATCAGAAGGTTGGTAGAAAAAAGGTATTAAAAAATTTCATTTTTTTATAACTAACTGATTATTTCAGAGATTGCCTTAATATGTGAAGGTTTAATTTCACAACAGCCTCCTAACAAAGTTGCTCCATCTTTGAATTTTCCCTCAACAAATTTTTTAAATACTTCTGGATTAAATTGATCAGCACGTGAACCATATCTTTCTGTTGGATATCCATTAAGATTTAAATCAGAGTCTATTGCATTATTTTCAGGTATATTTTTAAATGCGTTAACTTTAAATCCAAAGGGTAAATTTTGATTAATTAATTTTGGAATAGTAAGATTTACTATTTCTGGAGAAACACATGCTGCTATTATTCCACAACAATTATAATTTTTGCTAATTGGGATTAAATCTTCGATTGTTTCTCCTGAAGGAAGATTGCCCTTATTATTTAAATGAACGCCTATTAAAATTGGTTTTTCAAAATTTTTAATAGACTCACAAGCAATTTGAATTTCATTAATGCTGCTCAAAACATCTAAATAAAATAAGTCTACATTAGGATTTAAAATATTAGCAGTTTCATTAAAACCATTAAATGTTTCCTTATCATCAGTAACTTTTTTTGAAAAATAAACAATACCTTGAGTTGGTAGGGATCCAGCTATTAAAACATTTTTTCCAGAAATATTTTTTGCTTTATTTGCTAACAAAGCTGAATCATTAGTGGCTTGTTCAAAAAAATCTAATTTATTATATTCTAATAATCTTCTTTTTCTTACAGAAAAATTACTAGTTACAATTAAATCTGATCCTGCATTTATAAAATCTAAATGCATATTGATAATCATTTTATGTAAACTTTTATCAATTAGAGCAGTAGCTGACCAAAGCCTACCTTGTGGCTTAAGACCCATTTCTAAAAGAGTTTGTCCTGAACCACCATCTAAAATATATTTTTTATTTTTTGTAAACATAAATTAAAATTTTATTTAACTACATATTTAGATAAATATCAAATTATATAATGTGCCCGGAAAGTGCATTTCATAAAGTTAGTTACAAACACAGCAGCTAATTTTCAGTGTTAGCTTTATTTTATTTTACTACGCGGTATTATATAGGGGCAATGACTCGAAGTGGATCTAATGAGGGGCTAACTCATCAAAAAAATATTAATAATTTTGTAAACGGAAAAAAAATCAATGAGTTGAAAGAATGTAATTTAAAAAAATTTTTATTATTTATAATCAAGAATAGAAATATCAAATTCAATTCAAAAGATATTCTTAGGTGCAGCATATTAGGGCCACAAAAAGGCATCCCTCAAAAATCAGATTTAAAAATAACTATATCTGGAAGCAATAGTTATATTAGCTTAAAAAAGGGCACTGGAAACAGTTATCACCAGGAACAATTAACAAGTTTTGCAAATTTTCTAAAATCTCTTGGTGCTAGTAATGAATTAATAAAAACTTTTAAAACTTTTATCTGCAGCAGTGATTATAAAACAAAAATCAACCAAACAAAAAAAAACAATATGCAAAATTTCTTTAAAATACATAAAGAAAAAATTATTCATAGAGCTGTTATCAAGGGAAGTTATAATCACCTTCAGGAAGCTGAGTTTTTCTATCACTGTGATAGAGATTTAAGTACTTTTAAGGATGGGCACTTTTTAGACAGGAAAAAATTACTTAAAATATTGATTGTGGAGAAAAATAATACTAGTGCCTTTTTACCCGTTGGACAATTAACGCTCCAGGCATATGAAAGAAAAAAAGATATTGATGACATTCAATTTAAAGGCCCAAGTTATCAAGATCTTAAATGGCTCTAATGACAAGAACTCATAAAGATGTTGCAAGATTAGGATACGAGAACGAAAAAGATTTTGTCAAAAAGCTTAATAAAGACAGAAAAAATTTTATATGGAAAAAAATTGGTTATCAAAAAAATATTGATCATTATTTTATTAAAGTAAAAGGAAACAAAGATTGGCAGCCTGCAAAAAAATCAATTATTCAGCCAACAAAGATACAACCTAAAACGGATGTTTTCATAGCAAAAGGAAAAATCAATCTACAACAATTAATATCAAACGATTATTATTTGGATGAAAATGATTTGTTAAATAATAAACTGTCTCCGATTAACGGTAGTGGGATTTCAATTAAGCTTAGCAAATCAAACTGTCAGTGGGATAAATGTAGTCCTGACAAGTTTTTTTATCGATACGGATCATATGAATTATTCGCAGGCATGTCACTTTATATTACCAGTGAAAAATTTAAAAATAATCATAAAATAATAAAAGCATGTAAATCAAACTGGAAAAAAATGGGGCAGTATTTTGATATGTATAAGGCACATCTACATAAATTGGATCCGAAAATATCATTGGAGGAAAAAGATCGGGTAATTTTCAAAAAAATACAGAATTTTTCTAGAGAAAAGATTTACCAAATTGCATTAAAAAATCAACTAATACTAGATTCCATTTTTTCTGGAAAAAATGAGTTTAAAGAGCCCTACTGTGCCAGCTGGTTTTACTATGACAATGTATTGACAAAAAAATATCCCAATAAATTTACTGTTACACAAGGATCTGGAAGAAGCAAAAACAGGCCACTAATATCATTTAAATATTAGCTAACTACAAATGCATTAGAATAATTTTTGCAATATCTTTTATTAAGGGTACTGAAACACTATTGCCGATTTGCTTATACCGGTTTTGTTTTGATCCACGCATTTTAAAGTTGGCAGGAAACCCTTGGACTCTTAAGCATTCTTTTACTGTCATAAATCTATTGAAGTTGATTATGTATGGCACGTTATTTCCTCCCGTTCCCATCTTCGCAGTTAAGCATGGTGATATATTGTCGTTTCGAAAGGAAACTCTGCTCGGCCTTATCTCGCTTATTACCCTGGGGTATTTATAATTAATTTTTTTTACCCTCTTTATTTTTTTCAGATGGTTCTTTACATGCTTCATGGCAATATCCGAAAGCTCGGACTTGTTTAGTATTCTATTGTTGTCCAAAATCGCAGATAGTGACGTCTTTTTTTTCTGTAATAAATCAAAATCAAATTTTATTCTCTTATTTCTAAATCCGATAATGTATATTCTCTCCCTGTTCTGTGGCACCCCGTATTCGCTTGAGTTTAAAACCTTATAGAAAAGATTGTAACCTTGTTTTTCAAGCTTTTCGTTTATAATTTTTAATGTCCTTCCCTTGTCGTGATTCACCAAACCTTTAACGTTCTCCAGGAATATACATCGTGGTTTTTTCACTTTAATGATACGTTCAATGTCAAAAAATAAAGTTCCTCTCGTATCCCCAAAACCTTTCCTGTATCCTCCGATACTGAAAGCCTGGCAAGGAAACCCAGCACATAGAATATCGTGTTTTGGAATTTCTTTAGCTGCTATTCTAGTAATGTCTCCACTCGGATATTCGGCAAAATTTGCAAAATAAGTCTCCCTTGCACTTTTATCAATTTCACTGCTGAAAACGCATTTCATTCCTAAACGTTCAAAGGCAAGCCTAAAACCTCCTATGCCAGAAAATAAGTCTATAAATTTCACTTGAATAATTCGAGCTGTTTGGTCTTTTTTTTGTTTCTATGTATACTTCTTAAAATATAACTTATCACGGGTACTGTAAAACTGTTTCCTATCATTTTATACCTTTGTGTGTTGCTGCATCCGGCTGTATAATTGTCTTTAATCCCTTGTAATCTTTCACACTCAAGAGGTGTTAATTTCCTGATCTCACCCTTGAATAAGATTTTGGGTGTATCCGAACGAGCAAGCAGCGTCGGGGATTTTCCGAAAATTGAATAAACCCTTCTTTGTCTTTCGTTGTCTTTTAACAAGCTGTGGGGTAGCGTGCAAATTTTTTGTATTTCGTAAAAATCTTTTTTTTCCTTCAGATTTCTGTTTTTTCCATAATTTGAGACTGTCTTATTGAAGTAATACACATCACCAGTTTTTTTTTCCATAATATCTTTTATTTGTTTTTTATTTATCGAATATTTTTCACTAATGGGAATATTGGTCCAATAGCATCTTGGACGATTTTGGGCTGAAAAGAATTTTGAATTTACTTCTATGCCCTCTTCGCCAATTTCCTCATCCATAAAATTTTTCCACTTTGTTCTAACATTCTCTAAGAGAAAATATTTTGGTTTAAGTAAATTTTTAATCCTAACATAATCAAAAAAAAGTGCAGATCTTTTACCCACTAGCCCTTTTCCCTTAAATGCATGACTTATATCCTGACAAGGACTGCCACCGATCAATAAATCAATCCTGGGCAATTCCTTTAAATTTATTTTTTTTATATCCCCCAAAAGAATATTAGAGGGGTGGTTTTTTTTAGAAATTTGGATGCAGTAACTATCTATTTCAGAAGAAAAATATTTGTTTATGGGAATTTTTGCTTTCTCCAATGCCAATTTTGCACAACTTATTCCGTCAAACAAACTAAGGACATTTATTTTTTTCTTCAGAGCTTTCATTTAGATCTAACAACTTTAATAGCATTTTTTACTTAAGGATATACATATAATAAAATAATTTTTTTATTCTTCATTAGAAGATAATAATATCATTTATTATATGGCGTGCCCGGCATGATTTGAACATGCGACCCCCAGATTAGGAATCTGGTGCTCTATCCTACTGAGCTACGGGCACTTCTTTGTTTCTCAACATTATTTTAAGTCCGACTGAACATTAAAAAGTTCATGGTACCACCATGTTACCACCATTTAATTATTTTAACATATTCTAGATGTTTTTATACTGATTAGAACTAAACGCACTATCAATAAAAGATACTCTTTCTAAGTGTTACTATTAGATAAGACTTAAGACTAGTTAAGTTAAGACAAAAATATACTTTATTATGAATTTGATTTAGCAATTCTAATCAGTCTTTCTAAAACTGATTTCGCTATGCGAGAGAGTTCTATACCTTCAATATCCTTTAAATTGTGAAAATCATTTCCCACTAAAACTAGACCCAGCATTCCCGTATTACCATGTGGTGTACAATGATATAAATATACTCCAGGCAAATTAAAAGTGACCGAATAAAAAGCATTTAA
>MDTG01281440.1_pt1 | contig 14224 bp, 10 predicted proteins | sample 811421 | NCBI WGS metagenome assembly MDTG01 (sample SAMN05326645, study PRJNA326480) | marine metagenome | isolation source: seawater | place: Pacific Ocean: South East | collected 2011
ATTTTTTTAAAATATTTAATATATTTAAATGGAAAGTTCAGATTTAAAAGCTGATTTGATTAAACAAGTTAATCATATTATTTATCAACAGTCTCTTATTAAAAGGGATGAGAATGAGGAAAATGAAAACCTGGATGAAGAAAATATCAAAGCTCTACAAGCATTGAAAGACGCTGATTTTCCTTATTTATCTCTTAATGATAAACAAATCTTTAATATCACTATAGGAGAAATTATTAAATATTACCAAGATGATAAAATTCACAATCCTAAATTATTGTCAGAAAAATTTTTTGATAATGTCAGAGCTCAAAAAATAGAAAATGAATTAGAAAAAGATGTTAGAAGTGATGGAACAATCAATCCTGACCTAGAAAAAATAATAGAAAAAGCCGGTGAACAGGTAGACGAAGGAGATAGCAAAGAATTAGACGATAAAACTGGTAAAAAATTAGATGAAATAGATAGTAAAATGAAAGATGAAAAAGCATATGACGCTAATAGTGATATTGAATCTCTTCTTGCTAAAAAAACAATTCAAAAAGCCAATGAAATCCTCCCTTCGGGTGTTGATATTAGTTTAAAGGAGAAAGCTGATTCAGATGACTCATCTAATAGGTCATTGAATATAAGTGTAGATGGTGCATCAGTAAGTATTAATAGAGATAACGATTCGTCAAATATAACAAGTGATACTACTACTATGGATAATGCGATTCAACAATTAAAGATTGCTCACCTAAAAACTGTAGAATCATTATCTAATGAATGTAAAAAATCAAGTGAAGAAAAAGATCAAAAACTGAAAGATAACAAAGAACCACTTAAATGTGATAACGATGAAGATACACTAAAAATTAAAAAAGAAGTTGTAGATGAATTTGGACTATTTTTAAATGAACTCTTTGATGATGAAATGTCTAAAATTGAGGAGTGGGAAGATAAAGAACTTGCTAAAAAGTTTAAAAATTTTTATCAAGCCTATAATTTAAAAATAGTAGATCATTTAATTGAGAAATATAACATGGAAAATTAAATAAAATATTTTTATTATATAAGATGTTCATTTTAGATAATATAAATACAAAATGGTTTTTAATATCGTTTGCTTTTGGTTTATTTTTAGTATACTGTTCAGCTCCACAACCTGAAGTGATAATTAAATATCCTACCCCTGAAAATACTCATTCAACGATATTTAAAGATGATATTGATAATTGCTATAAATTTGATGCTATAGAGGTAAAATGTCCTACTAATAAAAAGGATATAAGTGAGATTCCTATTTCTAGAAAGATTGAATATTTCAGTAAAAAAAAAAATAATAATTAGATATAATAAGTATGTTTAGCGATATTATAAGTAGTGATGAAGGTAAAATAATTATTTCATGTATTTGGGGATTAGGTCTTGCTAGTTTGTTTAGACAGGTCTGTAAGGGCAGACAATGTATTGTAATTGAAGGTCCTAAGCCTGAAGAAATGAATAATAAAATATACGATTTTGAAGGAAAGTGTTATAAATATACAGCTAAAAATGTAAGTTGTAAAAAAAAATAATTTAATTCGTTTTTTAATCTTAATTAGATTATTTTATTATATATATAAAAAATGTCTGAAGAACAACAAGTAAATATGCAAGGAGATGATTCCGAAATGGTTGATGATATTCTTAAGGAATTAAATGGAGAAGATACTAACAATCAACCAACCAATAATAATCAAATGCCACCTGTCCAAAATCAACAAATGCCACCTATGCACCCTCCTCAAATGAATATGGCTCATATGCCTAACAATGTTGATTTACAATATCAAGGACCACCTGAAATGAATATGCCACCTGAAGTTGACGTCGAGTATGATAGTAATGATAGTAAAATCAATAAGGTGCTTCTTCAATTGAAAAAACCTCTTATAGTGATAGCTTTAGCTTTTATTGTATTCAATCCCTACACTAATAATCTTTTAGTAAAATATTTCCCGACTGTATTTAATATTAGTTCAGGAACAATGGCTTCTAGACAAGTAAGAGTCGTATGTTTGTCACTTATTCTTGGACTTTTATTCCTAGCAATAAATTTAGTAGTTTAAATAAAAAAATGATATTATATTATATAAATGGATTCAAATAAACTATTTTTATTAATACTAGGAATTATATCAGGTCTTCTCATCGTGAAAAAAACAAAAAAAGTTTCGGGATTTCTTATTTTGGTTACAATTGCCATAGGATATTCAATAACTAAGGATTGGATTGTATCAATAAGTATGGGATTAATTTTGGGAAATATATTTGTTTCATTAAATAATACTCCATTATCAGTAGCTGCTGAAGATATATATATTCCAGATGTGACAGTAGAAGGATTTAAATCTAAAAAATCAAAAAAGAAAAGAAAAGAAAAATTTTCAAATCAAAAAGATGATTTTGTAGATAATATTAAAGAAAATTATGATAATGATGAAGTAGCAGAAAACGAAGAAGGAGAAGATGAATTTTTTCTCGATTCTAAGGGAAGTTTTATGGAAAACTACAAATCACTAACACCTAAACAAGTCAAAGGTCTAAATAAAGATACACAAAATTTAATAAAAACTCAAAGAGAACTTATAGAAACTCTTAAAAACATGGGACCAGCACTAAAAGATGGTAAGGAAATTCTGGATACATTTAAAAATTATTTTGGTGATGATCAGGATATGAATAAAATGTTATCGAACTTTAAAGCTTAAGTACTATATATAGAATAATATATGGTAGCTATATCACTTTTTAAAAAGGCATGGACAGGATTTAATTTACTGTTAGGAAAAGCCGACCATATAGATGCTGTTAAAAATAGAATTGATGATATAATACATAATGATAGTAATATTATGAAATATAATCCAGACATATACTACGAATCCCGTATAAAAAGTTTTGAAAGGATAGTTAATAAAATTAAAAATAAAAAAAAAATACCAAAGGATATTTACGGGATTCGAATAGTATACAATAGTAATTACAAAAATGATGAATATATAGCTTACTATATAAAATATGCTATTGACAAGGAATTTAGAAACACTTTTTATTGTAAAGATTACATTGTAAATCCCAAAAAAAATGGATATAAAAGTTTACATTTAGGTGTTTGGGACCATAATTGTTTATATGATATTCAAATTAGGAATGTTGAAATGGACTATTGGGCTAAACATGGTGGGGCAAGTGATTATTACCTATCTAATCAAGAATAACAGGTAATTCACCACCAAAATAACAACAATTATTTTTCCATATCATTTTTACAGCTCTTATTTTAACGCCCCTATTTACTGCTTTTTTCACAGCCTCAACGTAAAATTGGTCTTCTTTAGCAGGTTGAAATGATACAACATCTTCTCTTCCAACTACAAATAGACAACAAGAATACTCAGAAGTTCCATTTTCAAGATTATCACCTAATTCATCAAGGTGTTTAATTGCTCTTTCACTGATAGGTTGATTTTTAGATTTTCTATAACCAATAGGAAATACACCGATCTTTTTGTTTGGATCAAAATTACTATAATCTTTTTTCTTGTACTCTTTAACAGGAATATTTTCATAAATAGCAATAGGAACCGCTTTGACTTCAACAATATAAGTTTTTTCACTATTTTTAATCACAAAATCAAATCTTGAATTACCTATTGTATATTCCGAATTCACATCATTGCGATTGTAATCAAATGGCATTTTTATTAATTTATTTAATAGTAAGGAATTCGCAATTTTGTTAGCTAAAAGAGGGTTAGTGGAGATATGAATTTTTGAAACATTGTCAAAACCTAGTTGAACTAAATGTTTACATTTACCTGATTGCTTAAATTTTTTACTACATACTACAACAGCATCTTTATCTACTAAACCCCCACAACTTAATGAAGGTGCATGTAACAATTCATCTGTTTCCACAGCATCCGCTACATATGGTGATTTACATATAGAGGATGGTCTTTTTTTTATTGTAAAGTTTGAAGTATTTTTTAGAACTATTATTGGAATATCCATCTTTTCTTTAAAAAATACCGTATATAATTTTAATCAAATTATTTTGACTTATTTTTAAAATTATGAATTTAAAGATAAATCATTTGTATATATCATAATGGGTGGAACCTTATCATATCTTAGAGGAAATGGCAAAGATGCCAATCTCAATATGAAAAAATACGGATGGAGACCTGATACTCCTGACGTAAGAGATAAATATTTTAAACCTAAAGTAGAGGTTTCTAATATTTCTACCGGAGACGTTGATTTGAGACAACAATGTCCTGGTATCTATAATCAAGGCGAATTAGGAAGCTGCACTGCTAATGCTATAGCTGCTGCTTATGAATTTGATGAAATTAAGGAAAATGAGAACAATATCTTTATTCCTAGTAGACTCTTCATTTATTACAATGAAAGAGAAATGGAAAATACTGTATCTCAAGATGCTGGAGCCGAAATAAGAGATGGAATTAAATCTATTAATAGAATAGGAGTATGTCCTGAACCAATGTGGCCATATGATATTAATAAATTTACTCAAAAACCACCACAAAATTGCTATGATTGCGCTGAAAATCATCAATCTGTAGAATATTCAAGAGTAAAACAGGATCTTTATCACTTAAAATCTTGTCTTGATGAAGGATTACCTTTTGTATTTGGATTTGCTGTATATGAAAGTTTTGAAACAGAAGAAGTAGCCAAAAACGGCAAGATGGTAATGCCAACAAAGAATGATAAAATTTTAGGAGGACATGCTGTTATGGCAGTTGGATACAATGATAAAGAAAAGGTATTTATTGTTAGAAATAGTTGGGGTGTTAATTGGGGTGACCAAGGACACTTTTACATGCCATATGAATATATGACAAATAAAAATTTATGCTCTGATTTTTGGGTGATAAAGAAAGTTAGAGACGAATAAATTATAAAATTTTTTGATCGAATATTAAATTTTATAATTTAAATCTAAGTATATTATATATTAATGGATGAAGATAGAATTGAAACTGAAGTTAATTCTGTGATCAAAGAATTCTGCAGGGAAATGGATGAAATTCGAAATCATTTACCCAAAGAAATTTCTGAAATACCAGAATCTCAACAACTAGAAACATTTGCCAGACTCATTAAATTTGAGCAACATAAATTAGCAAAAAGTTTTAAAGATCCTTTAGAATTAAAATTAATTAATGATCAAATTGCTAAAGAAGCTATTCAAATAATAACAGAAGTATCGAATCATAGTAAGTTTAAAGGTAAATTTAATGTAATCACAGTTAAAAGTGATGATGATGTAACACCAGATACAATATTATTTTATAACTCAACTACTAGAAAAAGACATATCAATAAAGAAGGGACATTATATAAACAATTTCAAGAATCAATTAATAAAAGAATAGATATCTCAAGTAATAGAGATAATGAAGCTCAATGGGTTAGGATAACTAAAAAGTGGTCAGCTATAGCGGTAGGTATAATGTCAGTTATTCTTTATAAATTTCGAGATGCTGGCAATATGCTAGGATATAAAAAACATATTGCTTCACGATTGAGTCCTGATAAACCAACTGGTTTTGAAGAGTCAACAAGTATATATCAACAACAAGGCGATCTTATGGCAATAAGTGAAAAAGATCTTGGAGCTGTAACTTCTAGTATAAGTTCCCATTTAGGTAATTCTGAACAGAACGGTTTTATATCATTATTGTCAGGAGCGGGCGATATTTGGAGAATAATAAATCAAGATAATGATGACTATTTAAATCCTGACATTGCGTTATTAAAAAAATTTGGGAAGGAAAAGTTTGTTGATGGATTTGTAGGATTTATTAATGGTTTGATAAAAGCGTCTTTTGCTATATTTTTAGGACATACAATAATTGCTGTTTTTAGTGCAGCCAGTATGATGGCATCTCTTGTGGCTTTTGGAGCTGGTATAATGGGTTTGATTGCATTATATATACTTGCTAAAGTAGTAAAAAAATTTATGCATATGATTGGTTTAGGTAATGATGGCTTTTCAATATTGATAAGAAATGCTTCAAATTTTGCTTTATTTACAAGATTTAACAATCTACTTAGATGGCTTGCGAGTATGTTAGTTAATAAAGAACAAGGATCTATTATGTTGTTAAGTGATGTCTATGTAGATGATTTTTGGTCATCTGTAACAGAAAGTAGTGATGTCTTAGAGATATTACAAAATACTATCACAAGTGGAAATAATACTGAAATAGAAAAACTATATAAACTTATAGGAAGCATGCGTGATAACTATCTTATATCTAAGTTAAAAACACCTGAAGACGTAGTAAAAAATTCTGAAAATAAAAATATTCTAAGTAGTTCATACGAAACAAATATTGTATATGGATATGAAAGAGATTTAGTAAGAGAATATAAAACTCAATTTTTAGAAAATATTTTTCAATCCGTTAAAATTAAAAAACAACTAAACGAAGAAGTCATGACAAATGATATTTTAGATATTTTACAAACAGCTTATGTTAATTATCAAACATATTATATAGGTCATTATCCTGACCAGAGAGAATATGTTGAACCTAGTATGAGATTTGAATTTAATGAAAAATTCGATACATATGATTTAGATCGTAATTATGGTGCTACTAAAAATCTTTTAAACAAATTATATGAGGCACGAAAGGGTAAACGCAATGGTGGAAAGACTAAACCAATAGCAAGTGAAAGAACTAGGAATGAAATCAATAATAAATATTTGGTTCAAGCCGACGATGAAGGAAGATATGTGGTTAATACTTCTAATGACTTCATGAAAGAATATATTCTTGAACTTAAAAAAGATTTAGCAACAATGGAATTTACCGCCTTTAGACATAGATATGAAACACAAGATAAAAAAGGTTTTGATACACTTAAAGCTTTAATTAAAAATCATGTTACACTATTAGATATAAAAATCCCAGAAGTTCTTGAGGAAAAAAGAAATTATTCAGGATTTATAGGTATTTTACTAGGACAAATAATTGATAATTATATTGAAATTGATGCTCTTAATATGATTAATGCTAACCTACTCAATGAAACAGTTAAAAATAGTGATGATGTTACAGCTGAACATATAGATAATACAAGTTCTATTCTTTTAAGCAAGATGTTTAAAACTAACAAAAAAATATTAGAAGCATTACTAATACCTACAGCACTTGAATTTCCTATTAAAAAATATAAAGAAAAAGATATTAATAGTAAGACTTTTCATGCACAATCAACTGTTACATCGTTTTTAAAAAATAAAGTTCTTAAATTAGCTATAAAATCAACTATTTATAATACAAGTTATTTACTTAAATTAGCTTTTCTTGAAATGATGACTAAATTTCAAATTACCCCAGCAAAGAATATATTAAATTTTTCGACAAGCGGTGGAAACACTTTTGGTTTGGCATATAAAACTGAATTAGAATCACATAGAGGTTCAGATATTTTAGGTTATAGTAGAATAGGCGATGTAAGAGATATAAACAAAGAACCTGGTAGTTTACTAGATTTAACTAAAGAAATTGCTTATTTAGATTCAAGTAGTTTGATTACCTTCTTTGAGAACTATAAAAAATTTATGTTTAAAACAGGATTATATGAACCTTTAAAATATAAAAAAATTATTGAAGCAAATAATTGTCCTGATTTCAAAAAGGTTCTTTATGATAGATTTATAAATGAAACAAACGCCGAATATACCTTTAAAAATGGTTCTATTTATCCTCATCAAGTTTTAATAGCGCATAGTATATATGCTGGTGATAAATTAAATAAAGTTGACAATGAGACAGAAGTCAATCTCGATATGATATTAACAAAACAGTTTAAATCTTTAATAGGAAGAGCACTAGGTGTTTTGAAAAAAGATCCCATCAATGAAGACTTTAAGGTTAGTTTTGATATAGATGAGATTCTAGAAGTAAGTAAAGATGATGTTAATCATAAAAAATATAAAAACTATAAATATAATGATAGTACAGGAACATATAATGCTGTTTGTTTTGAAGATGATGATAAAAAGTATATAATTAAAAAAGATTACCTTGACCTCGTAAAATTAGCTGACTGGCAAGAAGCAGGTGAAGATGGAGCAGAATTTCGCGAAGGAATAAGAATGGTTAATCAAGAAGTTTTAGATAATTTAGGTATTGAAGATATCGATGAATTAAATGATACCTGTTTATCACATGGTTCAAGATATTTATTAATTATAGAGGACGAAGGTCAACTTAAAATAAGATATCAAGATTATATACCTAATGAAAAAACTAACATAAGAGTTATCCTAAATATGGAAGCATTAACTAAAATATATTCGATGGAATCAGAACTAGATAAAAAATCTGTTAAACTTAATGAATTAACCTCTTATGAAAAAGGTATTTTTGATGGTATATATAATAGTTCCAATTTTAAAGCTGAAATAGATTTATTTATCAATGGTCTTTATCATAAGAGACTTTATAACATTCATTCAAATAATTTATTAGATATTTTGTATAATAAAAATAATTGTTTTCATGAAGTAACCATTGGATTTAATCAAGAAGATAAAAAACATATGAAAATATTTAAAGTTAATGAATTTAACTCACTTCATAATTGGGTAGGAACTAATTTTCCTGAAATAAGTAAATTATATAATGAAAAAATTTTATCGGATGAAGATAGACGTGTATCTGTAGAAACTTGTTATGATGAAACTTATTTATGTAAGGCACACAAATGGACAGAAGGAAATAATGATCCCAAACTCAAATGGGATAAAGATTATTTAGATGGAATATTATCTATTATAATAAGTTCTTATGGCAGTTTTAGAGGAGCATTAAAAACAACATCTCAATATGGTGCCTTTTTATATTATCTTCATCATTTACCATATAATAATGGCCTCCATTATTTATATCCTAATGAAAAAGGTCTATTATATGATTCATATTCATTTAGTTTATATCTCACTAAATTATCAAATGAATTAAATCAAAGTGGAATAGAAAATAATCTTGATAAAATCGATAATTTAATGTCCTTAAAGATATTTAAAAAAATGAATAAGACATCTAGTAAATATAGCTTTACAATTTCAGATGATTTTAAATTTAATTACTTATTAGCTTTCACTCATTTAGTATATAACAATAATCTTATTGCTGATAAAGTTATAGTAGTAAAAAACACAGGTAATAAAGTTCACTCATTGAATAATATTGGATTTATGTTATCCTGTCATGACATTAATTCATTAGCTATTTATAGTGACAATGAAACACTTATTAACAATAAAGACTTTAATATTGATGGAATATATGGTAATGGTGTATCCTTAGTTGCTAAAAATTTATTACCTAGTCTTAATAGAGCCCTTCCACATCTTCCCCTAGGTCTCCAACTTATGGACCAAAAATATTGGTTTTACTATGATCCGCTAAGAAATAAAAATATTCTCCAATGTGAAGGAACAGTAGAAGAAATAGAAGATTCTGTGGCTAATTTAACCTCAAATACTTTAGAAAAGAGAATGAGTTTTCAAGATATTACAGACTTTACATATAAATTTAGTAAAATTGATAATGTAATAAATGCTGTAGACAAAATAAATGTTGTAGCAGTTAATGACGATGCTGCCATAGAAGAACCACTTCAAATTTCAAGTCATAAACTTAAAGCTAAAATAATAGCTCATTTATACTGTTTATCGCTTATTGTAAAACTAAGAAATTTATCTAAATTACCTGTAAAAATGAAAGATAATATGATTAAAAATTTAAATTCTGAAACATGGAGATTTACTAGTCTTGAAAAATATAAAGTTCATTTCAGTGATGAAGATCATACTGATAGATTCAAGTTTAAAATTAACAACGACTTCGCTAATCAATTACTCTATCTTAAACTGGAAACATTTTCTCGCTTAATGAAAATATATATTACAAATAAGCATAGTCAATTATACGGATCTGGAACAAAATGGGAACAACTCAATGAAAATCAATTATTTGATCTTATCAAACCTGAAGATATTCAAATGATACGAAATTATCCACTCCTTAACGACGCAAACATAGTTAACAATTTACTTTATTCTACAACTGTTGATATAAGTAATAATAATAATATGTTAGAAGCTGATATTTATGTTAAACCTCAACGTAATATGGGAGCAGATTTAACTGCTACAATAAGTGGATTAGTTAACAATCTTTCCGCTAAAGCAGCAAACGCCTCACAAGAAAGTTTGTTGACTAGCACGGATAGAGTATCGTCTAATTTTTACTCAAGTATAATGGATGAATTAATACAAACTGAAGTTATTCATTTGAAAGTAGTTGGTGGTCAAATTAAAGAACAGAATAAATTTAGCTTAGATAATAAAATTAAAGCAGCATATGAACTTATATTTGGTAAAATTGATCCTAATTTTATAAGTAGTTTCTCAAAAATTCAAAATAGATTTTACAATAATATAATTCAAAAAACTAGTAATATATCAGTCAGAAATTACATTACTAAAACAGTTATTACAGGAAGTGAAAATGATACGTATGATCATATAACTACTGATGTTAGTTCATCTGCGGACAGGAAATTATTTTTTGATGGGATATTAGTTTCGGGTGATAGTGATATATATTTAGATTATATCTATAATATTTTAAGAAGTAATTTTCAAATAGGTTTCAATCCCAAAGATAAAACTTTGGAAGTGGTTGTAGATAACAAAGAACATAAATCTATTATAAAAAAATTGTTAAACGTTAGATTAGGTGGAGATACTTCTGACCAAACATTCACCACAACACAAAAAATAAAGATATTAAAATCCTGCACAAAACAAATGAATGAAAGTATTTTTTGTCATACTGGTTGCACTCATACTAATGCTAATGCTTCTGAAATGTTCTATAATACATTAATATTAGGTAAATTTTTATCAACAAATGTAACATTAGATCCTATAGCAAGCGCATATTATGATATTGATGACTATGAAGATATTAGCTCATTTCCTCAACAAGGAAATCATTCTGTATTTTACAATAGATATAACGAATTTATTCAAAATAATTATAGTTCTCATTTTGGTAATAATGATAAACCTGGATTATTTTGTACTGGACATTCAATGGGAGGAGGATATTCTTCCACTTTTGGTTATATGACATTGTTTCAAGCTGTAAAATATAGAGGTGACCCTCAGTTGATTAAAGAGTTATCTCAAATATCTGCGGAAACTAAAGTTCATTCTTTTGCTCCTCCAAGAGCATTTAATTTAACAACCTCAGTTATAAGTGAATTTTTATATACAGATCTTTTTGATTTATTGAGAGATGATGTTGTTCACGGTAATATAGTAGTAAATATATCAAACAAAGGTGATCCTATTCAAAAGGTTCCATTTATATTTAGTCATATAGGTTCTGTAGTTCTCCATGATGAAACTATAGTTAATAAGCCTGGAAAGTTACTCTGGGATACTGAAAAAGCTTTGTATTCAAACAAAAATTTATATGATAAAGAAATTGAGCAATATATTAAAAAAATAAAATTAACTATTGACGTATCTAACACAGCATTGATTAAGGCAGCTGATGATTTAAAGGTGAGTGTAGCCGACATGAGATATTATAAACTTACCAAAAATATAGCAGAGGTATCTAATAATAATTTTATGACTTATGTATTTAAAAATCCAGAAACACCTGGTAATAGTATGGGTTTTGAAAAACGTGATTCTGATTTTAACTGTGTAAAAAATCACTTTAATAATTTATATGTTCTATGTGTTGAACAAAAATTGATAAATTTAGGTTTATTAACTAATAATATTGCCAGAGAAGAAGAAGAATATAATACTACCAGAGAAAAATTAGTAAAAGGTATTTTTGAAAATAAACATAGACCTATAGAATATGTTGTTGAAAATATTGTCGAATTAATAAATTTACTAGATTTATCTCAAACTCAAATTGGTCTTTCAATGACATTAAAACGTGCTGTATTAAATGAAAAATTTATATCAGAATTTCAAACTACAAGAGATGAAATTCTAAACAATAAGAGAACTAATTATCAAATTAATTATAATTATGAAAATTTTGATAGTCTTGCTAATAAACTAAGTTTGTATTGTCATAGTGGAATTATAGAATTAGTTAATTTAATTAGAACTAAGAATCTATCTTTACATGATGATTTTTGGGATTTACCAGCAAATGAATATATATTATATTCAAATGAAAATGTTGACATGAACCCAGGTTTATTAAGTAGTGCCTTATATTCAAGATATGCTCAAGATAAATTTAGAGAAGTTCCTATGGATGTAGCAAGTAATTATCTAGAAGTAATAACAAGTGATATAGATATAGCAACTGAAAATGTATCCTTAAGTTCTAGTAATATAAAAAGTAGGGAAGCCAGTAATGGAAAAACTCTTTATTATAACGATACTAGTGGTTCTGCTGTGTCAAATCAAGCACTGTTCTCGAATAGATTAATTAATGATTTTAAGAATTGGTTAACAAGTAATTATTCACTTGAAACATTATTTTGTAATAGATGTATTGTTAGAAATATAGTATGTAAACCAAAAAAAATATTATTAAAGGGAGATGTTGAAAAATTGTCATTTAGTGAATTATTTTGCCTTGAAACAAATAAATATTATGGATATGACCAATCATGGGCAGGTCCTACACAACATTCTACGCAAAAATACCTTATGTATGCTTATATGGCTAATAATTATAATGATATCTTAAATACATGTCAAATGACTATTAAAGAACTTGCTAAAAATGTAAAATGTAACGAAGGTTCGGTTGAACGTATAAGTGAAATGAGATTTGATTATACTATAGAGTCTTTCAAAGAGCCAGAAAAGAAAATATCTTTAAGGGCAACATTATCCGATATTATTAAGAAGGTAAAACATTTATTAGATATGAATCGTATTGAACTAAATGGTTATCTAATAGATGAGTTACAATCAGGATATTTCTCTCCAAACTCGGGTAATAATTCTCCTGAAAATATGAATAATTCTGTTTATAAAGTTAAAGCAGATTTGGATGAAGATGATTTCGGTGATGTAGGTGAACGTATTTTGAAGTTAGGTATAAAAGGTCCTGCCTATTGGAGTAATATTAGGCTTTCTAGACCTGGTTGGGGTGATTTCAATAAAAATGATATTATATCAATTACAGTTACATTAAGTAATTATGAAGAAAGCCCTGCTCTTAAAGCAGCAATTACTTACATAATTAATGGTTTAAATTACTATAATAATTTTAATACAGAACAGGGTAGTAATGAAGATTTTAAACCTATCATGAAAGAACAATTATTTGAACTTTTAAATTTATTCATCTTAGACAATGATGCTGATTGTGATGCTTATGAGGAAGCCGAAGCAAAGAAGAAAGCAGCTGAGCGTGAAATGGTATTAGAAATAGCACGAACAATAGATGATTCAGAAGCTGATTTTGCTACATTACTCATAGGAGATGGAACAAGTCATAACTAATTTAACTTTAATAATATTAAATAACTTGGACATTAATAATACAATAAAATATTTTATTATATTAATAATGAGTCCAGCATTAGTATTTTTTGCCATATTTATATTTTTAGTCTATATTTTTATGATACCATCTCGTATAGAAAAATTCACCAGTAGTCAAGAGGTAGCCGCAAAAGTTGATAATGTATTTAAGAAAAACTTTGATTTAGACTATCTTGATGCTAGAGAGGATGGAAATATTTCAGAACTTAGTAAAATATTAACAAACAGAATTGCTCCTATTATGGATAGTTCAAAAGGTAGAAAACCTAAAGGAACTGCTACTGTTCAAGCAGCACCTAAAAAACTTACAAATAGAGTTCCTGATAACAGAAGTAATGAAAAAGAATACAAAATTCCTATGCCTAAATTTGACGATTTACAAAAAGGATTAATTAAACCACTAATGAAATCATTTAAAGAACTAAATGAGATGAAAGAAATCGCTAAGCAAAGTGATAAAACACCATCTAAGCCCAAAGAGGATAAAAAAGAGCTTTTTAATGATAGTAAAAAGAAAATACAATGTGTTTAGTATATGAAAGCCAGGAAGAGGAATTTTCTGCAGTTCAAACTGTTGGAGAAAGAAACCTGAATTTA
>MDTG01307611.1_pt1 | contig 14224 bp, 21 predicted proteins | sample 811421 | NCBI WGS metagenome assembly MDTG01 (sample SAMN05326645, study PRJNA326480) | marine metagenome | isolation source: seawater | place: Pacific Ocean: South East | collected 2011
CATGCAGTTGCATACTTTGGTGGTAGCAAAGAAGAAATACAAGACAAGCATATGGCTAACCGTAAAAAGTTAATCAGAGAAGGTCTAGTTGATGTTACTTTAGAAGAAGCCGGAATTGTCAAATAAATAGGTTGACTTTTCATAACTATTCTGTATAATACAATTTTACAGGATAGAACTATGCTTATTGAAGTTATTAAAGAGAATGAAGTTGTCAGTTGCAGACTTACAACAGGCGAAGAATTAGTTGCAAGACTAAAGAAAGATAAAAGAGAAGACGGATATGTCGAACTTGATACGCCACTTATTGTAGGTAGAAGTGCTGAAGGCTTTGGACTTATGCCATATATGATGACGGTGAATCCAGAATCTACAGTTTCTATTAAGATGGAACATGTTTTAAGTATGGCTAAGACTAATGATGAGATAAGTAAAGGCTACACAAAACAAACATCAAAGATAGAAACACTATGACAAAAAGATATTATTCAGGAAAAACTTATGCACACAATACAGGTCATTCGTGTGCATTTAGACAATGGCGAGCAGACAGCCATTGTAATCTAATCCATGGTTATGCTTTACAGTTTGAATTCACTTTTGGTGGAGATGAACTTGACGAACGTAACTGGATAGTGGACTTCGGAGGATTGAAGCCACTTAAAGAATGGTTGAAATATATGTTTGACCATACATATCTACTAGCAAGTGATGATCCAGAGTTTGAAACATTTCAAATGTTGTCAGACAAAGGATTAATTGATTTGAGAGTAGTTGGCGGTGTTGGCTGTGAAAGATTTGCCGAACAGGCATTTGATGAAGCAGACAGAATTGTTAAAGACTTAACTGATGGCAGATGTTGGGTACAGAAATGTACTGTTAGAGAACACGAAGCCAATAGTGCTACAGTTGAACTTAACGACCACCAAAAAATTAAAAACTAACAGGCCCTTGGAGCCTTGGGACGCCTAAAGTCCATTATACGATGAAAAATATATGAGAACGAGTCGTTAAAGAAAGTAGGTACAGACGTGTACCTATTTTTTTATGTGTAAGAAATACCTAATTCTTTCCAAAAGATATCTTTAAAATCTAACTCAGTTAGGTTCATAAACCTTATCCAATTCTTTCTACAAATACGTTTAAGTTCTTTTGAATCATAAGTGTCTATATTTTTAATTATTTCTATGATATTGTCATTTGTTGATTCATAATCATTTGTATGATATTCACCGAATACACTTCTAAAAGTATCAAAGCCTAATTCTTCTAATCTTTCTAATTGCTTTATGTGACAGTTTACAACAAATGGCATACCAAATGCAATTGGCTTCCATGTTTTTTCTGTGATAGGAGCACACATATATTCTGGCTTTTGTATGTCATATGAACAATGTGTTTCGTGTATTACCCATAGTTTTGTATTCCATAACCATTGTTTAGCAACATACCTGTCTTTTAAAAAGTTTTCGCTTATATGGTACTTTTGGTAATCATCATATTCTATTTTACCATATTCAAATCCACCAATAAATCCTTTTACTGTTTCTTTTTGCATCTTTTTATAAAAGTCTGTTCTGTGAGGTTTGGTGTGTCCTAATAATGCCACATATTTGTTTTGTTTTTGGTCTATGCGATTTATATTATCTGAAACAAATTCTTCATAATTTTTACACCATGGTATCCATTTCTTATGATGCTCTCTACATTCCATATAAAAGTAGTGTACTTGAACACATTTTATACCATCTATTTTTATTGCATTATCTCTTACAAGTACTGGATTTTTAGTAAGTCTTAAATCATCTAATACAGTTAAATCAAACAAAGTATTATCTGAGTGAAGTCCAAAACAAGGCAAACCTCTTAACCAAGATTCAGTAAAATTTGTTACAATAATATTTTTATCTTTTGCCCAACTTCTATCTTTAAGTAAATACCAATTACCTATAGTAATTTCCAAGTATTGGTCAGCATCAAAGTTTCCTGCCAATACGTCTTGGAAGTTTATAAACTTTTCCTCCAAAGACCATTGTCTATTAAAGTTATTCATTTGACTACAAGCCAGATGCCAAACGTCTTGATTGTCACCAGATGGTTCTTTATCTGGTGCTACATCATAATGTCTGGTTTCATGAAGATATTCATTATCGATTAGTTCTTTTTTGAAATATGAATTATTTTCAAATTTGATAGGAATAATCATTATGCTTTTGTATAGTTACTGTACTTCTCTATCAAACGCAATGCTTCATCCTCTGGTAGTAATTTTCTTCCTGGATTTTCTGGAAAGACACAGCAAGGTTGAACATTATAAAATGTATCCTGTTCTGTACAAAATGGTCTCTGCCAATAATTTCCGTCTGAATCTTTTTCTACCATTATGTGAAAAGGTATGTTTTGAAGTACTGTAATCATATCCGTACCTGTCTGTCTACTTGTGGGTCTTTGTAGTCTGTCTAAATACTCACCTGTCTTACTTACACCGAACATGGGGAACTCTTGTTCGTCCCAATCATTATTGACTTTCCATGCATGTTGTTGTCCTTGGTCAAATCCAAATTTTGGTTCATAAGCACCTAATGTATCAGAGTAAAATTGGCTAATCCATTTTTTCTCATCTTCCCAAGGATCATCATGTTCTTTTTGTGCAAAAACATCTACAACTTTGTCATCAATATATTTCTTAATTTTCTTACCGCCTTTAAAGGCCCTATAATAAAGGTTATCGCTGATGTTACATTCTAAATAGTTTTTACTAAGGTTGTGAGTCCAGTATAGTTCCATAACTAGTTATTTATATAGATAAATACTAATTACTATGTTGTTTGGTCTATTCACATTGTTAACCGCTATCGCCATCGCCGGCGTAGCCGCTTGGTTTTCCATAGAAGGTCTTATGGCAATTTTCAGTGCCTCAGCAGTACCAATTGCAATTATGGCAGGAACACTTGAAGTAGGTAAATTACTTACAGCAAGTTGGCTATACAGATACTGGAATGAAACCACAATGCTATTAAAAGTATATCTGTCTACAGCCGTGGTTGTATTGATGTTGATAACAAGCATGGGTATTTTTGGATACTTGTCAAAAGCACACCTAGACCAAGCAGGAGAAAGCAGTTCAGCATTTGCCACAGTAGAAAGAATAGATGGACAAATTGCTAGAGAAGAAAACAAGATAGAAATTATTGAAGATAGAATACTTTCACTAGGTGGCTCAACAGATGTAAGTCAAAGCATTGCACAACAAGAAGAAATAAGAGATGGTGCATGGGCAAGAGTACAAGGTGATATAGACTACAACCAAGAACAAATAGAAAATGTCAGAGCACAATTAAAAGAAGACATTGCACAATTAGATAATAGATTAGCCGCATTAGACAAATCAGTAAATGACCTTAGAGCAAAAGGTGTAGAAGTTGTAACACTAGACGAGGGTGGTGCATTTAGACAAGCGGAAACAGAAAAAATAGATTACGTTGCTCAAGCAAATGAATTGTTTGCAAGTCAAAAACCAGAACGTGATACTATAAAAGAAGAAAAGAACACTTTAAGACAAACTGCAAGTGCAGACATAAAAGTTTTTCAGGACACTATAGACAACTATAGAGCTCAAGCACAGAAAACTATTGATGATGCAAATGCAGAAATAAACAGATTGAGAAATCAAAGCACAGACCAACAAGACACAAACCTACAGAAGATAGATGAATTCAACACAGAAATAGATAATCTTTACGACAACATTGCAACACTAAAAGATGAAAAATTTGAAGCAGAAAGTATAGTAAGAGATTTAGAAATGGAAGTTGGACCAATCAAATATGTAGCAGAACTGATTTACGGCGGTGATAGTCAAAACTATTTAGACCAAGCAGTTCGACTATTCATATTGATGCTAGTATTCGTTTTTGATCCACTAGCAGTCGTATTGATTATTGCCGCCAACCAAACATTACTTAGATATGGGATAAATTTAGAAAAAACAGGACCAGAAGGAGATGGTAATGGAAATAAACAACGTTACACCGATTCAGAGTATTCCGACGACCTCGGTAAAGTCAACGAACCAACCAGAAGTGTTATTGAAACAGGTTCTATACAAGATAGTGAACCAAGGGACGACTCAACAAGCGACGACTTACATATACGACAATCAGGGAAGGATGGTGACGAGTTACGTGACACAAGTGGACCTACTAGTGTAGAATATTTCGACAGAGATGAAATGCCATCAGCAGTAGATGATGCGGCTGTGGCTATGGCAGAAGCGGCGGCTAATGAGGCAAAAATTAAAGAACTAGAAAAACAACTACAAGAAAAACCCAAAGAGGTAATAGTTGAAAAAGTAGTCACAAAAGAAAAAGATATCAAATTAGACTTGAATCCGCCTAAAGCAATTTTAGACTTAGAAAAAAAGTTACAGCAGAGGTTGGACAAGGATGACAACTAAAAAAGAACTCCAAGAAGCATTAGATAGTTTATGGGAACGATATGGTAATACGTTGTCCATGTTAGATGATGCACTAACCAAATTAGAAAAGAAACCAAAAGAAACAATTAGAGAAGTAGTAGTTCCGCTATCCACAAAACAGGAACAAATGTATAATGAACAAATACATCAACTAGAATCAAAAATAGCAACTTTAGAAAAAAAGTTAAAAGCAAAACCCAAAACAAAAACAGTAGAAAAGGTAGTAGAAAAGGAGGTGCCTGTCCATGTCGAAGTCGAGAAGATTGTTGAGAAGGAAAAAATTGTTGAGAAGCCTGTCGAGATCGAGAAGATTGTCGAGGTCGAAAAAATTGTTGAAGTCCCCGGACCAGAACGAATTGTCGAGCGAGAAGTAATAAAAGAAGTACCTGTTGAAGTCATAAAAGAAGTGATAAAGGAAAAAGTAGTTGAAGGACCACGCAGACCACAAACTATAGAATTGCCTGCCACAGGAGACCTAAAAGCCGCGGCTACATTAATTGCAAACAGTGAAATGAATGTAAACGATTTAAGCACACAAGAAATACTCACTATGTTGAAGGATTTGAGTGCTGAAGAAGTAAATAATAAGTTAGGGTTTTGGGCTATCCCTTTACCAACCGATGGTGACGATGACAAAGACACAGAAACTAGATACACAATTAAAAAATGACAGATAACACAAATGATAAAAATCTAACATGTAGTTTCTGCGGTAAAAACAGAAACGAAGTTAAGAAATTAATAGCCGGCCCTAATTCATACATTTGCAATGAATGTATCAGCATTAGTCATAAAATTATCAATGATGAAAATCCAATAGATGATTTAGACATTGCAGAAATTCCTACACCTAATGAAATAAATGACCATTTGAATAAAGTAGTAATCAGTCAGGACCATGCTAAAGAAGTTTTAAGTGTTGTGGCATATAATCATTACAAAAGATTATTTTATGGAGATGAAGAACCTAAAATAGAAAAAAGTAATGTTGTAATGTTAGGGCCAACAGGAAGTGGTAAAACATTACTTGCTAAAACTCTTGCTAAAAGATTAAACGTACCTTTTACTATTGCTGATGCTACAACATTAACTGAAGCAGGATATGTTGGAGAAGATGTAGAAAGTGTTATAGAAAGATTATTACATCAATGTAATTGGGACGTCTCGGTTGCTCAACATGGTATTGTATTCTTAGATGAGATAGATAAAAAGGCTCGTAGCAGTGAGTCTAACGCCAGCACAAAGGATATAAGTGGTGAAGGTGTACAACAAGCACTACTAAGATTAATAGAAGGCACAGTTGTTAAAATACCTACAACTGGTACTAAAAGACCCGACTATGTAGATGTTGATACAACTGATATATTGTTTATTTGTAGTGGTGCATTTGTTGGTATAGAAAAATTAGTAAATGCAAGAATAAACAAAAAGAATATGGGATTCAATTCTAAACTAAACACAAAGGATGACTCAGCATGGCAAGAAAGCATTGACCACAGAGATTTAATTTCCTTTGGTCTAATACCAGAACTAGTAGGTAGGTTACCAAACATTGTTACATTAGAAGAGTTAGAAGAAGAACATATGGTTAAAATACTTAAAAAATCTGATGCTAGTATAATTCCACAAGTACAAAAACTTATGGAGTTTGATGAAATAGAATTAGAATTTGAAGAACAGTATTTTAAAGATGTTGCCAAATTGGCTAGAAAAAACAAAATTGGTGCTAGAGGACTGAAAAGTATTATAGAAGTAAGTCTACATAACATCATGTTCAGAGGCCCTAAATTAAAGGAATCTGGCGTGGTTAAGATAAAATTTAAAGTTTATCCTACCAAAGATGTTGACACATACCCAATTTTCTATTATAATAATGGCAATGAAATCACAGATAAAGATTATAAAATTAAACTAAGAGGTTAACTTGAAAAATAGAAGCAATCAAAATCAGAGAAATAAAACTTATACAAAATCGTTTAATCAACGTAAAAGAGATGACAGACCTAAAAAAGAAGAACATTATTTAGATAGGTTCAAGGCAGAAGTTGAAGTCAGAAATGGAGATGTCAATAAAGCAATTAGAGTTTTAAAGAAAAAACTTGAAAAGTCAGACTTCCAAAAAGAGTTAGCAAAACAACAATACTACGAAAAGCCAAGTGAAAAACGTAAACGTAAAAAGCAACAGGCTAAAAAACGTTGGGAACGTTGGGTTCGTGATGCAGAGGCTCGTGGTGATATGAAACAATATGAGTTGACTGGTGTCAAATGGATGAAAAGCAAACGCAAGTCTAGGAAAATGCGTGATGCTAAAATGCGCCAACAACTACGTCAGAGAAATTTAGGGCATTACTAAAATGAAAATATCCGTTGTTAGTGGAGGCTTTGATCCACTACATTCTGGACATATCAATCTATTAGAAAGTGCGGCGGCACATGGTGACAAACTTGTTGTGTTACTTAACAGCGATGATTGGCTCACTAGAAAGAAAGGCAGACCTTTTATGCCTTTTGATGAAAGAGCATTAATTTTAGAACGTATGCATATGGTAGATTATGTATATGGTGTAGATGACTCAGATGATACAGTTACAAACGGATTATACAAAGTAAAAGAAGCATTTGATAAACAAACTGTTACAGGATATGTATTTTGTAATGGCGGAGACAGAGGCAAAGACAATATACCTGAAATGCAAGTTGAAGGTTACGAGTTTAAATTTGGTATTGGTGGAGATAATAAAGCCAATAGCAGTAGTTGGATTTTAAAAGAATGGAAATATCCAACAACTAGAAGAGTTTGGGGAGAGTTTAGTGACTTGTTTCAAGATGATGTTGTTCGTGTAAAAGAACTAATTATTGAACCTAAAAAAGGAATAAGTTATCAAAGACATTTTAAAAGAAGTGAAATGTGGTTTGTTAGCAAAGGCAAAATGAATTTAAAACATAGTTGTGGAGATCCAGATGAATTTAATGTCCACACTTTGAGTAAGGATAATGTGTTTCATGTCAAACAAGGTGATTGGCATCAAGCATTTAATCCATTTGATGAACCATGTCATATTATAGAAATACAATATGGCGAAGAAACCACTGAAGACGATATTGAACGTCTTGAGTATTACAACGGAGAATAATGGAATTGAAAGAATTAAATGAATCTAAAGTATGCGAAATACTTAATGAAATTATCGAATATGAAATGGCTGGTGTTGTGAGATATGCACATAGTTCGCTTATGGTAACAGGACCATATAGAATACCTATTGTAACATTCTTGCAAGAACAAGCGACAGAAAGTTTACAACATGCCTTACAGGCTGGAGAACTAATTACAGGATTAAATGGACATCCTAGCCAAGTTATTGCAGACATTGAAGAATCGCATGACCATTCTATTTTAAAAATACTTGAAGAAAGTTTAGAGCATGAAACTTATGCTGTAAATTTATATAAGAAGTTGTTAGCAGAAGTCGATGGTGCTAGTGTGTATTTAGAAGAATATGCAAGAGGGCAAATTGGACAAGAAGAACAACATGCACTAGAAATCAAAAAAATGTTAAAGGACTTTGCGTGAGATTAAGTTATAAAGATTGTGGCAAAATTGGATTTACTTGTAGTACATTCGATTTGTTACATGCAGGACACATCACAATGCTAGAAGAAGCGAAACATCATTGTGATTATTTAATTGTAGGTTTACAGACAGATCCTACTATAGACAGACCCGACACAAAAAATCAGCCAGTACAAAGTTTAGTGGAAAGACAAATACAATTGGCGGCTGTAAAATACATAGATGAAATTGTTTGTTATGCGACAGAGCAGGATCTAGAGGATTTACTTTTAACACTTCCTATTAATGTGAGAGTGTTAGGAGTCGAATACAAAGATAAAGACTTTACAGGTAAAACAATATGTAAAGACAGAAACATCAAATTGGTGTTTAATGGTAGAGACCATAGTTTTAGCAGTACAAGTTTAAGACAGAGAGTTGCACAACATGAAAACATTTCTAACGATTCTTGAACGTCTAGGACGTAAAAGAGTAATTATGGATAGGCTTGATAACGAGCCCTATCTAACCAGATACTATTTGTTTCTTAAAGAACGCAAATGGTTCCCTTTTAATATATTTTTACATAACTTTCATAAAGGAGACCCGGATGATTTACACGACCATCCTTGGCCTTATTGCACTATTATCCTTAAAGGTGGCTATTGGGAGCATCTCAAAACTGGCGAGCGAAAGTGGAGAACACCCGGAACTATACGCCTTGCAAGGAGTCGTAGCCTTCACCGCATTGAGTTGGAGCCTGGCGTTGATACTTGGACTCTATTTATTCCCGGGCCACAGTTAAGAGAATGGGGATTTATAGACAATGGGGAATGGAAACAACACGAACAATACTTAGCAGAGAGATATAAAGGATGAATTTAGATACATACTGGATTGCAATAAACCAAGTGTTTGATATAGGCACAATTGGCTTAATTGCAGTATTTTTATGCCCTATGGTATTTTTAGCAATTACAATTTATTATTCACACAAAGTAACAAAAAACAATGATATTTAAAAAATTAATAAAAAAGGTTGACTTTCTATTTAAAAGACATATAATAGTAGATAATGTGCAATTTAGCACAGAATTATTAAGTAGAAAATTAGGAGGTCATATGACTACAACTACTACATTAACTAAAGAGTCTAAAGTACTTTCGGCTCTTCAAGAAGGAAGAACATTGTCTTCAGCACAAATGAAATCTTTCTTTGGAATTGGTAACCCACAAGCAGTGATCCAAGCACTCAGATTTAAAGGTTATCCAATTTACCTAAATACTGTAACTGATACCAAAAACAGAACTCGTAGAGTTTACAGACTTGGTACTCCAAGCAGAGCAGTTATTGCCGCTGGTTACAAAGCATTAGCAAGTTCATAAGTTAAACTTGCAATAAATTAAGGAGCCTCCGGGCTCCTTTTTTTATGGAGATAAAAAATTCAGACGTAAGTTACCTATAATAGTGAATATTTGTTTTTGGCTGATATGTTGGATTATACAAGAACCTTTGCATACTGTATCCTTTCATAGAAGAATACAACAAACTAGCGAAATTGAACTAGAAGATTAAAGTAGTAGTTATTCGGTAGATTAGTAACTACTTACCGACTAAATAGAAGTAACATTTCAAATCACCCTACCTAATCAAGTGGTGTTACATTTACACAAAAAAACTTGACATTACACCGTGTTTTATATATAATAATAGGTTGCTGTGGTAAAACAGGCGGTTTTTCTGTCTTTATTACTCAGCAATATAATAATAAGAAGGAGGATTAAATGAAAAATTTAATCAATATTGACAACGTCTTTAAGGCTCTAGTAGTTATACTACTTGCCACTATGGCGTTTGGAGCCCAAGCGGCTTCAGTGAGTGGAAATGTTGGTCTGGATTCAGACTATATTTTCAGAGGGCAATCTCAGACTCAAGGTGATTCTGCAATCAGTGGAGGTTTCGACCTTAATGCTGGTAAAGGATTTTACCTTGGTGCATGGGCATCGGAGGTTTCTTATGCTGGCAGTGATGCTGACTTAGAACTTGATACTTATGTAGGTTGGGGTACAGATGTTAATGGCGTATCCATTGACGTTGCGTACGTCGACTACGACTACTCAGGAGATGCTTCACTCAACGGAAGTGAATATCAGATTGGTTTAGGCTATGAAGGATTTACTTTACTCCACGTCTTAGGACAAGACGGATACAACAACTACACAGAAGTTGGTTATTCAATTTCTAACGTAGCGGATGTATCTTTCGGTTCTTGGGACAATGTTGGAGACAACTGGTCAATAAGCAGAAGTTTTGATTTACCTATGGGTATTGAAGGAACTATTGCATACGTTGACTTTGCCGCGGAAGACGGCTCAGGTCTTGCTGACGAAGACAGTTTTGTTTTCGGATTAAGCAAGTCCTTTTAAGGGTTAGTAGTCCTTTACGTTATTAATAACTTGGAAGGGTATTATTTAGGTAATGCCCTTTCTTTTTGACCCAAAAAAAGTGGCAAAAAAGGTTGACTCTATGTGTAAATTTTAGTATAATATATGTATTAATTAAGAAAAGAGTAACATTATGGCAAAGAAAATTACTATAAAAGACTTGATTATCAAGGCAACAAAGAACCCAGAGAACATTAGAGAAGATGGTTCTATTAACTGGAACTTTGTTGATGCAGATATCCATCTGGATAATGCAGAACTTAAACTAGGTTTCACTAGTCAACAGTTGTTTAATGAACTAGAATCTTTTAACGAAGAGGCAGAATTGTATATTTCATAATGACAAGAAAGCAAAAGAAACAGATTGACAATTTTGTGCAATCTACATTGAAAATTGTAGGTTGTTCTTTATTGTTTTTAGGTTTGACTATGTGTTTGGGTGTATCTTTAAATCCTCACATGGAACTTTATGCTTATCTAATGTTGTTTGCAGGAACTATGTTGATTATGACACATAGTTTACGAGGCAAGGATCATATGTATTTGTTAGTATCGAGTGCAGGTTTCTTGCTAGTCAGTAATGCTTTTTTAGGCACAGAGACAGCAATCATGTTAGCAGACAGTTATGGAATTGCATTGACAGAAGAGCAGACTTGGTTTGCAAAGTATGGTAAATTATTTGTTGAAATATTAAAGGCGGTAGCATAATATGACAATGCATTTAGCACAAGGTCTAACGACCATTCGAAATAGAAAATACAAGCCTAAAATGACCAAGGCAAACATTGCCAAGTGGGAAGAAGGCTTACGAGTAAAAAACAAAGAACACAAACGCATGGGTTTGCCTAAGTGGACTTTTGAACAGTATGTGGATTACTGTCACGGAATACAACCTAAGGTAGATCCTAGAAGTAGAGAAGCATTCAAGCCAGCAAAGCCTGACTATGCGGCACAAGAACGTGCTAGGCAAATGAAAGAACATGCTAAAAAATATCCTAGTATGCCTTTGACTGGTGGTGGTAACACTGGTAAAGGAGACCTTGAGTGGGAGAAAGAAAAAGCAGAAATTTGTAAAAACTACACTATTGCCCCTGCTTATAACAAAGGTGCATATCAAGTTATAGGTAAAAACAACATAAAAGATATCGGAAAATGAATAAGTATATACATGTTTGTAGATACTGAAACACATCCGTATATTGATTTAACACAATTACAATTTCCTTACACTTTAGACGAAGTGTTTGATGAGCAGGATTTTGAAATTGCATCTTCTAAAAAACAAATTACAGAAAACACAATTACAAAAAACTTTGTGTGGTATCATAATCCATATAATGAAGATGCTCCTGTTGGTGCAACGTTGCATAGCAATAAACTTGCAAAAAATTTAATTGAGTGGATTAGAGAACAATTTACCATTGATATACTTACACCTGTAAAAACTACAATACTTGGCAAAAAGATGATGCCAATATCCTGTTTAAAGTTTCACAAAAGCACAGGCTGGCATAGAGAAGGATTCCCATATTGGGTATCCAAAGAACAGCAACAATATCTACCAGGTAGAACAAACTTTGCATTAAACTTTCCTTTATATCTAGAAGATGGTGAAACTTATGTTGATTTTGCTAAAGGCTCTGATGAATATGAAGAACGTTTTAAAACATTAATAGAAAAGTTTATTGAAAAAGTAAAAGTACACAAACGAAATTCACCTGCAACAATGAAAGATATTAGTGTTGAATACTTCAAAGAAATGGCTCTGCAAATATCAGAAGATGGAATGACCACTACAACTGTAATGGACTTGATGGACGATATTAATGCAGACCAACTTACTCAAGTGGGCCGAAAGACTCAATATGATTGCCCATACATTATACCTTTAAGCAGTTGGCATAGAGTTACTACAACTGGAAATAACAGAATGAGTTTTAGATTTTTGGGTAATAATGATTACACCTTTTCACAAATTTGTGACCTTTATGATAAAAAAGAATTATTTAAAGGTTGACAAATATAAAAAATACACTATAATATAGTTTTTAATTACATAAAGGCCTAGGAGGGCCGTTCACTATGTCAAAAACTTATGCAGATAAAAAGAACGCACGGTTCAAAGAACAGGAAAGTAATTATGTTGATGTTAATCAACGTTTAACTGACTGTATTAAATTAAATCCCATTCTCTCTAAAAAACTTAAAAGTGGTATAGAAGAATGGAAAGGTAGAAATCCTAACTTAAAAAAATGGTCTGATTTGGCTCTAGTTACAGCCGCACCAACAGACTTAACATTAGCAGATATCGATATAGATACTACAATGCAACGTCAAGTAAACTGGCGACACATAATTAATATCTTACTTGGTTTTTGCCAAACCCGGGTAATGCCTATTCAATGTAATATCAATTCAGGCAGACTAAACGCCTGGGACGGGCAACACACAGTTATTGTGTTGTACATTATTGCAGTTTGGATATTTGGATTAAATCCTAAAGACGTAAAAGTGCCAGTAAACATCTACCCAAAAGCACAACGTTTAGATGTTAGACGTAACTTTATTTTGTTAAATGGTGAGGCTAAAGATCCATTAGATACAATTGACTTAGTTGAATCAATGATTATGGGTGCAAATGTTGATGGTGCAACTGAACCCGAATGGGTAGATATGTCAGAAAAACAGGCAATGATGGCAGAAGTTGGATTGTTTATGACACACAAAAAGTTTGGCGATGAAGATGAAATAGGTGCATTTACATTATTAGCAGATACTGTTTATTCAAAAAAGAAAGACAAGCAAAAGCCTAAAGAAATTACACAAATGTTCTGTGACTATTGGGCATACATCAACCAAGAACGTCCTGTAGAAGCAAAAGAAGCCAGACAGTTGTATGAGTTCTTCAACTTATTACACGAACAAGATATTGATGTTGATGATGCTTACTTAGTAAAGTTTGCGGCATTTACAAAACAACACTTCAATGCAGACTTTAGTCCTGATGGTCAATTTTGGACAAAAGTAAGAACAAGTTTTGAAAATTGGTACAAAGCATTTCATAGAAATGATAGTAATAAAATATGTCCTAAGACTGGAGATATTATAGCAAGAAACTATTTTCAATCAGAGATATATACAGGTTTACCTTTTCTAATTGCACAAATGAATAAAAGTGTACCTGATTTACAAACACCATTTTATGATGCTCCTAGTGGTTACAAACCTAAGGAGAATGAACTGTGGTAAAGTTAAGACGTAGAGAAGAAGACGTAGAAAAGTCTGACAAACTCATTAAAGAGCAAATGGGCATGAAATGTATGCTTGAAGATTGCGATGAAGAGTTGACTACTTTAACTGGACCAGGCAGTAACATACTATGTAGGAAACATCAATTAGAATGTGTTGAATATGGCGGCATGGGTAAACCTGAAAGACCTTGGACATTTTATAGGACTATGGAATGTGCAATGTGCGGATATAACCCAACCAAAGATCCTCAGTTCGATATCATTGAAGATGAGTTTCATAAACTTCGTGTAATGCGAGCCATCATGCATGGTGACCATATACACCTTAAAAGCCAAGGTGGTGCTAATACGAAGGATAACATACAGACATTGTGTGTTAAGTGTCACAGTATTAAAACTTACATAGAAAAGGATTATCTTGGAAACAAAAAACTTTGATACTGGAAGAGAACTACTGTTAGTAAGTTGCCCTGTAAAAGATGATTCAGATTATGAACA
>MDTG01307051.1_pt1 | contig 14222 bp, 8 predicted proteins | sample 811421 | NCBI WGS metagenome assembly MDTG01 (sample SAMN05326645, study PRJNA326480) | marine metagenome | isolation source: seawater | place: Pacific Ocean: South East | collected 2011
GATTATATGACGTTACATACCATGCGTACCAGCTGTCACTATTGTAGGTAATGTACTTTATTTTATTATATATCATATTTTCAGAATATGTGGGCACTATAGATTTCGTTTCGTCTGCACTAGAGAATACTGTTGATAAATCTATAACAGTATCAGTAGCCCCAATAATTAAGCTTTGATCAGCAATAACACTAGAGATAGTAGCACTATGAGACACAGGTACTACATAAACGTATCCGTAACTAGCGTACGTTTGCGACTGCGAGTTAGAGTCTGTACCTGTCGCACTTACATCTATTCTCACTGTTCCTGATTTACCAGATACAGAAGAAACCGTGAGGGTATCGCCGCTAACAGAAGTTTGAATTATACCAGATACGTGGGTAGTGACAGTATAGGTAGAATTTGATATAGTGGGGAACCTGCTGCCTAGATCAATAGTGAATGCAGAGAAGTCCTCGTATTTCTCAAAGTCTTCCATAGCTAACTCATTGAGTTGCGTAATTGATAGTACTTGTACTGCCCCCATATTACTAACACTTGAACCATCCCTTTGATCTACAATGGGATCACCGTATACTAATCTATCACCTGCTCCATTTAAACATATGAAACTGTATGGTCCATTCGCCTCGCTGAAAAGTGAATTCTTTCTCCATACGTGGTTCCTAGGTATAGTATCGCCATATTGGCTCCATGCATTATCTGCGGAGCTGTATTTGTACACTGTTACTCTTCCCTTACCACCATCGGGGAAATGTCCTTGCCATGATGCAGAAGTGATACCTATAACACTGCCATCGTCGTTGAGTGATATAGCTTCACCTAATCTTTCGTTGGCTTCTTCACCGTCAATGTCTTTACCTTTTTGGGTCCAGTAATACGTACCTACTACAGGAGCCGTGCCGCTGCTAGATCCCACGCTAGTCGTACTAGTAGCAATTAACGATTTTGGTTGAGAGACGTTCTGATTTGTATTGGAATAATGATAAGTCGCATTATCTGAATCACTCTGAGTGAACTGCCTCCACTCATAAATTCTCGCGTTACCTGCGTTGGTTGTTGAACCTGTAGTACTATTGTCATCACCTATGCAACTTAGAGCAACTACAGACCCATCACTGCTTATACTGACAGAGTAGCCTCCGGCAGCGGAAGTGTCTTGACCCCCATACATCACTTCACCTTTTAGAGTCCAGTCACTTGCAGTAGAGTCGTAAGTATAAACTTTAGCCGACCCATATTTATAGTGATTTCCGTCACCACTCGGTTCACTGTAAATCGAACCTATAACTACATGTGCATTACTTGTGGAAGTGCAACCTCTATTGATAGCCACGGATTTTCCTAGTTCATCACCTGTAGATCCCAAAATTGGGTTTCCGAGTATGTCCCATGTGTCGTTACCACTATTGTATTCAAAGATTCTAGCTCTTCCATTGTTATCGCTCGTGTACGTGTTCGCGTCACCGTCTCCTGGATCGTCTGCACTATCATAAGCCGGTTCTCCTACCACCAAAAAGTTACCATCCCCGCTTAAGGAAACCTTGTCGCAATTAGAGTATTTGTTCAACCCATATTTCGCGTCACCCTTCAATTCCCATGTACTGTTACCGCTATTAAAAGAAAACACTTCTACTGTTCCAACAATAACTCCAGAATTTTGTCCATTGTTCGCTCCAACAGCAACGGTTTGTCCGTCATTACTCAATGATACGTTCGTTCCAAACCTGGGGTCAGAACTGTTAGGTAAAGTAGTAGTAATATCGCCGCCAATTTGTGTCCACGATAACTGCCCTGCGATAGATTGCTGATACACTCGTACAACTCCATCACCTCTTCCCCATATACCATATGCCATAAAGTTGCCATCACTACTAATGGAACAAGCCCCTGCATTATCTTGACTTGAATGCAAATTTTTGTAAATAATAGATTCACCTTTCCAAGCATACTTCTCCAGATAATCGAGTTTACTATAACCGGAAGCAAACCCTCCATCGAAATACAAATAGGCTGCACCTCCATCTTGGTTATTTACGACGTCCGTAGCATATATTCCAATAGAGGGAAATTTTAAGAGCGGTTTAGCCCACATTCTGTAGAAGCTCCTATCGTACAGTCTATTAGGAACCTCGTTAAGGAATAATATAGAGTTGAGTTCCTTACAATCATTGAACGCGTCGGATCCTAGGTTAGTTGGTGTCTCATGAAAATCTATCCTGTGCAAGGAACACCCGTAAAAGCATTGATTACCTACATATACCGCTGAATTAACACGAGCATAACTCAAATAATGGCAATTGTGAAATACATAATTTCCTAGAGTGGTTACATTGGAAGGTATATCAATGTAGTGTAAACCTGTTTCTTTAAAAGAATAATGATCTATTGTAGTGAGGGTGTTACCTAGTATTATCTCTTGTAAATTACTGTTATTCTGGAATGCATAATCTCTTATTCTTGTTACAGAGGTGAAACCGGACTGTGTCATATCAAACACTTTAGTACTAACTAAGGACGCCAGCTTTGTAGGACATTGCACCAAATAGGTACCATCTTTAGACATGAGCACGCCATTTTCACTTTTTAATGCTGTGCTGTTTGCGTCAACAATATATTCTTCCAAATTCCAACCATTCAATATAAAATTGGTTGCCCAAGTAGTTACTGTAGAAGGAATAGTTATTTTAGTAACAGAGTCTCCATTAAACACAGCATACCTCATTTCGTCTACTGTATACGTCGCTCCGTCAACCTCTATAGTGGAAGGTATCACAGCATGGGTATTCGATCCCTTCCAGTCGTTCACCCTTGCGGTGCCGTCACTGTACCAGGTATAACTGAACTTTATTGTGGAATCATTTGGATCTGTTACGTCACCGCCACCGTCAACATTTAGGAGGGTAGCGTAATTGGATATGCTATCCGTGAAATATATATCCTTGATATTTTCCATGGTGCTCTCCAATACCCAGTTACCCCCATGTTTCAGGTTACCTGTATTATCGTCGGAGGCTCCTATCACGACGGAGCTGTCATTAGATAGTATAGAAAAGTAAGATTTGAAATTTTCATGAGAGAGTAAGTTACATGCTAAGAAATCGAGGTGCTGCAAAGACAGAGTGGTTATCATATTTTTCATAAATGTAACATTGACAGAGTACTCCTGTACATTTTCGGTCAAATCATCTTCAGTGAAAAGGCTGTCGTAACTTAAAAACATAGGAATTTCCGCACTTGACGCTCCCGTAGGTGGTCCGTGAAAAGCTATAGCAACTCTAGTCACATTCTCAAACAATCCTAGAAAATCAACTATGCTTTCCCTTTCTGTAAGTGGGGTATATTTTAGCACGTAAGTGTCAGATGAGTGATGCTCAGCTAATTTCGAATGAGAATCCAATTCTAGTAATATTTTGGTGTACACTGAGAAATCTTCTGTCTCGTAGCTGTAGGATAACAAATTATCCTTTATCGTTGTAATCTTTTCGTCTTCAACTTGAGTTGACATGATATCTTAGTTAGGTTTGTAGAGCTTAGCACTTAATTATGTTTCTATACAGCGTGTAACAAGTTTTTATAATATAGATTAATATATATTTTTCATGAAAAATAATGCATATATTACTAAATAATGAATAAAATATACATCGAATATCGTCTTATGGTAACACGTTATCTATATTAAAGAATGTAAAACTCATGTACGAACAACATATTTGTATTTGTCCAAATAGCGGAACATTCTGCTTACATCTAGTTTGCTCACAGAGTACTGCTCCAATTCTGCACAAATCTCTTCCTCAGATGTATTCAGAGATTGTACGTACAGAAAATAGGTAATAAGGTCATTTTTGTCCATCAACATTTGTATACAAAGATTTTGAATAAACATATAATTATTATATTCCGTGCTATACTTTGTCAGCACCTTCGTGAACCTTACTTCTTCCTCAACACTGCTAACATTTCCGTTGCTTTCATATTGAGGAATTTCGCAGGCATGAAATGCAGGGTAATCACCTCCAGAAAACTCTACGAGGTCTGATTTAGTTTTTGTTTTAATCACCAAATTGGTTTCCTTACTATTCGCAACAATTTTAGAAGGACATTTCTTAGCCGTCTTCTTTGCTTTTATTTGTTTCCTCTTGTGCTGGTATTCATGAAATAAGTAGTTATTGTAAAATGTTTTAATTAATGAACTCATTTCGTTGAATTGCCATATCTGTTTCTGGAATGTAACTCTGTCTATATAATCTGCAAAGCAGATATTGTCTAGTACACTCTCATAAAATGATATCTTCTCAAAGGTATTCTTCACTACTGTACCTATTTGATCTACAACGTTCTCGTGCCACAACAAACCTACTATTGTTCTGTCAGTTTCGTTCATGAAGTTTGCATGTGCTTTTAGTTGGTAATTACTTTTTAATAATCTACTTGTTATAGTTTTACTATCTTCGTTATAAGTCTTGGGTTGGAATATACTTTGAATTACCTTCGTCTTCAAAATGTTTTGCTGATTCACATATATTTCAGATATAACTTTCAATTTCCTCAAATCACCCTGGATATAATTTATGAGGGAATTCTTAAGCTCATATTCTACTCGTGAATTTGACAGAAGCACAATATCTAACAGGTCTCCTACTTGCGAATTAGTAGGATCTTTTAACTCAAAAGAGGAACATACTTTCATCAATTCCTTTATCTTTTTGTCCATGTGATAGTTCCCAATACAGATGATAGGTGTCAGTGTCACATCCTCTAATCTTTGCTTTTTTGTCTTCTTTGGCCTTATTAATTTTATTAATGATGTGATTCCTCCTTTATCTCCATTGTTCATTCCGTCGATCTCATCCATTACTATCACTATTTTCTTTGATTTCTTTTGCAATAATGAGAGGACGTTTGTATCCGACATATTATGTTGAGTTATAGTCTCTATCACACTCTTGTTACGTATATCTCCCGCATTGTAATGTATCATGTCATAGTTCATTTCCTTTAGTACATTCGCTATAAATGAAGTCTTACCTGTACCGGGATTACCGTATAAGTAAATACCTCTTTTGCACAAACAATTAGATTTATTCTTATCTATATCAGTCAATACTTTCTTTATTTCATTGCTGACATGATCTCTATTTAATATAGTATTCAAGTTATTATTTTTATTCATGTTTATGTTCATTGTTATTTTTACTTACTTATTGTATCATAAAAATGAATAGACTTTATTATACATAACATAGATTCTATTTATATTTATTATATTATTTAGTGTTTTTTGTGGACGATCATGTGGCGTCATTGTCGCAAACCTTTGAATTATTTGTTATGCCATCCCATGTTAAGTTACACTGTTTAGCCCATTTACTTTTCCTGCATTCTCCAGAGGGTCCTAACCATTGAGGTTCATCAAAACTTTTGCTACTCTGCTCAGGGCAAGTACCTAGTTTCTTCACATTTACACATTTAGACTTCTGATTTCCCATGCTGTCTTGTATTTGTTGATCTAACCAATAATCTGGACAACTCGCTACAACTGGTGGAAAAACCTTTGAGAATTTGTCATTGTATATAACATAAATTATGAAAATTCCTGTTAATATGAACAGAATTGAAGATACCAATAAAACCTTCCTCTGAAAATTCATAATGAATAAAGGATATCAAAAATTAAGTATATATCATATATATACATAAGTTTTTGTTCGTTATATTAAAATAAAACATTTTCATATATTAGAACCTATCTGTTTCCTATAAATTGATATCAAGTATTAAGACATGGAGTGTAAAAGTACTAACGGAAGAGTAGATATTATGGATCAAGCTCAATTGAATCAGTTCGCTTTATATGATAAAATTCCTGTAGAGCAGTGCACCTCTTTTAATGAGGCTCTTATGGGTAATTTTACTAGCACAGACCTATCAACTGCATTTTTCTCTAAAGAGAATATTCAGATAATTCAGAATGGAATACGAAATGGGGTTTTCCATAAATCCAACGAACAATACATAATTGGAGAACAAAATTGTGACACAATAAAAATAATAATGAGAAGTGTGTTCTTACAAAACTCAGTTAATCTACCAAATAATATTCCTTCCCAAATTTCGGCTCTTAATGATATTGTTGTAAATTATTGCGTAAAACAAATATATAGCGAAGCTCAGTCCTATATGCAATACAGATACGACGCTAGTCACATGTATGAACCTATTTCCAGACCTGTTCAAGTAGATGTTAATGATAAGACTTTACTTGCTAAACCTTGGTTTTAATTTGATTGATTCATGACGGAGAAGAAAAATGCTCAGTGAAGTAACAATGTTATCTATTTCTTTAAAATTGACCATATTAAATAATACTGTACTTATGTTCATAATGCTTATGTACAATATTATTTACATTGATATATACTATCATTCATACATTTATTAATAAACAGCATTCCTTTACTTTACTCTACTAAAATAGTAAGAATCTAATGGATGTTATTCAAAGTCGAGAACAAGACGATAATGCTCAATTGACAAATCAAGAAAGAATAACCGACGAGTTTTTGGATTATTGTTTAAATGGAGATCTTCCAAACGCATGTCGAGTATACAGTTCATTCCAAGTAAATCACATATTCATTGAAACCATAATTCATAGAGAGTCTTTGATTCCTAGATTATGTGAGAGAGGTCATGTAGATATAATTACGTGGTTGCAAGATGTTACTACAAACCTTTACATAGATTATTACGTAATCCTACTTATGGCATGCGAAACAGGAAAATTACTAATAGCACAATGGGCGTATAAAATGGACCAGTATATAACTATGTACGAAGAGGATTTCAATTACAATGCATTTTACGTATCATGCAGAGGAGGACACATTGATATAGTCAAATGGCTCACAGAAATAGATTCCAACATAAGACGCCACACTAATACTCTTACTAAATGTATTACTGTAGCTTGCCAAAAAGGTTATACTGATATTGTTATATTGCTTCATGAGAAATTCAAGTATTCTTTCTATAGAATTAATGTTGTTCAAACATTCAACGAAATATGCAAAAATGGTTATATTGAGTTAGCGAAATGGTTCAATAAAACCTACTATAATAATATAAAAATGAAGGTCAAGAAAATAGAAAAATGTAATACTGGAAAAAGCACAATAGTTTGGGGTGTACACAGTGCTTTTGTTTCCGCTTGCTGTTTCAATCAAGTAGATACAGCTAAGTGGTTACAGGAAGAATACCCAGCCTATGACTGCAGCATCAACAACAATGAAGCTCTTCAGTATACAATTATGAATAATCAATTGGAAATAGCTAATTGGTTAAAGGAAACATCTCCATTAGTGAAAATAGACGACATAGCGTTAAAGACTTTTATAGGTTGCAGTAGGCAAGGTCACTTAAATGCAATAAAGTATGTGTGGAACGAATGTGCAAGACACAATATTAAGTTAGATCCTTCAGATGGTATAGTATCGCCTCTAAGATTCACTGCGTTTAAATGTGCTTGTAGTAATGGTTATGTAGGTATAGCACAATGGTTATATTCTCTCCACCCAAAAGTAGCACACGACCATCCATCAGTTATATTCTACTCTATTATAAGCTCTTCACATGAGGGTCATTTAGAAATTCTGAAATGGCTTCTCATGATAGCTACTCCTCACACTAACCTTCATGAGGTTATGTATAGTGCATTCAGGTCAGCCTGTGTAAATGGTCATCTCAATTGTGCTAAGTATATATATGAAGTGTACAATAAAAGTAACTTACCTTCAAAACTACCTACATCAGAGTGTCTAATATCTTCTTGTTCAAATCACGAGAACTTGCAACTTATAAAGTGGTTGTACGAAATCAACCCTAACGTAAATTTATCACAGAATAATTTCATTCTGTTCTCTTCATCCTGTAAGAATAAGTCTGACGAGATTCCAAAGTGGCTTTACAGCAAAATAGACTCTATAGATATCACCGCTGACGACCATGCAGCTTTCAGAAATGCTTGTGATTACGGTAGGAAAGAGACAGCTCAGTGGCTACAATCATTGCTTCCTTTACAATACGAGTTTTCGAAGGAACTGAAATATTATGATAGACGTATTGGCGAAAATAATCGAGTAGCGGATCCTAGCAAGAATTCCTATTATGAATACAAAATAAGGGAATACTTTGTTGTCAAGAAATCTATACATATTAAAGATATAATACACGTGGATGTTGGAACATGCTCTATATGCCTAGATAAAGGATGCGACATATACACAACATGCGAGCATACCTTTTGTAAGGCGTGCATATTGAGATGGCTTATAAGTCACAACAGCTGCCCTTACTGCAATTCAAAATTAACGGAAGATTCACTTAGTAACATAATAAGTGACTACACATTCGACTACGAAGGTATAGGTAAATAGAGAAATAGTCGAAGTATTATAAAAAAAAGTAATGGTTGCATTTATTTTATATTAACTTAAATAATCAATTCAAAATCATATTTAGTTCCCCCAACCTATTTTAATTGACATTCCAACTCCTCTAGTTCTTCTTGCCACATACACTCTATTGTCAGATTCATAACTCTTTCAAGTTCTTTCTTTTTATTTTCAGTGTCTTTCAGTAATTTATCTACGTTTTCTTTGCTAACGCTGTCCATGGACATTTTCAGTAGATACTTGAATTCATTATCGGAATCTACTTTGTCGTAACCTTTCGATTCGAGCATACTCTGAATCTCGTTCTTTTTCTTGTTTCGAAGTTCTATGCTGCCGCTGAGTACTTCCTTGATATACTTTGCTTTATTCGATAAAAGCATCAATTCAGCCTTTAAAGATTTTATAATGTGCTCTTTTCTCTTAGCGTAATACTCTAACCTAATTGGTATGTATTTCTCTATTATTTCTTCTTCCGTATTGTACTTAGATAACTTCTCCTCGTGATCGAACAAGTGCATGTTGCCAGTGCTGTATGAGGTGTATAGCTTCAGAGTTTTCTCTAATTTGTTAGTAAATCCTCCAAGTGAAGGATCAGGTTTTTCATCTATAGAGTCATGAAACACTATATCCATTTCCACTATTTTATCTGTGCTTAAGTCACTGTAATCTTTAATAATGGGTGTAACCTTTTTTGTTGCTTTCTTTCCTTTCATTTCTTCCTCGTTCGGGGCCTTCGCGGATGTGGATGGTTTCGATAGTTTCTGAATTTTTTTCTCAGTCGTTTCGTTAACCACCATCAAAGATTCTATGTGCTGTTTGAAATCTTCGGTCCAGAATCCAACTGGTAATTCTGTAACTTTCACTTTCTTATCTGTCAGCTTGGTATATCTACCCTTAGTGATGAACTTTTTATCGTCCACTCTTTCATAGGATCCTTGAAAGTCTCGGTAATAAGGGAAGAAATAAATTTTCTCATGTCCTTCTGTAGGAAATAATTTATTTTTCAAGTACTTAATTATGTGTTTCACGTGATAGCACAAAATATCAGTACTGAACCCTGTCCCTATTCCCTTTCCACCATTCACTAATATCATGGGTACTATGGGCACATAAAATTTTGGCTCTACGGACATACCATCATCATCCAAGTACTCCAACACTGGGTCATCCTCCTTGCGGTATATGTATCGGGTGATTTTATTTAACTGAGTGAAAATGTATCTCTCACTTGCTGAATCTTTTCCTCCTTGTAACCTAGTTCCAAACTGGCCATTTGGAGTTAATAAATTTATGTTGTTGCTACCCACGAAGTCTTGGGCCATTCCTACAATAGCAGCGTTTAAACTAGCTTCACCGTGGTGATAACCTGACTGCTCGGAGACATAACCACTTAACTGTGCCACTTTTATTTCCTTGACCAAATTTTTCTTGAAGCAGCTAAACAATATTTTACGTTGACTTATCTTCAACCCGTCCATTATATTAGGAATAGACCGTTCACAATCATACTTGGAGAAATGAATGAGTTCTTTATTGATGAAATCCGAATAACTTACATTTGGTTGGTTGGTATCCAGGTAGTTCTTACAATTATAATTGGACAACCAATCCTTTCTTTCTTCTGTTCTCTTTTTGTTGAATATCATATCTATAACGTCATCGCTCATTTTTCCTTCATGCTCAAAATAAACGAGTTTTTTATTCGCAAAATATTCTTTGAATTCCTTACCGGTGCTCGTTCCTAATCCTTTATAGTACTTCAAATCCCATCCTTGTGGATTGGATTCTCTCCAAGACAAATACTCTCCGTCATTATAGAAAACTATTTCTTGACCTTTATTAGGAGAAGAAGTCTTCTTAGCTTTTAATATTGGAGTATTCATGAAACCCAAGAATTTGTTTTGAGTAGATAGGGAATTCCACTGATCCTGAAATAAATTCAAGCCTAGCCCTTTAATATGAGATCCATCTAAATCTTGATCTGTCATAAACAGAACCGAACCATACCTTAATGTTCCTATTGTATCATCATTATACGTTTTACCAGTTTCTAATCCTAGTATTTGCTTCAATTCTATAATTTCTTTATTGTCATTAATTCTTTTCAAGGTCTCCCCTCTTGTATTGAATATCTTTCCTTTCATAGGGTAGACTCCAATAATATTTCTATCATCTTTGGATAAACCAGATACTATACCGGCTTTTGCTGAATCTCCTTCGCATAATATAAGAGTGCACTGTCTTGATTTGGTGGTGCCAGCGAAGTTCGCATCTATAAGTTTTGGAATCCCTCGAATGCTTTTACACTTAGAACCATCTGTTTTCTTAACCGCCTTGTTTTCTTTTACAACTGTTAATGCACATGCAGCCGTCATAACTCCCATCTTTGCAATTTTCTCTACGAAGCCATCAGATACAGTGCAAGTACTTCCAAATTTGGCTACTGCTGTCCCCAGTTCGTCTTTTGTCTGACTATTGAAAGAAGGATTTTCTATGTCGCATCGAATGAATATCATTAACTGCTCCTTAATAGATGTGGACTTCACGTCTACCTTCTTCTTCAGTTTTATATAGGCAGTAAGCTTTCTGACAATTTGATTCATAATGTATTCTACATGCTTTCCTCCATTGGAAGTAAATATTCCATTTACGAAACTAATTTGCTTGAACTCCTCTTCAGGTGACAAGCAGACTGCATATTCCCACCTTCCGTTACTGGCGAATTCATATATTCTTTTAGTTTCACCTTTCGACCCAATATAAAGATCTATATATTGCTCGAAACTTTTACATGGTATTATCTGAGAATTTAGTTTCACCTTTACGTTTTTACTTGTTACCGCGGATATATCATACACTCGCTTTTTAAATAGAGAAAGCATATCAGGAGAGAGGCCATTAATCCCTAATCTTTGGTAGTCCGGCTTGAATGACACCTTCGTAAAGGGCTTTATCTTTGTTTTCGTAATTTTAGGCTTTTCTATTACCGTAAGATTGTCTTTAAATTCTTGCACGTATTTTAATCCTCGAATGTGATCAACAGTCTCTACTCTTCCCCATGTAGACCATATTAGTACCAACTTGAATCCGAAACCATTTTTGCCTCCAACTATTTTTTCTTTCTTTTTCTCATCATAATTAGTTGAAGTTCTTAGGTGTCCAAAAATCATTTCAGGTATCCACAGTTTATACTCTGGATGCTCAGCCACATCAATTCCGTTGCCGTCATTATACATATGAATAGTTCCATCATCATCTATGCTAATATCTATATTTGTAACAGGTAAAGCCCCGTCAACGCTGTCATCTACAGCCTGTTGCTGTCGTATTACGTGATCTCTGCAATTAACTATACCTTCGTCAAATAGCTTGTAAAGACCTGGAATGTATTGTATATCCTTTAGTTCTATTTTGCTAATGCATCCCTTTAATTCTTTGTCATTGCTATTATCTACGTAGCTACAAGCCTTAGCATTAGTATCTATATCGAGGTCGGAGCCTATATCCTCTTTCTCGCTATCGTAAGATTCCTCACATTCCATAACGGAGTCATTCATAATAGTTTTCTCTACGTAGACATAACTGGTATGGTCAGTATTTTCAATTGAACCAATGTAAGTATCAGGTTTCTTGAGAATATGTTCTCTATCTGTGAGCTTCTGGTACTTAGACAGCTTTGAATTGTCGCTTACTTCAGATTCTTTAGACATTTCAGTAATATTTTCTCCTAAACAGGAAGATATACCTCTTTTGCTCATCAACTATAAAGAATGGATGAGAAAGAATATTGTATTGTATAATTATATTATAGTAGTACATCACACACAAGTAGTAGCTTTCAATTTTACTTATTGACTTGAAGTAGAAGAAATGCAGAAAGCCAAATACATTTGCGATTGCTCAGTTTATCCGGTCCCTAGACCTTTGCCTATGTATAAACGTATTTCCAATATAGTTAATACTTCCTCATTTAGGCATGGTACACAAAGGCAGGTTGTTCCGAACACATTAGGTTTGTACACATCTAGAAGTGGTCTCAGGAGTAATCTACCCATTCCAGTAAACAAATTCTAATCATATGTTATATACGTCATACCGATACAAACTTTCCACTATTTAACATTTCTTTGGTATGGAAAGAAAAGAATTAGATAATTCTATGGAAGTAGAAGAAACGCTGAGAACACCTTTGTCTCATGAGAAGAAACGAAGAAGATCCGAATTAGGGGATATGTCCATATCATCAAGATCACCTGGTATTCCTGGTACTCCATCTACTGTTCTGGACACTCCAAGTACACCTGCCACAATAATAGACACTCCTACTACCCCAGAAACTATCAGATTAGACAATGAAGGAAATGTTGTACCTGGACAAGAAGAAAAATTTAAAAAATTCGATGAATACAACAAATCCAAGAAATACAAAATGGTTCCTTATGAATTACCATTTTTGAAAACTGTTTATGTAAAACAAAAAGATGGAAATTATAAGCCACTGTTAGAAAGATATGAAAAGACATATCAACTACAAGTGATGGGTAAAGATGATTTTCGTCAAGGCATACAAAGTTACGACTACGATGGCAAAAAACTAGAAAGTGATAATTTATTCGGTAATACAGGATCTCTAGGAGGGTCAAAGAATAAAAGAAGGACAAAGAAACGTCATTCGTTAAAATTAAGATACAAAAAGTCGAGAAAGATGCGTAAGTATAGTAAAGGTATTGAATAGACTTACTTTAGCACGTACTATTATTTTCTTGTTATATGTTATAAAAGATAATTTGTTCACATAATTATAATAGACAATGCCAGCAAGACACGTTAGAGGAGAGGATAAGAAGTACCACATCAACGGTAAAGTGTACGACGAATTGGAGGGATCCAGAGCAAAGGTGATGCACCACACTGCCTATAGAACGAGTGGTGGTCTCAAACGCAAGGACTTAATGTATAACAAGAACAGAAGCATTGTGTCTGTCAGGAAACACAAGACCGCAAAGAAGGAGAAGCGTCTCATGAAGCACGGATATACCGCAAAGAAGGGAAAGTTCGGAGCAGTGAAGATTGCATCCCACAAGAAACACCACAAGAAGTCCCACAAGAAGTCTCACAAGAAGCGTAGCCACAAGAAGTAAATAAAATAAAATAAAGTAAATGCAATGCAATTTGTAGGTGTATAATAATTATTAATTCTTATTGTTAATAATTATTTTCTGTACGTAGTCTATAAGCAATCAGGGATAATGGTGAAAAGACACGATAAACAAGCTGATGGGAAGTACCATATAAAGGGGGAGGTCTTCGACGAACTTATAGGTTCTCGATCTAAGGTTATGCATAAGACGGCATACAAAACAGAAGGAGGACTAACCCGAAAAGATCTTATGTACAATAAAGAGAAACGTATTGTTTCTGTAAAGAAGCACAATTTCGAGAAGAAGGAGAAACGACTTCTCAAGCACGGATACACAGCAAAGAAAGGAAAATTCGGAGCCGTGAAATTAAAAGGTCATAGAAAAACAAAAAAGAAAAAGGAAATGCGATGAAGATAAAGAATTAAACCCAAAAACAAATCGTTGTGTAAATAAGTGCAAACAGGGTTATGCGAGAGATGCTGACTTTAAATGTAAGAAGAATAAAAAGTAATATTATATTATGTAATTAAATATAATAATGAAGACACACAAGAATAATAAAAGACCAAAGAAAAATGGAAAAAAAACACGTGCCAAGAAGCAAAAGGGAGGAACAATA
>MDTG01300184.1_pt1 | contig 14221 bp, 14 predicted proteins | sample 811421 | NCBI WGS metagenome assembly MDTG01 (sample SAMN05326645, study PRJNA326480) | marine metagenome | isolation source: seawater | place: Pacific Ocean: South East | collected 2011
CACTTCGTGGCCTTAGTAAACCAACAAATCGCAATGGAGCGGTAAAAAAAACTTAAAAAAAGCATTGACTGAAACCCGATTTTTTGAGACTATAAACCCATGATGAACAACGCAAAAAACCTAGTAAAAAAACTTAGCAAAGAATCTCACGCCAAGCTCACCGCAGCCGTGGAAGCTGGCGCGAATGAAGTCCACTTCTGCTTCGCTGGTGGATCTCAGTTTTACCGCTACGATATCACCGACATCAATCGCGGCATGAACGCGCACCGCACCCAAAAGTTGAGCTTGCGCTACGTCAAGACCAACGCGCTAAACGATAGCGAGTGGGACGTAATCGACACCGACCGTTTCTGGAATAGCTTTGTCGATGATCGCGAAATGATTTACTACCGCTAAAAAAACATTGACTCAAACCACAAAATCCTTTTTAATCTAATGAACATGAAGAACACGAACGGAACCGAGAACATCAAGGCTGGTCAAATCTGGTGGAACATCACCAACAACACGGCCATCCGCATCACCAACATCATCCCTTGCACTGGCGTCTGGGGCGTCACCGCTGACGGCGAGGGAGACTGCGAGACTATCAGCTTCGACAGCATTCGCAAGGCAGGGCGTGACGAGTTCACTGCATACATCGAGCGGGTGCGCGAGCTTCGGCCCTCTGCATAACGCAGCCAAGCCACTGGCCAAGCCCCCTGTTTTTGAAAAAAAGGGGGCCTTTTTATATTTTTTTTGGGGGGTAGGGGGTTGTCATGAGTCTCCCCGAAGAACCGTTCGCTTATCATATACCCCCTTATAATAAACATAATCTAATTAAAAACTAATTTTAAATTAACGAAGGTAAAAAAATCGGGGGGCATACAACAAAAAGCTTCGCTTGTCATATACCCCCCTTGTATTTAGCTTACTTTAACTTCTTTTAACTTATCCTTTCTGTTGATTGTGACAACCAATAGGCCATCTTCATACTTAGCTTTGGCAGAACCTATATCAAAGTTTATTGGGATTTTTAATTGATACTTGTTTTCGGGGGTTTCAACATACATTATATTTTGTGTATGTTTTATTTTTATATCTTTCTTTTTGACTCCAGCTAGATTGAGCGTATATGTAGCTTCATTTTGGGGATTAACTTCTTGATCTGAAAGAAAGTCCAACATTCTGTTTGCTATTAATGTATTCATAATGTATTTTGTATAAAGCATTAGACATGCCAATACTTTTTGTTTGTTTTTTGGGGAAAAACACTACCCCACGCCTTCACTTGAGTCACTGTGTCTCAACACACCGAGACAAATATGTTCCTATTTGTTTAAAAAGGTGTAATTAATAATACCTATGTCAAAGCGTAGAAGAACCTCAAGCAATGAGGTAATACAAAAAATAGAAGAAGAGTTGATGAACTCTATGACTGAAAACCAATTTCAGCCAATAAAGAGACAACTCAAAATTAATCAGTTCAAATGGACTGATACTCAAAAAGAGTTTTTTAAACTAGCTCTTAACCACGGCACAAAGATAGTCTTTGTGGATGGGCCAGCAGGAACATCCAAGACTCTTCTTTCTGTATATTGCGGGTTACAACTCTTAAATCAAAAAAGAATCGCTGACATCATGTATTTGCGGTCTTCTGTGGAAAGTGCAGATCAAAGACTTGGATACTTGCCAGGTAACGCTGACGAGAAGCTGGCGTTCTTTAAAATACCTTTGCTGGAGAAATTGGATGAGCTTTTACCAGAAACTACAACAGAGAGGCTGGAAAAAGAGGGGCGTATTTCCATGTTTCCTATTAACTTTACTCGTGGTGTTAACTGGAAGAATAAGTGTGTTATTGTAGACGAAGCTCAGAACTGCACACTAAAAGAACTTACCACTGTTTTAACTAGATTGGGGGAAGGTAGTATTTGTTATATTTTAGCTGATCCTATGCAAACTGACTTAAAAGGCGGAAGTAAAAGCGGTTTTTCTAGAATGTTTAATCTTTTTACTGATCAGGAAAGCATGGAGCAGGGAATTCATACTTTTAAGTTCACTGAAGAAGATATCATGAGAAGTGAGCTTGTTAAATACTTAGTTAAAAAATTAAAGCATATTAACGACTAAAGGTGTAAATATATGTATGCAATCGTTGCACATAAATGGGTACAAGATAAAGGTATTCCTGTGCGATGATGGATTCTGGAAACATGACACTGTCTTTATCTACAATAACTCTAAGTGTATAGCAGAAAAGGAAATCCATATTATAATGGACTATCTTTACGACGAAGGATTTATCAGAGACAGAAGAACCAAATACTATGTGGCAGAGAAAGAAAAATGATCAGATACATAGTCATAATTGTTCTTAATATTCTTGATTTGCTTTTAACCTACATTGGCATAGAAAAAGTCGATGGAATCAGGGAAACTAACCCTTTAGCTAATTTTATAATTCAGCACGGCTGGGAATACGCTTGGCTGCATAAAGCAATCGGCGTTGCCTTTATTATCTATCTTCTTAGAAAAACAGAAGATCAAAAGAAGTCAAAGAAATATTCTTCTATTGTTTGTTTGGTGTTTTCGTTGATATGTTTGTGGAATGGGTATCAACTTCTTAAAGCCTTGTCTTAGGCTATATTTTTTAAATGTTTTTTAATTTGGGGGTTTTTATCAATAAGATCGTAACAAGCTTTGGCGAGTTTGTTTATTTTGTAAAACTGTCTGGCAACCACAGGGTCAGGATGTTCACAATTTTCTATTGATTCGTTTCCTATTTCTTTTAAGTTTTTGTGTATTAAACTTAAAGATACTACGAGAGAATTTTTCATTTTTTTCTTTTATTCTTTCTGGCTTTAACAGCTTTTTTGGTGGTATGTTTTCGCCATTTACATTCATTGTAAAGAAAACGACTTAGTGCATTTGCAAAAGCATATACTTCTTTCTCCGATTTATCCCAAAAGAAAGCATGAGCAAATTCATGTATAGAAGTGTTTAATTCGCTTTGGTCTGTTTGATAAGGACTTATATAAATCTTTGGATGTTCATCTTCAGGGTCTTGACAGATGCCAACAGCCCCATCAAAGTGCTTTTCATGAGGCTTATAAAATAAAACCTCATATTCTGTACCTTCTGAATTCTTGAAGGTAAAGTTTGGTCTTTTCGGCCCTTTCCTCATCCATTTAGTATTACACCTAAAATTATTTTTTAGATAAAACCGTCTATAATTATTATAATATATTAATATAGCTTATGAAAACTTATTGCCCCGAATGTGGAACAAAAATCGAATATACTGCAAAAAAGCCTAATTTTTGCATTAATTGCGGTTATGCGTTCGCAGGAACTAAACCACCTGAACCTAGCTACAAAGATCATCTGGAAACTATCGAAGAGGAACCGAGTCAGGTTCCCCAATTAGATGGCCTTGATGTTGAAATAGATTTTACCACGCAAAAAGAAAAAGGTTTTGCCTTTGGTGATGTTATCGGAACAGCACCCACCCCAGAAGAAGGAGACTTTCCAACAGAAGAGTCTCAAGCTTCCTCAAAGGACTTTCTAGCTGATTTTCTTAAAGAGGCTGGAACATCCCGCCCCAACGGCCCAAAAGCGTCAGACGGCGATTCTGATTAAATAAATAAATGCCTAGAGGAAGACCAAAGAAAAGCGCAAACACCAAAAAGTCTAAAAATCTAGAAAAAAACAAAAATTCCAAAAAAATTACTAAAAAAGTAAAGCCGACTTTTGAGGAGTCTATCGATCTCATAAATACGGAGATTCTTAAAAGAAAGGCTAAGTGGAATTTGACGGTTTTAGCATGGATGGATTTTTCGGATGTTTCGCAGATTCTAAGAATACATATCTATAAAAAGTGGGATATGTATGATGCCCAAAAGCCTCTGGCTCCGTGGGTAAATAGAATCATATCAAATCAGATAAAAAATCTGATAAGAAACAATTATGGAAACTATGCTCGTCCATGCTTGAAGTGTGCTGCCGCTGAATCTTCTGACCTTTGTACTATTTATAAAAAACAAGGCCCATCTTGTCCTCTTTACGCTAATTGGCAAAAAACAAAAAAACGAGCGCACGACGCAAAACTACCTGTATCCCTAGAGGATCACCCCCAAGAAGTTTTTATTTCCGAGTTCTCCTCTTTCGATGTAGAGAAAGCCGCTCCGATACTTCATAAAAAAATGGAAGAAGTTCTGAAGCCTTCTGAATGGAAGGTTTACGAAGCTCTTTACATAGACAATAAATCTGAAGAAGAAGTTGCAAAGATAATGAAATACAAAACAAATGAGGCGAATCGTGTTCCTGGCTACAAGCAGATTAAAAATATTAAGAAGTCTATAATTAATAAAGTTAAAAAGGTGTTAGAGAAAGGAGATTTGGATTTACTATGAGTGATTTTACATATGAAGACTTGACATTAGATCAAGAGCACCAAGACGCAATAGTAAATGAGTGGAACAGCAGAAAAACAAATCCACCATCATTAAAGGAATTAGTTTGTTTAGCATTCCCTGATATTGAAGAAAAACTTCAAGACGGAAGAAGCAAGTACGGAAAATGTGTAAAAAGCTTTCTTGCCTCAAAAAACATTAAAGCCAGAGCAGCCCACGAGTACAAAGGTCGCGATGATGTTTCTCTTTCTCAAGAAATGAAAGAATATATTAATAACAATGGTCATGCTATGACTGATGTTGATATCGCAAAAATAATTTTTGATGACCCTACACTTACTAATCTACATAAAGAAGCTCGTCTTGTAGCAGAATACAGGAAAGAAAATAATATAGAACAAACACTTGTTCCAACCCCGCTTTCTAATAATGTTCCAACAGAAGATTATAAACCGCCAAAAACTATGAACCTTGCGATCAGCAAGGTCAACAAATATCTTCTTGATGCGATTAACAAAGAAAAAATAACTGCAAAACAAAAACTACAAGTACAATCACTTATCGGTTACTTGCATACATATAGATTTCTGCATCAAATCAATTCTTATGAAAGTTTAAACGATAGGGAGTTATTTGAATCTAGTTTTGTTAGATACACTCATGATAAAGAAGATTTAACGCAAGAAGAAGTTGACCAATATATCGTTTTATCCTCTGAGGTCGTTATTGCATCGAACATACAAAGAAGGGTTGAACATCTGCAAAATCTTTTGGATGAAGCAGCACAAGACACAGAGGGTAGAAGAATCTCAATGTCCCTAGTTGAAGCTATTGGCAAAGCTCAAAACGATTACCATCAATCTGTTAATAGACAACAAAAACTTCTGGAAAGCTTGAAAGAAAAAAGAAGTGACAGACTTAAAAATCAAATAAAAGAAAACGCCAGTATAATTAACTTAGTACAACTCTGGAAAGAAGAAGAGTCCAGAGAGAAACTAATAAAACTAGCAGAGCTTAGAAAGCAGGTTGTAAGCGATGAAGTTGAGAGGCTATCATCTATGGATGAGGTTAAAGCTAGAATTTTAGGTTTAAGCGAAGACGAAGCACTTAACGGATGATTATATCAAACAAAAAATCTATTTTTGTTCACATCAACAAGACTGCTGGTAGCAGTGTTGAACATGCTTTTAGCGTTTACCCAGACGACCAGCACAACACAGCTACAGAATATATAAAACAATTAAGCTCTAAAAAGTGGTCTACTCATTTTACTTTTTCTTTCGTAAGAAACCCTTGGGATAGGATCGTATCTTGGTATCTGTGGACTAATAGATCAAAATTTTGGTACGATGGAATTCCAGACGATGACATGTTCCCACAAATATCTGCTGGGCATGGAGATTCAAGAACCTACATAAATCACGGAGGCCACCCACAGGTTAAAGAGAATTGGTATTTAAATCTAAAACCTCAATTTTTGAAATTCTTAAAAACCATAGAGTCTACAAATGATATGTCACTCTATACAAACATTTATAAGAACAACAACAAAGGTAGATGGGTAGCTAATCAAACTAATTGGTTAAAAAATAATAAAGGTCAAATTGATTTTGATTTTATAGGAAGATTTGAAAGTCTACAAGAGGACTTTGATAAAGTTTGTGACCATTTAGATATCGACAGAAAACAGTTAGCTGAAGCCAAAAAATTAAATAAAAAGCCACACTACTCTAAATTCTACGATTCAAAAAGTATTGAATTAGTTAGAGAACTCTATCAAGAAGACATAGAATATTTTAATTATGAGTTTGAAGACCGAAAAAGAGCAATTGCATAAATGTAAAGTTTGCGATAAGACTTTTACTACAGAAAGGTCTTTACATGCACATCTTAAAGCTCACAAGCTAAGGCTTGCTGAGTATTATCAAACTTATTATCCACGTTATGATAAGCACGATGGAAATATAATTAAATTTAAAAACAAAGATTATTACTTTGAAAATGACTTTAACTCTCGTCAAAACCTACGTCTTTGGTTGAAGGGGCAATCTAAACCAGAGGCAAAAGAATATTGTCGAGAGTTATTAATTTCAAGAAAAGAAAAAAAAGACATAGTATTTGCTCCAACCCAAGTAGAGCTAAGAACTTTAATGATGCCGCCAGTTCAAGTTTATAATTCATTTTTCGATGATTATTACAAGCTTTGCGAAGAGATTGGTTTAATTTCTAGATATAAAAAACCTGAAGATAAAATTTCAGTAAAGAATCAGAGTAGCTCAAAAATATACGTTGACACAAGAGAACAGAAACCTTTAGATTTTAAAAATCTTAATAAACAAATTAAAAACTTAAAGTTTGGAGATTATGCTTTTAGCGATCAAGACTCTAACACTTATATAGAAAGAAAGTCTGTTTCTGATTTCATAGGCACACTTAGTGGTGGCTTTGACCGATTCACTAGAGAGATAGAAAGAGCAGGAGAAGCAGAAGCTTCCCTTATTGTATTGATTGAAGAAGATTTAAATAAGTGTAGATCATTTAATTTTTTACCCCATGTATCCAAGAAGATAAAGGCTACCCCTGAATACATATTTCACAATGTTAGATACTTAATTCAAGCGTACCCTCACTTACAATTTCTATTTGTTAAAGACAGAAAAGAATCGTCTAGGGTTATTGAAAAAATATTTTTAAGCAGCAATACACATAAATATTACGATTTACAGTATTGTTACGACATGAAAGTTTTATAAATATGAAAAATAATAAACCAATTGAATGGCTTGGTGGAACATTTACTTTTGATTTTCAAACCAGAGAATCAAGGTTAAAACCAATGGAAGAACACTTACTTCATTTAAAAGGTAAGCGCAACTTAAAGTTTTTAGAAATAGGAAGCTGCGAAGGTCAATCAACGCTTTGGTTTTTAACTCAAATATTAACTGACCCAACATCAAATATAACATGCATAGACCCCCACCCTGATAAGGGCTGGTATAATGATCCAGAGAACAAAATCAGAATTAAAACTGAAAACCAAAAAACAACCTACGAAGCATTTAAGTCAAACATCTTAGACAAATACAGTGACAAGGTTGAGTATCACAAAAATCGATCTTCTAAAGTTGTTCCTTATTTAGAATCAAAATTTGATTTGATTTATGTTGATGGAAGTCACGACTTTTATCAGACCTATATGGACGGTAAATTTTCAATCAATTTATTAAAAAAAGGAAGATACATAATTTTTGACGACTACTTAAATGATGTTATGAAAGCTGTCGATCTTCTAAAAAAAGACAACATTATAACAACTGAAGAAGTATTGCACGACAAGGATGTTCTTATACTGAAAAATGCACCGTAATGTGGTATGCTCAAGAAAACGAGAAGACTTTCGAGGACTTTAACAAAGAGTTCTTAAAGATCAAAGGAAACCTTGAAGGAAAAGAGGCTAGGATAACTCTAGCTAAATTTCTTCGGGCAAACCTAGGCATAACAACTGAACTCATATCTGGAATAAAGTTAGCCCCCTTTCAAGAAATAATGCTGAAAGGAATGCTCAATAAAAACTTCAGTATGCTTGTTCTTGGTCGTGGCTGCGGTAAAACTTTTATTGCTTCTGTGTTTTGTTTTCTACAATGCATTTTTGAACCTGGCACCAAGATATTAATTGCTGGCCCTACATTTCGTACTGCCCGTTTTATCTTTAATAATTTAGAGAAGCTGGTCGAGTCTAAAGGCGCAGAGCTTTTGTCTCAAGCTTTTGGCGTCAAAGCCAAACGCAACGATCAATTTGAATGGCAGATTAACGGCGGCTCTATAACAGCCATTCCTTTGAACGGTGAAAAGATTCGTGGTTTCCGTGCAAACATTCTAGTTCTTGATGAGTATCTTTTGTTACCAGAGGATATTATCAATACGGTTCTCATGCCATTCCTTGTCGCTCCTCAAAATATGAAAGAGCGTTTAGAAATAAGAGAGGTAGAAGACAAACTTATTGCTGAAGGAGTAATGACTGAAGAGCAAAGAATGAAGTTTGAAAACAATTCAAAAATGATAGCTTTGTCTTCCGCAAGTTATACTTTTGAAAATTTGTATAAGACTTATAAAGAGTGGGTTCAGAACATTTATAGCAAAGAAAAAGAAAGCGAGACAAGTTATTTCATAAGTCAACTGAGCTATGAAGCCTTGCCTCCAGAAATGATAGATACAACAGTAATCGAAGAAGCTAAAAACGGCGGAACTTCAAATGCTTCTTTCCAACGAGAATACTGTGCTCAGTTTACAGATGGCTCTGATTCTTACTTTAGCGCAAAGAAAATGCACGAGTGTACAATTGAAGACGGACATGTTCCAACAGTCAGGATAAAAGGCTCTACAGAAGATAAATATATTATTGCCATTGACCCCTCGTTTTCTAACAGTCCAAGCTCTGACTATTTCGCTATGTCAGTAATAGAGATAAACGAAGAAAATCAAACAGGAACACTTGTTCATAGTTATGCTGTAGCGGGTGGAGACTTAAAAGATCACATAAATTATCTAAATTATTTAGTAGAAAGCTTTAATGTTGAAATGCTTATAATTGATAATGCAGGTTCTCAGTTTATAGATAGCTGCAATGAGTCTGAGATATTTTCTAAAAATCTAGAGTTCTTTGAATTCAATAGTGATGCCGAGGGTTCTGATTATCAAAAACAAATTACTAAAGTCAAGAAAGATTACAACAAAGAAAGCGGTAAAATCTGCTTCAGACAAATCTTCACATCAAACTGGCTTCGTAAAGCAAATGAACATCTTCAAGCTTGTATTGATCATAAGCGAATTTGGTTTGCTTCAAAAGCCACGGCAAATGGGCCTATCTTTAATTCAATGACATCCCAAAGGATTAACCTTGACTTGCCAAAAGGAGAAACAATACTGGACTTTATAGAAAATCAGGATAACTTAATATATCAGACTAAAAAGCAATGTGCGTTAATTGAAGTAAAAAGCACAGCAAAAGGCACACAAACATTTGATTTACCGCAACATTTGAAAAGAAATACTTCAGCCAGCAGAGCAAGACGAGATAACTATACCACACTAATGCTTGGTGTTTGGGCGTTGAAGTGCTACTTTGATATAAAAGGTGTGCAACAGGAAGAATTTAGTGACACTTTTTCTCCCATGATGCTTTAATTTGTGTAAATATTTAAAATAAAATAAAGTTTAGCAATGGAACAAAATAACAAAAAAGCACCGAAACAAGCAAAAAGTGCTAAAAAGCCAGCAAAAAAGGCGGCTCCTAAAATGGAGGAATCGGTGGCATCTAGTGCCACCCCCCTGTTTACTGAGGAAATAGTCGCAACTTCTACGAGAAGAAACAAAGCTGCAAGTATTCACAGAACCGACAGGTTTAAGAATATTACCGATGGAGTAGTTCCATACAAATATACATACGGCGTAACTAATAAATCTAATTTAGACATTAGAGACACCGTTATTCTTTGTCAAAAAGCTTATTACAATTTTGCTATATTTCGTAATACAATTGACATGATGACAGAGTTTTCTTGCTCTCCTATTTTTTACAGAGGGGGAAGCAAGAAGTCTAGAGATTTCTTTGAGGCTTTATTTAATAAAAATAATTTAAGAAGTTTCATGGACAAGTTTTTCAGAGAGTATTATCGCTCTGGAAACGTTTTTGTTTACAGGTTTGATGGCAAGGTTTCAAATGATGATTTAAGAAAGCTTACTCAAACTTTTGGTTCAAATGGCGTGTATGTTAACCTTCCTTTGAGGTACATGATTTTGAATCCAGCCGACATTCAAATTCAGGGCGGCTTGAATTTTACAACTGGTAATTACTTTAAAATCTTAACTGACTATGAGCTAAACAAACTTAGAACCCCAAAGTCAGAAGAGGATGTTGATGTTTACAATAGTCTTCCTCCAGAAACTAAAAAGCAGATTAAAAATACAAAAGGTAATTCTGTTTTGATGCCTTTAAGCTCTGAAAAGATCAAAGCTATATTTTACAAGAAGCAAGACTACGAGCCATTTGCGGTTCCTATGGGCTATCCAGTTTTAGAAGATATCAACTGGAAAGCTGAGATGAAGAAGATGGACATGGCTATTGCTAGAACCATGCAGCAAGCAATCCTTCTTGTAACAATGGGAACAGAGCCAGACAAAGGCGGTGTTAACCCTAAGAATTTAGCAGCCATGCAAGACCTCTTCAAAAATGAATCTGTAGGAAGAGTTCTTATTGCCGATTATACTACCGAAGCTAAATTTGTTATTCCTGACATTGGAAACTTACTTGGGCCTCAAAAATATGAAGTAGTAGATTCCGACATTAGAATTGGCTTACAAAACATTCTTGTTGGAGATGAGAAGTTTGCGAATCAATCAATTAAGACGGAAGTATTTTTAGCTAGACTAAATCAAGCTAGAGAAGCATTTATAAATGAATTTTTACTTCCAGAGATTAAAAGAATCTCCAAGGAAATGGGATTCAAGAATTACCCAATGCCATGCTTTGAAACTTTTGCTCTTGGTGATGACATGACATCATCTAAGATTTACAACAGGCTTGTTGAGTTGGGTGTTCTCACACCAGACGAAGGAATAACAGCTATCGAGACAGGAAGACTTCCAGACCCAGAAGAATCTCTTGAGTCTCAAAACAAATTTAAAGAACTAAGAGACAAAGGTTTATATCAGCCTGTTATCGGAGGAAAGAAAAACGGAGGAGGAGGAAGACCAGAAGGAAAAGGTACTCCTCAAGAAACTAAGAATGTTAGCCCTATAGGCAAGGGGGAACAAAGCCAAGCTTATTATAGTTTGAGAAAAGTTTCTGATAATCTTATTTTATCTAATCAATTGATGTCGCGGGTGGAGGCTTCTTTAAGAAAGCTACATAAAATCAAAAGATTAAATAAAAGACAAAAAGAAGTGGCTCAAGGTATTACTGAAGTTATTGTTGCGAACGAGGAACCTAAAAATTGGATCAAGAGTATAGACAAGTATCTTACTAATCCAGTTGATGATAATGAGGAAAGAGTTTCTCAAATCAGGGATATAGCGCAGCACCACCAAGTTGATTACTATTTAGCCAGTATTCTTTTAGCTAGTGAGCAGAAGAAAGAATCTGACAATGGCAAGAAATAGAGTCAGCTACGGCGTACAAGACGTATTTTTTGGATCGCCAGAAGGAGTAACCGATGTCAGGGTCACTGGTATTTCTGGTGACAATTCTGATGGGTATCAAGTTCTTAGTCGGCTTTACAGGGTTCAGGATTTTAATTATAGTTTTGAACTTCCAAAAGAACAAGTTTCTGTACTAGGAAGAACTTCTAGTGTTAATAGTCAACTAACTGCCCCTCCTTCTGTTAATGTTAATTTCAGTTATGTGTCCGATGGGATAAATAACGAAAACAGAATGGGATTTAGTTTAAGGAAGAGTCGGGTTGAAACTCCAGTTCAATTTATATCTGGACTATTTGATAGGTTAACAGATAGAAAAAATATTTATCTTCAAATTGCCCAAACTGGAGAAGAAGTAAGAAGTCAAAGGGCTGGTTATCCAGAGCCGCTATTTCCAACTGGACATCTTATTACAGGTCAGGTCGCTGACCCTAATGCTTCTGATTATGATTATTTAATTTTTCAGAATTCTTATATTAATAGTTATTCTGTTAGTTTGGGTGTTGGTGAATTGGTTACTGTGAGCGTGGGTGCTGTTGCTGATAACGTTTTCATGAAAAGCGATATCCAAGGTAAAGGCGTACCTTACATAAATACACAAACAGCAGAAACTGGTTTCAGTGGTGTTGCTCTTTTAGTTCCAGATCATTTTAAACCAACCAACATAGAAAACCCATCGACTCCATTTGTACCTAGCAATATAGATTTACAACTAACCAAAAGAAGCGACACAGGTATTAAGTTTGAAATAGATACAGTTCAAAGCTGTTCTGTTTCTCTCGGCTTGGAAAGAGAAAATATTTCTTATTTAAATTATAAACTTTACGATGACAGACCTTTGAATTTACCCGTTCAAATTAGTGTCGATTTAAGTTATTTAACTTCGGGGAGTTTAACTGGTAATCTTTACCAAGATTTTGTTTTGGACGATCAATATGATTTAAATGTAACATTTAAAACTGGTTTGGGTGTTCAGCACATGGTTTATGATATTTCTGGTTTGAGATTAGCGTCTGTGGATTTTTCATCTGCCATCGGCTCTAATAAACAAAGTTCTCTTAATTTTGTGGGGGATTTTGATTTAGATGATAATGATAAGGGATTTTTTGTCAGCGGAAGTGTAATGAATATAGAGTCTTTACAAATTGTTGTTACGGATGGAGAGACAAACAAAAACGTTGTTACGGGTGTAAGTGGGGTTAATACGACTTCATCGCCTTTTTTACAACCACAATATTAAAAGAATTTTAAAATGGCTACAATAGAATTAAGAGATTTAAATCCAGCGGAGTTTAACAATAATTTAATTGTTTATGGTAGACTCGGTGTTGGGACAGGTTCTCCAAGTAACACTTTGCATGTTTATGGTGACGGCGCAAATGGAGAGATAAAAGTAGAGAGATCATCTGGCGCAGTTTCTCTAATTCAAACTCAGGCATCGTTGGTTAGATTTGGAGCTACTAGCAATCATGATCTTCATCTTATAAGCAATGATGATACCAAGGTTACGATTAAGGCCAGCGGCAATGTTGGCGTTGGAACGACTTTACCACAGCAAAAGTTAGATGTTACAGACAGCACGAATGGTGGGTCTATACCGCTTGTTATCGCAAACAAGGACACTACAGCAGGAACCAACCAGAAGGTATCAATAGGCTTTGGACTGTCTAGGAATAGTGGAGCATTTAAGGATAGCGCAGGAAAGATTCAAGTGGGTAGAGAGTCAGACTGGACTTCTGCCGACAGTAATATTGATTCGTTCATGTCATTCTATACATATACGAATAATGTAGAATCAGAGAAGATGCGAATCCTTGCGAATGGGAAGGTCGGCGTCGGAACGACTGCGCCAGCAAACTTATTGCATGTTCTCGGTAATAGTGCAAATGGAGAAATAAAAGCAGAGAGATCATCTGGCGCAGTTTCTCTACTTCAAGCACAGGCATCGTTGGTTAGATTTGGGGCCACTAGCAATCATAATCTTCAATTTTTTACCAATGACACTGGTAGGGTTACAATTACGAATGCTGGCGACGTTGGATTTGGAACGTCTACACCAGATGCACGAATTGAAATTGTAAGCGATGGGTCAGATGCCTCTGGAGCACATTTACGTTTAACACACGCAAACAACAACTCTACCGACGTAGTTTCTACTGTTAATTTTTCAAATAATATTGGCTCTGTGGCGAAAATAGAAGCTGGAACTACAGGCGGAAACACAACTGGATATATCAGTTTCTTTACTGACAATGCTGGAACATCAGGAGAAAGGATGCGAATCCTTGCGAATGGGCGTGTCGGCATCGGGACAAGCGCGGCGGCGGCTAATTTACATGTAGAAGGAGGAGGTTCTCAAGCCAGACTTATAGTTAATAGTAATACTCAACAAGATAACCACGTTGCAATTGGTTATGGCAGTGTTGGATCAGAAATAGACGTTGGAACATTTTTAACTCACGCTGGTTCAGCTAACACATTTAACATTGACAACAGTGGAGCACCTAATTCCATAGTTGCAATTAAAACTCGCCCTTCATCTGGCTCCTCGGTTGAGAGGTTGAGAGTCGATAAAGATGGCAACGTGGGTATCAACGAAACTACCCCAACCGAAAAACTTCATGTTGATGGTAATC
>MDTG01333837.1_pt1 | contig 14221 bp, 10 predicted proteins | sample 811421 | NCBI WGS metagenome assembly MDTG01 (sample SAMN05326645, study PRJNA326480) | marine metagenome | isolation source: seawater | place: Pacific Ocean: South East | collected 2011
GATAAATCATCTAGAGTCATGTGCTTAGTTTTTCTTAGTGCCTGTTCGCGGCGTATTTGTTGTCTTTGATTAGCAATTTCTTTTGCAGTCTTCTCATCGATAGCAACACGTATTTTATCGCCAGCTTGTGGCATTTCGTCAAAACCAGTTAGCTGAACCGGTGTTGCTGGTCCAGCCTCCGTAATACGAGCGCCTAAATCATTTTCCATAGCTCGCACCCTACCATAACAAGGTCCAGCAACAAAAGGATCACCTACGTTGAGAGTACCATTCTGCACCAAGATATTAGCTACAATACCTTTACCTTTGTCCAGTCTAGATTCAAGTACAACTCCATCGGCTCGTCGGTCTGGATTAGCTTTTAACTCCAATAATTCTGCTTCAATTACTAATTTCTCAAGTAAATCAGAAATTCCCATTCCTGTTTTGGCAGACACGTGGGCAAACTGGGTAGATCCGCCCCAATCTTCTACTATTACCGAATGATCTGACAGTTGCTGCTTTATTTTGTCTGGAGTTGCACCTGGCTTATCCATTTTATTAATCGCAACCACCATTGGGACACCAGCTGCCTTCGCATGATTTATCGCTTCAATAGTTTGAGGCATAACCGAGTCGTCAGCAGCAACAACAAGAATTACGATATCAGTTGCTTGTGCACCACGCGAACGCATTGCAGTAAAAGCTTCATGACCAGGTGTATCTAAAAAAGTGATATTTTTATCGTTATGAATAACCTCGTAGGCACCAACATGCTGAGTAATCCCACCAGCTTCACCCTCTGCTACTCGGGCTTCTCTGATGTAGTCCAGCAAAGAAGTCTTACCGTGATCTACGTGTCCCATTACTGTAATGATGGGAGCTCGGTTTTTTAGATCAGATTCATCATCAATTTCTTCTTCAAACTCTTCAACCATTTCTTCGGCATCTACGAATTTTACTTCTTTTCCAAATTCTTCAGAAACCAATTCAATAGTTCCAGCATCTAAACGCTGATTTATAGTGATCATTAGGCCAATGCTCATACAAGCAGAGATAATATCTGTAACACTGACCTCTAGTTCCTCAGCTAAATCATTCGCCGTAATGAATTCAGTGACTTCTATTATACCACTTTCTAACTGATCTAATTCCTGCTGTTGTTGTAATTCTTCTTCTCTTTCTTCTTTTCGCTGTCTTCTCCTCTTACCACGTTTATTCCCAACAGTAGATCCACCCTGAATTTTTTTCAGAGTTTCCTTCATCATTCGATCCACATCAATCTCGTCAACTTCAGTTTTTTTAACCTTCTTTTTAGACTTTTTCTTTGTGTTGACTGTAGGTTTTGTAATAGATTCTTCTTGATTAACTGGAGACGTATTAGGGAGATCTTTTTTACGTTTCCTTTTTTTTCTTGGCTGCCTATCAGAACTTTTCTCACTGGTAAATGCACCTTTACCTAAAACTTTAGTTCCTTTCAGCTTACCAGCACGTCCTCGAATAATATCTTCTTCACTTTCAGCATTGATTGATATTTTATTTTCTGGAATAACCTCTTCAGACTTTCCTTCTTGAGTTAGCTTTATAGTGTCTGCGTCTGACTGATTTCTATAATCTATTTGCTCATCTAGCGGTTCTTTTAATGATTTAGTTGATAGTTTAGATGACTTCGCTTTAATTTTAGGTGCTTCCTTGACCGACTCCATTATATTTTTTTGCTCTTCATTCTGGATAGGTTCAATATTTGTGGTAACAGAAGTCTCTGCTGCGTTTATATCTTCAAATTCAGAGTGCTGTACTTTAACTTGGTCTGTTTGGATAATTTCTGATTCTGCTTTTTTTATCTCTTGTTTTTTTGGGACAATAGACACCTCCTTCTTTTTCTCTTGAGTTGTGTCAGTTGACTTGTCCATAGGCTCAAGTCCAACTAAGAGATCATCTTCGATGGTAGTAGCGGGTGCGTTCTTAGCTACTTCTTCCTTTTCTAATGGCTCTAAAAATTGATCCACCGTTACACTGTCATTACGCTGGTTCATCATTTGACTACGTCTTGACTCATAAGCTTCTTTAGCTCGTTCATGATCCGCACTTTTAGCTTTATCTTCTTCATAAACCTGTTCCAAGACAACATACATATCTGGTGTTATCTTAAAATTTGGACGATTAGAGACAATAAGTCCTTTGTCTTCTAATGTATCTACAATAGACTGAGTAGAAACATTGAATTCGGAAGCTACTTTGAATAAAGGTTTGGGTCTATTTATGGGCATGTATATGTGATTAGTATATGGTCTAAACTACCAATTTAAGATTCTATTGTACAATTCTAATCCTCAAATTCGTAAGCGATAACTTCAATAATTTTACGAGCCAATGATTCGTCAATTTCATTGTTGGTTCGGCTCATAATTTCATCCGCATTGAGTTCCAATACAGCTCGGGCTGTATCACAACCAATAGAGTATAGTAATTGAATAGCCTTTTCACCAAAATCATCCGAAAACTCAGCTAAATCGATATCATCTTCTTCTTCAACTTCTCGATAAACATCTATTTCACATTCCGATAACTTTGAGGCTAGGCGAATATTTACTCCACCTTTACCAATTGCCTTAGAAACTTGATCTGCAGGTACTAAAACACTAGCTTTTTCTCCTTTCTCGTCTAACTCAACTTTCATGACTTCAGCTGGTTGAAGTGCTCTTTTTATGAATTCAACTCTATCTTTGGTAAAATTAATCACATCGATATTTTCATTTTGTAATTCCCGAACGATTGCATGAATTCGTATTCCTTTCATACCCACGCATGCGCCAACGGGATCTATTCGTTCGTCATGCGACTTTACAGCTACTTTTGAACGATCACCAGGTGCTCGGGCTACCTTTACTAAGTCGATAATGCCGTCGAATACTTCAGGTATTTCATTTTCAAATAAGCGCTCTAAGAAAACTTCAGAGGTTCTGGAGATAATCACAGTTGGATTACCGTTTTTCATGTGAACACCAGTTACAACAGCTCGAATTGTGTCACCTTTTCGGTATCGGTCTTTGTATATTTGCTCATTTCGAGGAAGTAACAACTCCACCCCATTATGATTTACGAGAATGTCTTTGTTATGTCGGACCTGATATACATCACCAAGAATAATTTCGCCTACCCGGTCAGTATAATCTTCATAGATATTATCTTTCTCAATCTCACGTATGCGTTGCGCTAATTGCTGACGCGCCATATTTACAGCTCTTCGTCCAAAATCTAATATGTTAACTTCTTGAGCTAATTCATCATATAATTCAATATCTGGATCTATTTTCTGGGCATCTTCTAAGGATATTTCGCCCACAGGATCGGCTAATTCTTCTGTTGGGACAACTTCTTGAACATGAAGAATCTGAATTTCTCCTCTGTCTGCATTCAAAATCACCGAGAACGCATCATCTGTTTCGTATTTCTTTCGAATCATTGTTCTGAATACATCTTCTAATATAGTTAGCAGAAGATCTCGATCAATACCTTTTTCTTTTGCTATTTCAGCAAAAGAAGAAATAATTTGTTTGGAAAAATCGGGCTGCATTGATATTTAATTTATGTTAGATTATAGGAATAATTTTGGATTCTATAACTTTTGCAAAGGGTATAACAATGGTTTTTCCATCAAATGAAAGTTCAATATTCATAGAATCAACTTTCTCTAATTGCCCTTTAATCTTATCAACTTCGTTATTATCCTTTCTATACCGAACTCTGCACGTACGACCAATATTCTTGGGATACTGACGAATATCGCTCAAAGGTCTACTCAATCCAGGTGAAGAAACATTAAGCCGATACTGACCTAGCTCTATTTCATGTGCCTCTAATAAAAAACCCAATTCACGGCTTATCTTGGTACAAATATTGATAGAAAGATTCTCATCCTCTTTATCGAGATAGACCCATAACTCCAAAGGTGAAGTGTTTTTAATTTCCACATCAACAACAAACACGCTGTACGAGGAAGCGCATTGTTGCGCTAATTCTAAGATTTTTTCCGTGTTGGTTTTCATGTTATATGTGATAAGTAAACTATTGATCTAACAGCAGTTATAAAAAACAAAAAAAGCGGGAACCCTTCGGCGCCCACTAAGACTAATAAGATAGGTTAAAAAGGCGTCAATTTCAATTTCATGTAAAATATATAATGTTCCCTCAGGATAGGTACACATTAATCAAACTAAATTTTGTTAGTACTTTTTTTGTAGTAATGTCTAATACTTTCTACTTTACTCCGTTCTTTATTCTCACTTCAAATAATTAACACATAACCGAATTGTATACGAAGCATTTACACATCTTTACACATCACCAAAATGTTATTTACTATTCAATTCTAACAACCTTATCATAACTATTGATTATCATGAAGAGCTTAGGTCTTTATTTATTAACCGCTACCTTATTCACTCTCCCTTTACAAGCTCAATTTATAAAACCTGCTGCGACGACTACCGCACATCTTATGAATAGTTTAAAAGAACGGAGTTACCATCGAACTCAATCATTATTAAACTCCTACCCAATTCGAAATGTAGGTCCAGTCACGATGAGTGGTCGAGTATCTGACATAGCTGTCCACCCAGACACCTCTAGAATCTTTTATGTGGGTTTCGGTTCAGCCGGTATTTTCAAAACGACCAATGGCGGAACAACTATGAAACCAGTTTTTGACAATCAAGGTGGTGCAATTGGAATTGGCGATATTGCCATTTCAAAATCTAACCCAAATATTCTTTGGGCTGGTACAGGAGAAAAAAATTCTTCTCGCAGCACCTATGCAGGCACTGGAGTTTATAAAACAATAGATTCCGGTAAAACATGGAATCACATGGGTTTAGAAGGCACTCACCATATTGGTAGAATATTAGTTCACCCAAATAATCCAGAAATTGTCTGGGTAGGTAGTATGGGCGCTTTATACTCAGAAAACTCTGACCGTGGAGTGTACAAAACTGTCGATGGTGGACAAACATGGGAGAAAACTCTTTTTGTGAATGAAGGCACTGGAGTTATAGATCTTATCATTAACCCAAAAAATCCAAAATTACTATGGGCAGCCACTTGGGAGCGTTCTAGAGAAGCCTGGAATTTTGTAGAAAGCGGTGAAGGATCCGCCGTATACCATTCGAAGGATGGCGGAAACACTTGGGAAAAAGTTAACAATGGGCTTCCTACTGGGAGGACTTTAGGACGTATTGGCTTAAGCATAAGCGCAGAAAATCCTAATCGTATTTATGCTCTCATTGATAACCAAGATGTTCGTAGGGTCGAGTCTGAAAATCAAGCCAATGATGGACTAAAAAGCGATGCATTATGGAATATGAATTCAAAGGATTTTTTATCACTAGAAAATGAAGAAATAAATCAATTTTTAAGACAACATGGATTCCCCTCCAAATATACTGCTGAAATCGTCAAAAAAGATATATCAGCTAATATCTATCCACCAAGTGCTCTAGCAGACTATATAGGTGATGCTAATGCCGAGCTTTTTGACACTAAAATTATAGGAGCTGAAGTCTATAAAACAGACAATGGTGGACAATCATGGGAAAAAACACATCAGATAGCTTTAGACAATGTTTACTTCACCTATGGATACTATTTTGGTGAAATTCGAGTAGACCCTAGTGATGCAAATACTCTTTACATTATGGGTGTACCTATTCTAAAATCAAACGATGCTGGACGTAATTGGAGGCCTATTGCTGAAAATCAGCGTATTCATGTGGATCATCAAACCCTATGGATCAACCCTAATGATGGAGAACATCTCCTTCTGGGTAATGATGGAGGGTTATATGAAAGTAAAGATGGAGGAGAAAATTTCATTCATCATAATGTAGCGCCAGTTGGTCAATTCTATACCGTAAATGTTGATATGGACACACCATATAATATCTATGGCGGTCTGCAAGACAACGGTACCTGGAGAGGTTCATCTCGTTCAACTCCAGATAGAGAACAGCCGTGGGAACGACTCTATGGCGGTGATGGTATGCACGTAAACCCGCATCCAGAGAACAGTAATATTATTTATGTGGGATTTCAGTATGGGAACTATATGCGAAGAGATTTGGATAGCGGAGCAAGCTATAGAATAACCCCACGTCATGAAGTGGGTGAAGATCGTTACCGTTACAATTGGAATACACCGGTAGAGCTTAGTCATCACAACTCTGATATTATTTATTTTGGATCTCAACGACTGAATCGCTCCTTTGATGAAGGGAAAAAATGGACCACAATAAGTCCCGATCTTAGCTATAATTTACCCAATGGAGACGTTCCATACTCTACACTAACCACTATTTCTGAATCACCACTTTCGTTTGATATAATTTGGACTGGAACTGATGATGGAAAGGTACATCGTACCACTGATGCTGGTGCTACATGGGTAGATGTTAGTAATGGACTTCCCGCCTACCGTTGGATTTCTGAACTTCATGCATCTTCCCATAATTCCGAAACGGCTTATGTTTCATTAAATGGCTATCGATTTGATGAATTTGTCACTTATGTGTATAAAACAATAGACTTAGGTAAAACATGGACATCAGTTAAAGGAAATTTACCAGATGATGTAGTTAATATCATAGTACAAGATCCTGTTAAGCCTGAAATCTTATACGCAGGACTGGATCACGGCAGCTATGTGAGTTTCGATGACGGCCAAGAATGGCACCTACTCAACAACATACCCAATGTTGCATCTTATGACATGGTTGTTCATCCTCGGGATTTTGAATTAGTAGTAGCAACACATGGTCGTAGTATCTATGTACTTGATACCACCCCTTTTCATGAGTTAGTTGATCGATTAAACGAGTCCATAACCCTATTCAGATTAGATGATATTCTTTATTCTAATAGATGGGGAACTCAATCGGTTGACTATCGCAACCTACTCGAGCCAAATTTTGAGGCTTTATTTTTTGTTCAAGAACCCTCAATGAAAAAAAGTAACCAACCTCCAGTTAAATACGAAATTGAAATAGAAATTAAAAAGGACGAATTGATACTATACTCAACTATATTGGATGCAGAAAAAGGATTTAACACTTTTAACTGGAACCTATGGAATCCAACATCTAATAGCTACTTGACAAAAGGTACTTATATCATTCAAATAACCAATGGATCGACCACTCATGCGCAATCTTTCGAAATTAAATAAGCTAATACTCTCTGTAATTCTTTTATATTCTGTTTTAATTAATTGCGGCGAAAGTAAAAATAAAAATCAAGAATCTTACAACGGGAGAGTAGTTGTCCCAGAACAAACAGTATATTTCTTAGATACTAAACTGAATAGTATTAGCAGTGTAGAGGTTCAAATATCGGATGACGTAATGGAGCGTAGCCAAGGGCTTATGGATGTTCGAAGACTTCCTGTAAATCATGGAATGCTATTCATATTTGAAGATGAGGAACCGCTAAGTTTTTGGATGGTAAATACACCGCTACCATTGGATATCATGTACGTAAATTCAGATAGTGTGATAGTAAGTATTTATCATTCCACAACCCCTTTTTCTGAAAATGGGCTTCCATCGGGTTTTCCTGCTAAATACGTAGTAGAAACAAATGGTGGCTATGCTATAAATTATGGGATTGAAAAAGGGTATCGCATACGTTTTTAAGTTCCTTAGTTAACCATGAGACCTCCGTCTTAAGTTTTTGTAAAGTCCCATTGTTCTCTATAATTTTGTCACGATCCCGATTCAAATACTGCGATAGATTTAAAGAGGATTGATACTTTATTCTGGCGTCTCGGTCACTCTGCGATAAATTTGGTCGGTTGCTAATTCGATTCCTTCGAATATCAATACTTGTTTTAACCCAAATTACTACATCAATCTCATTTGGGCGACCATGTTGAAGTAATAAGGCGCTTTCTTTTGCAATAATCCTATGTCCTTGTTGAGCAATCTTAGATTCTAATTTAGCAACTTCTTTATCTACTCTAGGATGCACAAGTGCATTCAAACGGTGGACTGCACCTACCTTAAAGGCTTTTTCAGATAGGTATTTCTTATTTAATTCATGGCCCGTATACGCCTGATCACCAAACTCAGCTTTTATTTCTGCTCGTAGGTACTCATCAGTTACCATTAACTTTTTTGCAATAGAATCTAAGTCTAATACTGGGATTCCTGATTGAGTAATATAGCCCGCCACGGTACTTTTCCCAGCTCCAATTTCTCCAGTTATAGCCAAACGGCAGATAGTTTTATCCAACTTTTCCATGATTATGTATCTCTTATGCTAAGTCTACTGCAGGTTTCGTGATCTATATTAAAGTGAAGGCCACAACTTTCCTTTCTTTTCATAGCTGCCTGAATGATCAAATATGCAATACTAATAAGGTTACGTAATTCAAGCAGTTCAGGGGTAACACTAGTTCTATGGTAAAACTCTTCGACTTCGTGATATAACAAAGTCTGTCGCCGTAGCGCTCTTTTCAATCGCATATCACTGCGTACAATACCCACATAATCCCACATTATTTGTCTCAGTTCTTCACGGTTATGAGATATTAAAATCCATTCTTTATTATTTGAAGTTCCTTCTACATCCCATACAGGTATATCAACTGAAAATTCCGTATTGGTAAAATGGTGTAATGCATGATGTACCGCAGTATCCGCATAATGTAAGGCTTCTAGCAAGCTGTTCGATGCTAAACGGTTCGCACCATGAACTGCAGTACAGGCCGTCTCACCTATGGCATAAAGGTGTTTGATTGAGCTTTGCCCAAATTCATTTACTCGTATACCACCGCATAAGTAATGTGCAGCAGGGACAACAGGAATTATGTCCTTAGTGATATCTAAGCCATGTTTAGCACATTCTTTAGCGATATTTGGAAAACTTTCTAATAAAGAGGAAGATTCAATTTCGGTTGCATCTAAATAGACCGCTTTATCCCCTCTTTTTTTGAGCTGATCATCGATTGCTCTAGCCACTATATCTCTTGGGGCTAATTCACCTCTTGAATCATAATCTTTCATGAAGGCATGCCCAGAAAAGTTCCTTAATTTAGCCCCAAAACCGCGCAAGGCTTCAGTAATTAAATAGGATTTAGCCTCTGGAATCTGTAAGGTTGTAGGGTGAAATTGAACAAATTCCATGTGCTTTATATGAGCTTTTGCCCTATAAGCCATAGCAATACCGTCCCCTGTAGCAACGGTAGGATTAGTGGTATGAGCATAAACTTCTCCTATACCACCTGTTGCGAGAACAGTTTTTTTTGCTAAAAATGTCTCTATTGTACCAGCCCTTATATCAAGTGCATAAACACCAAAACATTGAATATCAGGCAAATGTTCTACCTTGATTCCTAAATAATGTTCGGTAAGTAATTCCATAGCAAAATGATATTCAAAAACATCGATATTTGGATGATTTTTCACTCTTTTCGCCAACACATTTTCTACAACTCTACCAGTTGCGTCTGCTGCGTGAACAATTCTATTTACAGAATGTCCCCCTTCTTTAGCTAGGTCTAACTGCCCTCCCTTAAGGGTAAAGTCAACCCCATAATCTATGAGCTCTTGAATGAGTTTAGGTGCTTGCTTTACCATATTCGATACAGCATTGGCATCGCATAGTCCAGCTCCCGCCACCAGTGTATCTTGAATGTGCTTCTCAAAAGAATCATGATTTAAGTCCATCACTCCAGCAATCCCACCTTGAGCATACCAAGTATTTGTTTCTTTTAATTCATTCTTGGTTATAACTGCCACATGAACAGATTCTGCAGCTTTTAAAGCAAAGGAAAGGCCAGCTAAACCACTTCCAATGATGAGCATGTCATATTTATACATTAGCTTGTAGTAAAAGATACGCTTTTATAAAATCATTTAAATCTCCATCCATAACACCTGATACATTGGATGTTTCATGGCCGGTCCGATGATCTTTCACCCGCTGATCATCAAATACATAACTTCTAATCTGAGATCCCCATTCATTTTTTCCCTTTGTCCCTTCTAATCTAGCTTTTTCAGCCTCTCTTATTTTTTTCTCTAACTCATAAACTCTAGACTTTAACAAGACCAAGGCTTTTTCCCGATTTTGGAGTTGGGATCGTTCTTGTTGACACTCAGCTACTACTTTTTCTTCTCGGCCATCAGATAATGTACCTGTCCAAATTAGTCGAACTCCTGTTTCCACTTTGTTTACATTCTGCCCTCCCGCGCCCGAAGAATGAAATCTTTGTAGCTCGATATCCTTCTCATTTATATCCAACTCAATGGTATCATCAACCAAAGGGGAAATAAAGACCGAGCAAAAGGACGTATGTCGTCGAGCATTGCTATCGAATGGTGACACACGTACCAAACGATGTACACCGCTTTCCGCTTTTAAAAAACCATAAGAATTGTCACCTTGAACTTCGATTGTGGCACTTTTTATCCCAGCAACCTCACCATCTTGATAGTCAATAACCGATACTTTATAGCCATTTTGATCGGCCCAGCGAGTATACATTCGGTACAACATTTCAGCCCAATCCTGGCTTTCTGTACCACCTGCTCCAGGACTAAATTGAACCACTGCATAGCGATGGTCATCTTCTTCCTTGAGCATATTTTTTAGTTCTAGTGCTTCTAGTTGGGTGAGAAACTTTTTTATCTCTGCCGACAATTCTTTCTCAACAGTTTCTCCCATTTTAAGGAATTCTAGATATACAATTATACTTTCCTTCAAACTGTACAGAGCATCCCAATCCTGGATTAAGGCTTTTTGATACCCCAAATCCTTCATTACCTTTTGTGCCTCTACCGGATCATTCCAAAATGTAGGGTCTTGAGTCAGCTGGGTTAACTCAATAATTCTAACGCTTCTTTTATCGTAGTCAAAGATACCCCCTCAACGCATCTAAACGCTGAAAATGTTCTTGTATTTGATCATTTATAACCGCCATATTTTATTCTATTTACTTCTCTTTTTTATATTCTGTTTATTGTACCAAAATCAAAAAGAAGGCCAACAAATAAGCCTCCAAATATAGCTTTTTTAGGTTGTATTCTAGCTTTTCTTCGCAAGATTTTATATACCTTTTGATATTCATTCTTAAGCCAAGCAAATTGGGTGTCAGCCCTTGCTGATGTAGTTATTACCTTGATAGATAATACTAGCGTTTTGGATGGAAATAACACCCTATCGGCTATGTAAATACAATACAATAGACGACTTGCAGTTGATTTGTTATTTCCATTCATTTTGTATTAATCTTAAATTATAAACTCTCTGTAATGTACAAATTTTTCCACTTCTTAAATGGAAATGCACAAAGTAATAGCGATAATAAAGTTCAATGAGTTTACCTAATCTTTTCTCAAAAAAACTAATTTATACCATTAGCTGGGAAGACGTGAGGATCGACACAAAACTTCTTGAACTTGATCATAGTTCATCTATATTAACAATAGCAAGCGCGGGTGACCACTTATTGAACTATTCATTAGAAGGAGTTAGAAATATACATGCAGTTGATATTAATCCAACTCAATTGCATTTAGTTGAGTTAAAAAAACTCATTATATCAGCATATGATTTCGGGGTATATTGGTCATTTTTTGGATTGGGTAAAGTACCTGATTACAAATACTATTTCGAACGTTTATTACCCGAATTGACGCCTGAATCGAGATCATTTTGGAAGCGAAAAAAGCATCTATTCGATCCTTTAGGAAAGGGATTTTATCGATATGGTACCACAGGATGGTTATCAAGATTGCTACTTTATAGTATTCAAAGAATGGGGGTGGTAGAAATCATCAACAAGTTGATGCATAACGAAAATCTTGATTATAAAAAGATACAATTCGAGACTCTGTGGCTTAAAATGAGCCAACATTCGGCAATTTCTTGGTGGATACATCCATGGGTTTTATATCTTGGTGGTATCCCACAAGTCCAGCAACAGAGCATAGGCCCTTTACTCACATTTTTAAAGGACACACTTTATACTCTTCTTGTCGAACAGCAGTTATCCCAAAATCCATATTGGCGATTATATTGGGATGGTTGTTACAACCCGAAATTTGCTCCAAAACATCTACAAGAAAAGTATTTTGAACGATTAAAAAAATCTATTATTCGGATAACTTTAAATCACTCATCATTATTGCATGCACTTAAAAATAGTAGATCAGACGCATACAGTCATGTTAATCTATTAGATCATCAAGACTGGCTATACAAAAACCGGAAAAGTGTTACAGAACTCAAAGAAACATGGGATAAACTGAATAAATACAAATCTATTAAAAAAATACTTTTTCGATCATCGTATGAAACTGTGCCATGGATTGATAGTCTAAGCTCTAAAAGCTTTGATGTAACCCAAATAAAACGCAAGGAATTGAAAGTCGATCAAGTGTACAGTTATTCTAGTACAAACCTGTTAAGCCGCTAGTATGCCAATATCATGAATAATTCACGTTTATCCACAAAAACAGAATGCCATCTCAAACGGTACTATCGTTGGAATAGTCTTTTATATGATGCTACTAGGTGGGCTATTTTATGGGGACGAGTGTGGTTTTGTAATTATCTACGTATTGAACTAAAACAAATCAACAAAAAATATGAAGGACTTTCTATTATTGAAGTTGGTTGCGGTACAGGGTATCACATTGCGGCTTTAGCTCCTGAGTTTAAAAAATGTATGTTTTATGGGTATGATGCTTCTGTACATATGTTAAACAAAGCATTAAGCAAAGTAAATAAGCTCGAAAATGTACAATTAAGGCAAGAATTTTTTTCGTCTAATTCAATGATATGTACATCAATTGATTGTTTTATATGTTCCTATTCAATAAGTATGAATGAAGATAATCTTAATTGTATAGAAGCTATACATAACACGCTCAGTACTTCTGGTGTACTTTATGTGGTTGACTTCATTTCTTCTTCTTCAAATTGGTTTAATCGTTGGATGATCTTACATGGTGTTTATATTCAATCAGAAATAATATCAAAATTAAAAAATACCTTTAAATCAGTAGAATTTGAAACAAAGAGGGGCTTTTTGGGATTATACCATTATGGAATAATAAAAGCGATTAAGTAAGATATACCTAGACTTGAACCGATTGGTCTTTGTACTGTAATTCGTACAACTTACGATAAAGACCATTGTCTTGGTTAAGTAATTCTTGATGGGTACCTACCTCCCGTATTTGTCCTTTATGCATTACCAAAATAATGTGTGCATCCTGGATGGTAGACAACCGATGAGCAATGGCAATGGTAGTTCTACCTTTCATTGCCTTTTTACTGGCAATATTAACTAAGTCTTCAGTTGCAGAATCAACACTCGAAGTTGCCTCGTCCAGAACCAATATTAGAGGATTATGTACAAGGGCTCGGACAAAACAAATTAATTGCTTCTGCCCCATAGACAGTGTAGAACCCTGTTTATGAAGCAGGTACTGATATTTACCTGGCAGTTTTTCTATGAAGCGACTAGCTTCTACATCTTCGGCAGCTTTTTTTACATTAGCTAAACTGATATCAGAATTACCCAATGATATGTTTTCATAGACCGTGCCAGTAAATATAGAATGGTCTTGTAATACGAGTCCAAATAACGCGCGGAGTTCGGATAATTCTAATTCTTTAATGTCGACTCCATCAATACAAATACTGCCTTTTTGTATTTCATAAAACCGAAAAAGGAGGTTGATAATGGTAGTTTTCCCAGATCCTGTAGCTCCAACTATAGCTAAGTGTTGACCTGGTTCTACCTCAAAACTCACATTTTGAAGTATCCATGAACCTTCTTCATTATATCTAAACCAAACATTGCTAAAAGTAATGTGCCCTTTGGGATTGGTAAGGGTTTTAGGTTTATCACAGATATCTATTTGGTGTTCGGTATCTAATACTTCAAATATTCTTTCCGAGGAAGCCAAAGCAGATTGAAGAGTGTTAAATTTTTCTGATAAACCGCGTATTGGTTGAAAAAATTGACGGGCATATTGGATAAAAGCCAACAAAACACCAAAACTGACCCCACCCATTAGAGCTCTACCGCCACCATACCATACAATTAATGCCATAGCAAAAGATGCAAACACCTCGACTAATGGCCAAAAAATGCTGAAATAAAAAATTGTTTCTACATGAGCTTCTTTATGTTTCTGATTTATTTTTTGAAATTTCTCGTGTTGATATTGCTCAC
>MDTG01340329.1_pt1 | contig 14221 bp, 12 predicted proteins | sample 811421 | NCBI WGS metagenome assembly MDTG01 (sample SAMN05326645, study PRJNA326480) | marine metagenome | isolation source: seawater | place: Pacific Ocean: South East | collected 2011
GAAGCCGGCTTCGAACCACGTGAACGTGACACGCTCTACAGAGTCGTCGAACGAGAAGGAAGCGACTGGTCCACGGTCAGCTGACGATCAGGATCTGAGGAATCGCTCGCCCAGGAGCCAGCCGAGTTCGGGCACCCTGAACCACCAGGCCAAAGCCAGGAATGGAATGGCCCCGGCGGGTACGAGGATGACCAGGACGACGAGCTGACCGAGGAGCGTCTCGTTCTCGACGGTGGATCCGAGAACCCGATGGGCGAGCACGCAGCCTGCAAGCACGAGCAGACCGAGAAGAATCGTCCGAAACAGACTTCGACGCACTTCGGTATCGAAGAGCCTGCCCGTTCTTCGAGCGAGGATACGTGACAGGACAAGCACCTGGATCACGGCGCAGATGGCGGTGCTCCATGCAAGGCCGGCCACTTCCAGGGGCGTCCAGATGAGCGTCAGGTTCAAGGCCAGATTGAGAACGACCAGGGCCACCGCGACCTTCACCGCAGTCATCGCCTCGCCGCGTGCGTAGAACGCTCTGACGAGGACGTGCGTCGCGCAATAGGCCCAGAGTGCGGAGGCATAGCCAAGCAGGATGAAGCCGGTGCGAGCGGTGTCCGCCGCCGTGAAGGCATCCCCCTGAAGGACGACCGCGACCAGAGGACGGTGCACCATCAGCAGCCCGATCGTCGCGGGAAGACCGATGAAGAACGAGAGACGGATGCCACGCTTCAAGGTGGCGTTGAAGCTCTCGAGGTCATCACGCTCGCGTGAGAGCTGAGGAAAGATGGCGGTCGCGAGTGCGATGCCAAAGACCCCCAGCGGAAATTCATAGAGTCGGGAAGCGAACCCCAGCGCAGCCATGGACCCCTCCTTCAAGGGGTAGGCGACGTCGAGGAATGGCACGGTCGGACCGACGAGCGTCGGCCAGCTGGCGATGATTCCGTCCAGCATGGTGTTGATCTGAAGAACACCGAGCCCGACGGCCATGGGAAGTCCGGAACGAATGACCCTGAGAGAGGTGGCGCGTGCGACGGCCCGATCAGCGCGTCCCTCCGGAACCCGCAACGCTTTCAAGGCGCGCCATGACCAGACGACCTGGATCGTGCCGGCCAGGAGAAGACTCGCGGCGACCCAGCTGATCTGCGCTTCGCTGGTCAGTCGACCCGCCGACACCAGAGGTAGAAGGGCGAGCGTGGAGACGACGAAGAGGAGATTCATGATGATGGGCGCGGCGGCCGTCGGACCGAAGCGCCCATGCGCCTGAAGCATCGCCCCCATCAGGGCCACGAGACAGACCATCGGTGCGTACGGCAGCATGATGGCGAGGAGCTGAAGACCGTGCTCCTCGAGAATGCCGTCGAGGACACCGAAGATGACGAGCATCTCGATGAGCAGCACGATTCCCGAGAGCAGCATGATCGAACGGCCGATCAGAAGGCGTGCCATCATCGAGGCCGTCGCGGGATCCGCATCGGAGAGGCGCGTGTACTCGGGAAGAAACGCCGCACTGAGGACACCCTCTCCGAAGAGACGCCGAAAGAGATTCGGCACCTGAAAACCGAACGCGAAGGCGTCCATCAGAGGGCTGATTCCAAAGACCCGGCTCATGGTCGCATCACGAAGCAGGCCACCCATGCGACTGACCACCGTCAAGCCGGTGACCGTGCGGGCATGTTTCTCGAATCCGGACGGATTGGACGTCATGAGACCTCGAGGCGTGGAAATCAATCGGAAGAGGGCTTCGGATCATCTTTCGAGGTGGAGGATACATCGTCCGCAGCCTGTTCCGCGAGGGACACCTTGTAGACGGCCCGCGACATGGCGGGCTCGAGCTGATCGGCGTCGAGGATGACCAGTACGCGACGATCCTTCTTGGCGTAGACCATTTCCGATCGTGGAAACAACCAGGTCGATCGCTCGATGGCCCAGCCGTAACTCGAGAATTTCGAATCAATGGATTCCACCATCTCGTCCATCCGAAGAATGGGACCGACGAAGATGAATCGTCCACCGACGAGTTCCCCCTGCCGGCGCTTGATCTCGTACCCGAGTCTCTGCTCCATGTCAGGAACGGTCGGGATGTCGGAGGCGAGAACCACATCGGGCTGCGAACTGCATCCGGTTCCGAGGAGGGCGAGGCTCAGCAGAGCCAGGACCGACACGATGTGAGGAAGTGGTGATCGGGTCATGCGTGCAGGATACGTGGAATCCGGACTTCGCGAATTGGGAATCGCATCGAGAAGGCCGTGATCCGTTCGAGGAAAGTGTCAGGGAGAGTCAGAATCGACCAGATCAAGGCCGCATCAGACTCTCCGGGCCAGACTGATCATGAGACGTCGCAGATACACGGAGATCGACAAACCCATGATGAGACAGAGAATCGCTCCCTGGTCATCGAAAAGCAGAGGACCGAGGAGGGAGGAGTTTCTCATCCTTTCCCAGATCTGAAGCTGGGGCAGAATGAAGCTGAGAAAAACGAAACACGTCGACATCGCCGCATACAGAAGCAACGCAGGAACGAGACTGCTGATGATGGTCCCCCTGAACCATCCTTCAAGAAATGCGAGACCATTGGTTGCACCGAGCCGCTTCGTTTCGAATCGGAAACCCGCTCGAAAGGAAAGCAACATTGCGGGGATTCCAAAGCCCAACCCACCGAGCATCAATGCAGCCATGGTGTTCGAGCCCTCGATCCCCCGGTATCTCAGACTCAGAAAATCAATGGCGATGGCCAGCAGACCGCCGATCAGAACGCCGATCGATCCGGTGGTGAGGATCACCAGACACGCTTGAGGTCGGGCCGTGAGGGAATAGGCCGTACCCGTCCACAGCGTTCGTGCCTGTTCGGCCGCGGATCCGGACAAGGGCCTCAAAGCCGAAAGCATTGCTGCGAAGGCGATCACTCCCAAGGCACCAGCCTCGACATCATGCAGGTCGTAGCTCCGACCGATGCTCAAATTGGCCTGCGTGATCTCGATCAGAAAACCGATCGCGACACCGACAACGACGAGTGGCACGAAACCCGTCACCCAGCGGCAGATCCAGAAGCAGAAGACCATGAGCCCGAAGGCGAAGAAGTGAATCAGCTTGTCGAAGATCCCACTGGGTCCACTCATCTCGAGGCGGGGCCAGTGCGTCCCGACGATCAACGCAAGGAGATAGACGATCGAGACGATGCGAAAATGTCTCAGGGCCAAGCGACGACAGTGCAGGAAAACATCGGAGGACTCTGCACTCATCAGGACACTCCGCCTCAACCGGAATTCTTCGATTCGGATGCTGCCACCTCATCGGGTCTCATTCTCGGTTCGACGGAGATCGTCCCCGCAGCGACGGAGGGATCTGCCTGGGGCTCGGGCTCGGCAGCCTCGGGAGGCGCGTCGGAGACGGGAGCGGTCTTCTTGGGGCGTGGCGGGGCTTCAGGGACCTCGGGGGCGGGGACGGGTGCGACCTCCGTCGAAGGCTTGGAAGACGCTGGGTCGGGGACGAAGTCAGGGTCGTTTTGCGCGATGATCCTCTCCGCAAGCGTACGGTAGTCGAGAGCACCGGGACACCAGGGCGCGTAATCGAAGATGGTCTGCCCGAAGCTCGGAGCTTCCGCGAGCTTGATGTTCTTTCGAATCGCGGGACGAAGCACTCTGGCGTGTGGAGACAGGATCGGGTTGCCACGGTTCTCTTCGAAGAAGCCATCGAGCTCCCCCACCACCTCACGGACGAGCGTGGAATGCTTTTCATGCATGCAGAGAATCACACCACTCACCTTGAGATCAATGTTCACACCGTTGCGGCAGACTTCACCGACCGTCTCGAGAAGCTTGCTGAACCCCTGCATGGCGAGGAAGTGAGCCTGCATGGGAACATAGACCTCCTGCGCCATCGACAAGGCGTTGAGCGTGAGTGTCCCGAGACTCGGAGGACAGTCGAGCAGGATGTAGTCGTACTCACCCATGTGAGGTGCGAACTTGTCACCCAACCGGCGCAGGCGGTCGGCGTCGTTGGCAAGTTCGATTTCGGCGGCGGCCAGGTCGACGCGTGATGGCACGCAGTCGAGATTGGGACGCACCTTGACGACGACCTGCTGCAGGGGAACGTCGGGCTCGAGCAGGAGTTCATAGACGGTGTCACCGACGCTTTCACCATCGAGCCCGAGATGCAGGGAAAGGTGTCCCTGGGGGTCCATGTCGATCAGACAGACCCGCTTGCCCATTTCGGCGAGCGCCGCACCGATGTTCACCGTGGAAGTGGTCTTGCCGACTCCACCCTTCTGGTTGAGCAGGGCGATTACGCGTGGGTGTCGAGCTGGAGCGTCTTGGGTGGGCTGACTCATGCCCCAAGTATAGGGAAGCGGCGTGGACAGGAGGACTTGTCAACGTTCGGCTGGCTGGATGTCGCCCCATTGGCTGAGTTCCACGAGAAAGATCGGGGACGCCGCATCCCAGGTGGGGAGCGCCCCACCCGCGATGGAAACCACTCGGTCACCGGACATTCTGCGAAGGCCGATCTGAATGGAATCGGGAAAATCGGGATGCGCAGCGAGAGCGATCAGACCGGGATCGAGCGTGAGAGTCGCACGCCAGCGATCGGGAAAGCGTCGAACCACCGCCTCGACTCCACGAAGTCGCCCGCCACCCGGCGTGAATTCCAGAGTTCCGTCGGAGAAGAGAGTCACAACGCGGACGGGGACGTCCCTGGGCCCGAAATGAAGCTCGATCCGATCACTCGAGTCGGCGCTCGCCGAGTCCGACAGACATTCGAAGAACAGCTCCCAACGATCCCGGTATTTTCGAAGGATCGCCGCGGTGCCGACTTCGGCACGCATGGCGTCAGGGCGTTCGGACCATGCTTCCTCCAGCGAGATGGGAGCGAGAAAGGGACCGAATTGAACACCGGGCGGACGGGCCACGATCAGATTGCCATCGAAGAGCAGTCGCCGCTCGAAACTGCCGCAACCGATGACGAGCGTGTCGTTCGTCCGCCGTGATGCCGTTTCAAAGGGAAGACCGGATTCGGCTTCCTCCGGGCGTTCGATCTGAACGTCGAGAATGCTGCGCGGCGGCACGAGTGCTGCGCTTGGAATCGGATCACCCTCGACCCACTGGACACGGACGACCTGTTCTCCGTCGGTGGGGTTTGCGACTGCGAAACGCACACGACTCCCGGAACTCGTCACCGGCCAGATCACCAATGGAAAGCGGGCGTCCAGATAGGAGAGCAGCGATCGGACGGCAAGGCGATCAGGTCTTTCCAGATCGAGCACCAGCATCAGGATGGAACGGAGCTCGGAGGCATCCGTGATCCATGCGGCGATGGTGCGTCCGTCCGCCGTCTCGCATCGGGCGATGAGCAGGTCGACGAGCTCCTCGGCCGTGCCGGGGCTTTCACGTCGCAGTCGATGAAGTCCCGCTCTCCACAGCTCCGCGAGGTTGTGCGCGAGCATGCGTGCGTCCTTCCCGCCATCGAGCTCGGGAGGCAGTGCGCCGGCACGTTCCGCGAGCAAGGCCCATCGCCACCAGTTGGCGGGATCATCGTTCTTCGGCCATTCGGGACCGACTCGAGCCTCCATCGATCTTCCGAACAGAGGAGGTGCGGGTGGCAGCCAACGTGGCCGGATGATCGAGGAATCGAGCCGAAAGAGACCGCTGTAGTCGTCCTCAAGATCGCAGACGAGCGCACCAACGGCCGTACGTGCATCCGCCTCGTTGAGCGGTGGTGGAATCACCCGGATCGCGAATGCGGAACTTGTCCATTCGCGGGTTCGCATGACGCCGTCCGAAGCGAGCCAGACGACGGAAGCTAGACAGGTGCTTCCATCATCCTTCCGGAGACGCACCTCACGAGGAAGCGAACGGGGATTCGAATCCGGCTCGACCCGGATCGGAATCACGAGATGGCCACCGATGACGACATGGGGCCGATCGTCGATGACCCGCAGAGGAACATCCCCGGGGAGCGCAGGTTTGGAGTGGGCGCTGGATGCGGAGAGGTGGATCCCGAAGAGCATCAGGGCGATCATCAGCTGACATGTCCGGGATGATCGGGGATTCATTTCGATAGACTCTGTTCGACGGGATGAGTGTGATGAAGGGCCGCTCCGTGTCCTGATCGCATTTTAGCCGATCGGACGAAAGGAATTCACGTGCAGGAAGAATCATCCCCGAGCTTCAGGAAACACACCCTCCCCGAACATCCGAATCTGCTCGAACAGGCGGCTCATTTTCGTCGATTGATGGAGGGACGACGTTCGGTTCGCGAATTCAGCGATCGGGAGGTTCCCGAGGAGGTCGTTCGTGAACTCATACGAACCGCGGGAACCGCACCGAGCGGCGCGAACAAGCAACCCTGGCGTTTCGTGGCTGTGAAGGACTCGGCACTCAAGTCGGAGATCCGAGTCGCCGCTGAAGAGGAGGAGAGACTCTTCTATGAAAAAAGAGCGAGTCAGACCTGGCTTGATGATCTCAAGCCGTTCATGACAGATGCCGAGAAACCATTTCTCGAGATCGCGCCCTGGGTCATCGTCGTCTTCAAGGTGATGGGCCCGGACCCTGATCAACCCACCGAAGGTGACAACGGACGGGTCTACTACGTCAATGAATCCGTGGGCATTGCATGCGGACTTTTTCTTGCGGCCGCACACAACGCCGGACTGGCGACGCTCACGCATACGCCCAGTCCGATGAAATTTCTGACGGGAATCCTCGAACGACCCGGAAATGAACGACCGTTTCTCGTCATTCCACTGGGCTACCCCGCAGAGGACTGCATGGTTCCGGACATAGAACGCAAGAGGGTCGATCAGATCATGACGGTCGATCGCGGTGGAGCTCAATCCGAAACCGGATGAAGACGAAGGTGCTCGGCGACGAGCATCCGAAGACGCGCACCGCGGTAGCCCGGATCCGTCTGGAATCGAGGCATCGTGGGCACATCGGAAATCTCATCCACATATCGGAGTTGCGGATTGTTCTCCACGAGGAGATGGACGTTCGACCGGATCGGACCGACGACTTCCTCATCGACGGCGCGAACGTTCGAACCGAATTCAGACTCATCAAGAAACGCTGGAGGACCGATGTGGAACACAGTTCCGGGAGGCACTTCGGGAATGAAACGGTCTCCCCACGTCTTGTAGACGGAACGATCGAAGACCGCGAACAGGTTTCCACTGGAACGGAAGAACGGCCCTGTCCCCCCCACCGTCTGATAGACCTGGTCGAATCCGTTTCCGATCGAAAGACCCAGAGGCTGGATCTTCAGTCCGTTGGAGAGCGGGCTGACATCATCGCTGCCGACTTCGACCACCCGGAGTTCGACCGGATCCTGTGCCGAGGAGATCGATGTCAGGAGTCCCAGGATGATGGCAAGCGGGATGCGCATGGACTGATTCTCACCGAATCAGGGCCGCCTGTCATCCTTCGAACGAGAATCGGCTCACCAATCGATCAGATGGACGCGATCGGAGTCGATCATCGTCTCACCAGAGTCAGTTCGAAGCAGAAGCCCGTTGACGGGATCCAGCGTCTTCACGAGTCCCTCCAATCGCCGGCCTTCATGCTCCAGAACGATCGATGATCCTGCGATCAGATCGAATTCCTGGAAGATTCTCGCCAGTTCCGCGTCCTCCATCCGCTGGACCTGATCGAAGGAGGCGATCAGGCGTTTCTGCAGTTCGAGCCGGGACAGTTCAATTCCGTGGTCGGCGAGCGAGGATGCGATCAGAGCGAGCTCGTCGGACCATGCACGTCGAAGCACGTTCACTCCGATGCCCACCACCGCCACGCCACCGGACTGCTCGATCAGAACACCTGCGATCTTGTGACGACCATTCGGAGTCACCACGAAGAAATCATTGGGCCATTTGATCCCGCTGTGCAGTCCATGAGCAGCGAACAGTGGAACCAGAACCCTGGCCACCGAAACCGCGGCGCGCGCGCACAGTCGGCGGGTGCACCCAGCAGACACCACCATGCTCATCGCGACGCCCGTGCCGGCCTCTTCGGACCATGCACGGCCGTGTCGTCCGCGCCCCGCGGTCTGGCGCGCCGTCACGACCACCGTGCCGGGGGTGGGCCCGTCCTGGCGTGCGAAGTCCTGAGTCGATGCGGTCTCCTCGAGGACGATGACGCGATCGAATCCATCGAGCGTCTCGACCACGGATTCAAGAGCGTCCGGCCAGAGACGATGTTCTTCGCGGTCGTTCACTTCAGATCGAGTCCGAAATCAAGCTGGACGGAGGAATGAGTGAGTGCACCGACCGAGATTCGATCGATGCCGCTCTGGGCCACGCTTCGGACCGTGTCGAGTGTGATGCCACCGGATGCCTCGAGACGCACCTCGGGCGCGAGAGCGTCTCTGAGTACGACCGCTTTCATCATCGTTTCAGGGGTCATGTTGTCGAGCAGGATGATGTCGACGAGTCCCGGACTGATCGACAGGACTTCCTTCAACTGCTCGAGATCATCGACTTCGATCTGAACGAAGTCGGGTCGGGCGTCGGTTCGGGCATCGGGAAGTCGACGAAGCAGCAGCTGTGCGAATTCAGTCGCGGAAAGCGATCCGACATGATTGTCCTTGACGAGAATCGCGTCATGAAGACCTCGTCGATGCATCGTCCCGCCACCACAACGAACCGCGTATTTTTCGAGAGACCGAAAACCCGGAGTGGTCTTTCTGGTGTCACAGATGGAGACGCCGGTTCCTTCGACCTCACTCACGTACAGGCTGGTGGTGGTCGCGACTCCGCTGAGCCGACCCAACATGTTGAGGAGAATCCGCTCCACCGGAAGCAGTCGGGCCAACGGACCACTGATGCGACAGACGACGTCACCGGGAACGATCGCGGCACCATCATCGATCGCCCACCACCAGGACAGCTCAGGGGCCAGCTGACGGAGGATGACGTCCAACACGGGGCTTCCGGAAAGAACACCGGCATGACGGGTCACGATCTCCGCGGAAACGGTCTCGAGTGGATCGACCATCGATCGAGTCGTGATGTCACCGCGTTCTCCGAGATCCTCGGCGGCAGCGAGCCTGATCAATCCGTCGAGATGATCAGGGTCCACCAGAACGTGGAAGAGCTCTGCAAGATCAAGTGCTTGAAAATCGCTGCTGGTCATGACTCGAACTTACTCGATCAGCCCTGCGAACGCAGCCGGAGAATGCGCGAGGGCGCAGAAGGCGTTAGATTCGGTTGATGCAGTCAGATGAAGAAGACACCGTTTTCTCCCGGATCCTCCGGGGAGAGATCCCCTGCCACCGACTCTACGAGGATGAACACGTCCTCGCCTTCCTCGACGTGGGACCGTTGAGCAGCGGACACCTTCTGGTGATCCCCAAGGAGCGGAAGGCCTTTCTTCACCAGCTTGGTGACGAGTCCGCCGCGGCCATCGGGCGCGCGCTTCCCAGAATCGCCCGTGGACTCATGAAAGCGACCGGAGCGCGCGCATACAACGTCATCCAGAACAATGGCGCGGAAGCACATCAGGAAGTGATGCACGTTCACTTCCACGTCATTCCGAAATACCCCGACGGATCAGGGCTGAAGATCGAGTGGGCACCGAGTGCACTGTCGGACAGTGATGAGCTCGCGGAACGCATTCGTTCGTGCATCAACGACGCCTAGTCCTTGGCAACCGCCGTCGACGGAAGGAAGCGGACGTATCCCCAGTGCTGGGGCACGTGCATGTTGATCTCCCACTGCGGGGTCCACGTCCAATTGTCCTCCGGCGTGTCCGGACGCTTCACGTAGACCCCGTCGACCACGTCGAGGTGCCACTGCACACGTGAGAAGTTGATGCGCCATTGACTCCAGGGAAGCGGCGCACGACCCGATCGTTCGCGTTCGGGCCCCTCATCGACGCCGATCGCGTCGGGAGGAACGAGTGATGCGAACGGAATCGCCCACTCCAGCGACCATCCGGTGTCGCGATCGGATGGATCGTTGATGGTGCCGATGTGATGAATGGCGCTGATCAGACCGGCGCAGTCCCAGCCATGCTCGGCCGGCCCCCCATCACGGTAGGCGTTGTACAGATAGAGATCGAAGATCGTCCCGAGGACGTTGACCTCGAGTTCGTAGTACTCACGAGCATCACCGTCTGGATCGATGAAGATCTCGAAGTCGTGCTCGTGGTAGACGATGAGATCACGCTCTTCATAGGTGGCCCAGAGATCCGGTTCCTCCATCTCCACGCCAACATAGAGATAGGTGTCATCCCACAACATCTTCATGCGGGTATCGAAGCGTGGACGTTCCAATGCAGGCCCCTGGATGTCCCGATAGAGCCCGGACCAGGCGGCCGAATCCCATGCTTCATCATCGAGCTTGCCGTCAAGCATGAGCGGGGCGCTCACGAACGGAACGTCGTATGACGCAGGCGTCTCGCTGATCTTCTGATCAGGAACGGGCGCCTGAGATTGAAACGGCGCCTCGCTCGCGCAGCCGAAGCACGCGAGCGAGGCGCAGAAGACGTAGAGCGGACGAATCATCGATCAGCCCTTCTTGCGGCTGATGGAAGCCTGTCCCGCGACGAGTCGAGCGATCGGGACACGGAACGGTGAACAGGAGACGTAGTCCAGTCCGCAGCCGCCCGTGGTCTCGAAGAACTCGATGGACAAGGGGTCACCACCATGCTCACCACAGATGCCGAGCTTGAGCTTCGGCTTGCAGGTACGGCCCTTGCGAACCGCGATGTCGACGAGCTGTCCGACGCCATCGAAGTCGATGGTCTGGAAGGGATCCCGTTCGAGGACCCCCTTCTCGACGTACTCGGGAAGGAAGACACCTGCATCATCACGGCTGTAGCCGAAGGCCATCTGCGTGAGGTCGTTCGTGCCGAAGGAGAAGAAGTCGGCATGTTCGGCGACTTCATCGGCGGTGATCGCGGCGCGGGGGATCTCGATCATGGTGCCGATGGGGATGTTGAGCTTGCCGGTGTACTTCTTCGCCGCCCGCACTTCGGCGATGGTCGCCTCGGTGAGTTCGCGAAGCATCTCGAGCTCCTGCGACGTTCCGACGAGAGGAATCATGATCTCGGGACGAGCATCGATCTTCTTCTTCTTGCAGGCGATCATCGCTTCCACGATGGCTGTGACCTGCATCTTCAGAATCTCGGGGTAGGTGACGGCGAGTCGACAGCCGCGATGACCCAGCATGGGATTCATTTCATGAAGTTGCTCGACACGGCGAGCGATCTCGGAAGGCTTCACCCCGAGCTGCTTGGCGACTTCACGCTGAGCCTTGGCCTCATGCGGAAGGAACTCGTGCAACGGAGGATCCAGAAGACGGATCGTGACGGCACACCCCTTCATCGCGGTCAGGATGCCCTGGAAATCACGACGCTGGAACGGAAGCAGCTTCTTCAGAGCCTTTTCACGAGCGGGGAGTTCGTCGGCGAGGATCATCTCACGCATCGCGCTGATGCGATCCTCCTGGAAGAACATGTGCTCGGTACGGCAGAGACCGATGCCAACGGCACCGAAGTCTCGAGCTCGCTGAGCATCGGCGGGTGCGTCCGCATTGGTACGAACCTTCATTCTCGCCCGAGCATCCGCCCAACCGAGGACCTTCGCAAGATCACCTGAGATCTTCTTGGGAACGACTCTTTCGACGGTTCCAAGCATCACCTCACCGGTGGCGCCATCGATGGAGATCTGATCCTTTCGTCCGAGTTTCTTGCCGTTCACGGTCGCAACGCCCTTGGCGGCATCGATGTGCAGGTCTCCGGCACCGGCGACACAGCACTTGCCCCAGCCACGAGCCACGACCGCGGCGTGCGAGGTCATTCCACCGGTGGAGGTGAGGATGCCTGCGGCCGAGTGCATGCCATCGACATCCTCGGGGGATGTCTCCTTGCGGACGAGGATGACGCTTTCACCCTTGGCAGCTCGTTCAACGGCTTCTTCCGCACTGAACGACAAGGCGCCACAGGCGGCGCCGGGCGAGGCCGGAAGGCCCGTGCAGAGGACCTTGACCTTCTTCTTCTGTGCCGGGTCGAAACTGGGCAGCAGCATCTGAGTGAGGTCGTTGGCAGGAATCCGCATCATCGCGGTGTCCTTGTTGATGAGGCGCTCCTTGACCATGTCGACCGCGAGCTTCACGGCGGCTGCACCGGTTCGCTTTCCGTTTCGGGTCTGAAGCATGTAGAGCTTGCCACGTTCGATCGTGAATTCGATGTCCTGCATGTCTCGATAATGCTTTTCAAGCTTGGATCGGACACCAAGAAGCTGCTTGTAGACCTTCGCATTCCACTTGCCCATCAATTTGATGGGTTCGGGAGTTCGAATGCCCGCGACGACGTCTTCACCCTGAGCATTGATCAGGAACTCGCCGTAGAACTCGTTCTTTCCGGTCGATGGATTGCGGGTGAACGCGACACCGGTTCCGGAATCATCGCCCATGTTTCCGTAGACCATCGCCTGGACGTTGACGGCCGTGCCCTCGAGACCCTTGATCTCGTTGATGCGACGGTAGGAGATCGCGGTGTCCTTGTTCCAACTGCTGAAGACCGCTTCAATGGAATACTGAAGCTGCTTCATCGGATCCTGAGGGAAGGCCTTCCCGACTGACTTGCGATAAACGGCCTTGTAAGCGGTGCAGAGTTCCTCGAGACCTTCGGCAGGAACCGCGGTGTCATCGGACACGCGGTACTTCTTCTTGATCTTGTCGAAGGCGTGCTCGAAGCTCTCGTGCGGAACACCCATCACGACGTTTCCGAACATGTTGATCAGTCGTCGGTAGGCATCCCATGCGAAGCGGGGATTGTCAGTCGCGGTCGCGAGTCCGACCACGGCGATGTCGTTCAGACCGAGGTTGAGGACGGTGTCCATCATCCCGGGCATCGAGACCGCGGCGCCGGAGCGGACCGACACGAGAAGCGGGTTCTCGGAGCAGCCGAATTTCTTGCCTTGTTCCTTCTCGAGAAACGCGACGTTGCGCTTGACTTCATCCATCAACCCGGCAGGAAGACGGCTCGTCCTCGTGAAGTCCGCGCAGGTCACGGTGGTGATGGTGAATCCGGGAGGCACGGGAAGGCCGATCGAAGTCATGTCCGCGAGATTCGCGCCCTTGCCTCCGAGGAGCATCTTCTGCTTGGCGGAGCCATCGGTCTTGCGGGTTCCGAAGTAGTAACAGCGCTTCTTCGAAGCCGGCTTGCGAGCGGGTGATTTCTTGCGGGATGCGGTCATGGTCATCGTCCTGGGATACCTTCATGATCTGAGCGTGATTTTCTGCGAATTCACCCATCAACCTACGCGTTGAAAGGTCCTTGCAGTGTAGCGCCGATCGTATGATGACATTGATGACTGAGACTTCATCCGCAATTCTTCTTGGCGACGGACCGGATCCGTTGGAGGTTCTGGCCCAGTGGCCGGAGCAGAAGCCGCTCGCTGCACTGGTGACGGCTCGAGGCGGATCTTCGACGGCTCGCTGGAGCATTCTCAGCGCACCCAGAGGAGTCATCCACCCGGATACCTCCGAAAACGCCGGCCCGGATTCATCGACTCGGTTCGATTGCCGGCCGGAGCTCGAGCCTGATTCCGACCCTGACACCCCCCCATTTCGCGGGGGCCGGCTCTTCGCCCTGACCTATGAACTGGGGCGCAGGTTCGAACCCAAGGCGGGAAACGGACCGATGCCCGCCCCCGACGAGGACTTTCCTGAAGGCGCGATCATGCTGGAATGCCCTTCCGCACTCGTGCACGACAGGGATCTCGGTCGATGGTGGTTCGTGGGCGATCCCCACGACCGCGCCGAACTGACCGCATGCCTCGAGATCAAGGCCCCCGAATCTCGTGAAAGACCATGGATCTCCCCGCTGGAACCGGAGACCGGCGACGCGGAATTCGCCGAACGCGTTTCGAGGACCATCGACTACATCCACGCCGGCGACCTGTTTCAGGCCAACATCACGCGACGCTACTCCGCCGCGGCGAGACTGCCCGAAAGGACTGACAGAAGAGCTTTTTCCGCTTCACTGATTCTGAAATCACAGGCATGGTTCGGGGCGCACATCGAGCTCCCCAGCCAGGGACACTCGGATCGAACGCTGATCTCGCTCAGTCCGGAGCTGTTTCTCCAGTACGACCCCACTACGAGAATTCTGCGGACACGGCCGATCAAGGGAACGCTGCCTGCGGGAGAGGATCCGGCCAAACTGCTCGCCAGCGAAAAAGACGCGGCGGAACTCGCGATGATCGTCGACCTCATGCGAAATGATCTCGGTCGAATCTC
>MDTG01442905.1_pt1 | contig 14221 bp, 4 predicted proteins | sample 811421 | NCBI WGS metagenome assembly MDTG01 (sample SAMN05326645, study PRJNA326480) | marine metagenome | isolation source: seawater | place: Pacific Ocean: South East | collected 2011
TAAACTTGAAGTACCTACTGCAACATTTTTATTGCCAGTAGTTGTACCTTTCATTGATTCATAACCAATCGCAGTATTATTACTATGTGAATTTCCTGACACTCCTTTTAGTGCTTCAAAACCAATAGCTACATTGTCTGCTCCAGTTTCATTATACCTTGAGGCACTTAAACCAATTCCAATATTAGAATCGCCAGTAGTTAATTCGTTTAGTGCCATTGAGCCAACTGCAACATTATAATTAGCACTTGTTGCGTTTGATAATGTGCTAGACCCTAATGAAGAATTTGAGCTACCAGTCATGACTAATTGTGAACTTGCACCTATAGCAGTATTATAATTGTGAGAATTACCTGATGACCCCATTAATGCCTGATAACCAAAAGATGTATTTTGTATACCAGTTTCATTATATCTTTGTGAACTTGTACCAATAGCATTGTTACTTGCACCGCCATTTAATTGATTTAAGGCTCTCCAACCTATTGCAACTGTATGGCTTGAGTTAGTGTTAGTGTACATACTCCCAACGCCAAGAGATACATTGTTCCCCCCTATAGTATTTGAATATAAACTTTGATGCCCTAATGATACATTACTCCCACCAGTAGTTATACTTTTCATTGATTGAACGCCAACCGCAGTATTGTCATTATGAGAGTTACCTGATACACCTCTTAATGCCTCAAAACCAACAGATACATTATTTCCGCCAGTTTGATTATACCTTAAAGCTTGTTGTCCTACTGCGGTGTTTTGACTTGCAGTTGTTTGGCTGTTTAATGCACGACCACCTAACCCAGTATTATTACCGCCAGTTGTGAGCAATTCTAATGACCTATATCCTATAGCAGTATTTGCTGCTCCAGTTGAAACTGTAAGCAGACTATTATAACCTACAGCTGTATTATAACTATTAGAATTACCTGATGAGCCTTGCATTGCATTATACCCTACTGATGTATTTTGCTGACCATTTACATTATAATAACTAGCATTAGAGCCAATAGCAGTATTATATACCGCTCCGTTAGCATTTTGAGAGTACATAGCTTGTTCACCTATAGCAACTAAATATCCACCTCCAGTCTCACTATATAATGCTTCTTTACCTATTGCAGTATTAGTACTACCAGTAGTAATTGAATACATTGACCTCCAGCCAACTGCTGTATTATTGCTATGCGTGTTTCCACTAACACCATGCATTGATTGATATCCAATAGCAGTAGCATTGCTACCAGTTTGACTATAATAAAAAGCATTAGCACCTACAACTGTATTATACTGTCCGCTTGTAGTTGCACTTGATGAACCTTTTCCAACAGAAGTATTAGCTCCTCCAGTAGCACTACCTAAAACACTATAACCAACAGCAGTATTTGAATAACCACTTACATTTGATAATAAAGAACTTTTACCTATCGCTACATTTTGTCCTCCGTCAGCTGTGGTTACCCCTGCTTTCCAGCCTAGATAAGTATTTTCACTTCCTGTCGTGAGACTAAAACCTGATTGATATCCAACCGCTGTATTATCATCGCCCTGCGTTAATGAATATAATGATTTATATCCAACACCTACATTATCAGTAGCATTGTCTAAAGTTCCACCATTAACAACTTCTTCTCCTATAAATACATTGTAATCTGTACCTGAATCTAATATTTGGTCATAATTATTTTCTCCCACATTTTTCCCAAATACTGTATTGCCTGTTCCATTATCATTATTACTAAGACTAATTTTAGCATGGTCATCTAATTTAAATCTTACTCTATTTTTAGTCCTTAGCTCTATACTAAATCCAGCTCCATCAACTAGCGTTCCAATCTTCATTATTCCATCATTGCCGTTTGCTGTTATGCTATGATGATTGTATACAGTACCAGTATTACCAAAGTGTATAATTTTAGTATCAGCAAGGGCATCTCCGCTAAGTTTCATAGTAGCACCAACTGAATTAAAAATTTGCAAATCATAGGCAGGAGCAGTAGTTCCTATGCCGACAAGACCAGCAGAAGTAATTGTAATTGCTGTCGTATCAGTACCACCAGTTCTATAGTTTAATTTTAAGCCACTAGTGTTATTATCGGTGTAGACTGATTCTATTGCCTTATAAGCATATGTGCTTCCACTAGTAAGAAACCCAAACACACCAGCGTTACCAGCATATATATTAAAATCTGACATATTACTAGCTATACGATTATTACCATTCACATCGTGCCTTAATTCTATGTATTTTGAAGCATCAGCATTTTGATGCATCAACCCATCTCTTGATTGCACATAATGCCACATTGTAGCTGTCCAATACGCATTGTAACCTTCTCCGTATATGTGAGAATTAGATGTACCAACAAATCTTAATTTGTTACTTGTGCTGTTAGTATTTACTGGAAGTATGACTAGATTATTAGTTGTATCTACAGCCATTACATCTCCACCAGCTGATGCTTTTCTTACTAGAAATGCTTCAGTATTTGTTTTGTCTATTACTTGAGCACCGCTAACACTGACAGTCCCAGTGAATGTTGGACTGGCTAAAGGAGCTTTTGCTGCTAAACTTGTTGTGACTGTAGATCCAAAATTCGCATCATCATTTAATGCTGCTGCCAATTCATTTAAGGTATTTAATGCACTAGGTGCAGAGTCAATTAAATTATTAACCTGGGTAGTCACATGAGCCTGAGTAGCTATGGTCCCAGTTTCATCTGGTAAAGTTAATGTACGATCAGCGGAAGGATTACCTGGTGATAGTGTAAGCTCGTGATCATTAGCACTAGATCCTTCAAAAATAAGGTTTGTAGTAATAGTCGCATTTAGAGCTAAGGTATCTGCTGGAGCATCACCGATCTGAACATTCCCACTACCAATAAAGTTAGCAGCGGTTATGGTCCCAGTAGCTGTGATGTTTCTAAAGCCTGATATATCTTTATTTGTATCAACCAGGACAAACTTAGCAGTTGTTACTGTACCAGGAGTTAATCCATTTAATTTATTTATTTCAGCAGCGGATGAAGTAACCAAGGTCCCATTAAGCATTAAGCCAGTGGCCCCATCGTGGTTATTTATATTTACATTTGCAGTACTTAGTTGGAGATTTGTTGCAGCACCATCTCCATCAAACATAGTTTTAAGTGTGGATACTAGACCCTCATTATCATCTCCATCATAGATGTGTAAGAGATCTTTAAAAGTTGTTCCAGGAGCTTTACCAGATAAACTTGCCATTTAATTCCTCATTTAGGTTCAAAAATTTTGGCTGTCCTAATTATTATATCAATTTAAAAGCATGACTTTCTGTTTATTTATAGTACTACTTTTCTTTTCTTTTTCTTTGTTGGTTCTGCTTCGCCCCTAGCTAACCTTTGATGTTTTAAAAAGTCGTTTATAATTTTTGGGACCATCTTACCATTATGATCCTTTACTAGTTTTATATCTTTTTCAGCTAATGCACCAAACTTGATCGCATCATGTACATATTTTTTAAACTTAGATACTTCAACATGGTTATAGATTGTGTGTTTCGCTTCGTATTTCATTTTAAAAATCAATCTTTTTTCTGTCGCTCCAGTTAGGTCTGGCTTAGAATAAAACTGTCTTATAAATGGAATTTTAGATACTTCTGTAGATTTATTTTGAGAAAAGTTCATACCCAGATCAAAAGACCTTTGAAAGAATTTTCCAGTACCACCAGTTAAAAATCCGAATATGTGATCTAATGCATCTGGGTTTACATCAATTACACCTGGGATTGTATGATCCTGGACTGTGCCATCTCTTTTTTTGATCAGACCTTTATATCTGCGGCCACCACTTATTAATGATAAACTTTCAGTGGTCCACCTGGATACCCAGCTAGGTGGGTTTTTCTCATAATAATTTGAAAAATTAGGTTTGCTGCGATCATAATATTTAGGTTTCATAAAAGGTGTACCAGCAAAGTTTTTGTTTTCTGCTAATTGTACAATAGGATCAAGAACTGTTGGAGAGATTGCTTGTAATAAGCTGCCATCGCCAAATGGGGATACAGCATCTGATGCTGCTTTTAAGACCCTGCTGCTTAAACCGATATAGTCTACATACTTAGCACCATTCTTTTTAGTTTGATGAATACCATCTGCTATAGCTTGACCAGCTACATGAAATATATTATATCCATATGGGACCTTAACTTTATACGCTGTACCATCTCGATTCATCCACATTAAATAATTGTCTTTTTCCCAGTGATTCTTTTTTTCCCACTCCTCATCATTCATGTGGTAATTCCTTAATGACCAGATCATGCTATTAGCAACCATACCACCAACGATCATTCTTGTCTTTTTACTATTAATAATAGACTTAGCTATTCTGGCATTACCCTGGACTGTAGCATTAAAAAATAAATAAAATGTGTTAAAGAGTGTGGACCACTCACCTTTCTTATTAAAGTTAACAGTAATGTTTTTCGCTGCTTGAGCAGCTTTCTTCTTACTGAGTCCTTTTTTAATCAGAGCTTCATAAGTAGCTAACCTGATCCCTGATTCAACTGCTTCGTTTGCTTGTTCAATTAACTCTAAAAAATCTTTACCAGCTTGGACCACACCACCTTTTCCATCTTCAACATTTTTTAAAGCTTTTTCAACCTTTTCCTGGTGTTCATCTAAAGAAGCCATATCAAACCAACCTACTTTACCACCTTCCTTTTTTAGCTCATCATACATCTTGGACCAATATGCAGTTCTATCACCTCGTACATTTTTCCAAACACCACCCATAGCTTTAGTGACATTTGCTGCCGCAGTCTTAGCTACACCATCGTATTCACCACCAAGATGGACTAAAGCTGTTTGTATATCTCTAAAAAAGTTGGTGACAATAAATTCTGGGTTAAAAGTTGTTACAATAGATCTGATATAAGCATTGGCCTGATTTAAATATTTATAAGTTTTTTCTGCACCTAAGTTTTTCAATCCAGAAGCAAGTGCTTCATCTTCAATTGTGATCAGGTACAGATCACCATCCCTTCTAACTGCTAGGATATTATCATCCATTTTAAATTGTGGCTGCATGAATTCCACTTCCCCATCTTTATTGAACTGAGGTCTATATCTCATTTTTTCAATTTTCCAGGACTCACTTTGCATCTCTTCAGCTAAGTTTAAAAACTTTGCAGCAACTTTATTTTTTTCTGATCTTCTCATTACACCCATCATTTCATAGATGGCACTAAAGACTGGGTTACCCCTTACCTTAGCTGATCCTTTAACACGCTTGAGCTCTGATCCCTGGGGAGTACTAAACCCCTTACCAACAATGGTCCTATTCTCTACATCTTTAATAACAAAAAGCGGCACATAATCTTTATAATAATCATTAAGGTAGTCATAGGTCTTACGATCTATTAATCCGCTGTTTAACCGCATCCTAAGTCCCCTTTTTGTGACCTTACGATAGAACTCCTTTGCGAAAGCTTCTATCTTTTTATCGCCTTTATATTGTTTAAGGATCTCTTTAGCCTGATCATTGGTCATCCCTGATCCACCATCTGGTAAATCTTCATTGATCTTAGCTACATGTTCGTTACGCTCTAAAGCATGTCTAGCGTGTAAGTATGATCCAAAATCCTCCATACTGTAACCAGCTTTAATAATTCGTGGCAGCAGCGAATCTTCACGACCAAATATATCTTCTTCAAATCGGTCCATAAGTTCTCTGGTTTTACCGATGTATAATTCTTGAGCTAGGTAGGCATCTTCCTCATCAGATATCTCTCTGACTTCTTTGAACTTATCCATAACATAGCCGAGTCGATTCATCTTATCGACTATCTTACGATTAAATAATTGTGTATAGTTCTCTGGATCTAGCTCAATACCAAAGTTCGAGTCTGGTCCAGCTAGTTGTTTAGGGGTTTTTTGTTTGGGGATTAGCCGCTTAGGGCGAACTGCAAATACTACTTTTTGGCTTTTGCCTGGGTTTCCCCAGCCATACTTTTTGGAGTACCTTTCGTTGATTTTTTGGATGTCACCAGAAACCTGGTTGAAAACCCTGGTTGCAGCATTACGCTGTCCGCTTTCACTAATCCTTCTTCTATAATCTTTGCCATTGCTATAATCCTCCGTTAATTTACCTATAGATTGAGCTCTTTGCAAATGAATAGTTTTATCAGAGCCTTCCAATGCTGACTCAGCAGCATCTTTTACTTTTTTATAAAATGTATTATTATCAATACCACTGAATGGGTTACCATTTTCATCTGCAAAATTGACTACAATACCACCATAATTAGTTGGCATAATACCAAAATCATCACCTAGTTGATCGTTTACAGATCTAAATTCTTCTGTTGTTAGTCCCTCTTTAACTACTAAACCAACTGCATTTGCTTGTTTTAGTGATTGTGGTTTTAATTCTTTTGTACTTCCAATAGCATCCTGATGAAATAATAAACCTACTATACTGTTGTGGACATCTATTGTTTTAAAAAAGTTTGGATCAATTTTATCTTTTATATCTTTAGCTGAAGCTATAGATGGTACTAAAACTTCCACTTGTTTTGATGGACTAACAGCACCTTCCCAAAATCCAGGACCATCAAGACTTCTTACTTCTGGTATTTTTAGCTCTTTAGCTATAATGTTTTTACCTTTATCATCTGTGATTACTTCGCTCATATCTTTATGATATTCCATTTTTTGCTCATAAGAAGCTTCATGTATTCCAGGTAAAATATCTGATCTTGTGCTAGGTATAAATTCAAATGAAATTCTACCTTCATAGATCTTCATTGCATCAGCATAGTCTACTTTAGCTATGTCTAATCTTTCTTGAGATGCTGGGGTAGACTTCATTAATCGCAAAGCTTTTTTAAGTGGCATTTTATTACCATTGATAGTTTCCCATCTAGCTTTAGCACCTACCCATATTGCTGCCTGAGTTTGTTTTGGGGTCCATCCTCTTTTTGTAGCAATCCTTCTTACATCTTCAGCAACAGTTTTATACTGTGCTCCAGTTGGAACTTCATTTGGAAAACCATAGGCTCTCATCATCCACACATCTACTGTTACTCTATTATCATCAGCATTAGTCAATGATCGCTTTAGATTCTCTGCAAATGAAATGAGCTTGGCATCATTAATGGATTCTTTAAGATTTTTACCTTCTGCTAGTGCTTTTACCCAACCTTCGACTCTAGCTGGGAATCTACCAGCACCTTTAATATCTCCCTGAGCAATTTGATACATAAGCTTTACAGCTTGACCAGTGTTTGATTTGACTGGCATACCAGCACTGGTAACAGCGATCAAGTCCAGTATTAATTCAGCTTGTTTCATATCTCCACCAGCCAGGTCTAAGGCTGCCTGAGCACTATTATCGTACCAATTTTTACCTACTTCTCCTTGATCAGCTAACTCTTCTACTCGTTTTCTAAGTGTACTTAATTTAGATCTAGTGTTTATGCCTTTTGGAAATCCTACAAATTGTTTAGTGGTCCCAACTCTTTTTAATTGGAACTGGATCTTTTTCATCTTACCACTAAGTTTTACTGGCTTCTTACCAGGAATTAGATCACCTTTTTCTATTTGTTCTTTACGATCTAACTCTTTGACAAAGCTTTTATCCTCTATATAAGCATTAGCTTCTTCTAGTGCTTCTTCCTTAGATGTAAAGTCACCTAGAGTAAAATTTTTCTCTAAATCAAAAACTGACCACTCATTTATATCTCTTCTATGAGTTATTTCAATATCATATTCTTTATTTTCATAAATTATTTCATCAGATATCTTTGCCAACTCACTATCTTTTTCAAAATCTTTTAATGTGAGTTCAGATATTTCTATAGTTTTATCTTTTAATTGTTCAGGTATGTATTCAATGTCAAAATAATCATTGAATTTGTGCAGATTAAATCCTTTCCTATTGTACCACTTTGCTAACTCATCAGTGTTAGGTCCTTCAATACCAATTTGTTTAGCATACCCTTCTATAATTGTTCCAGTTTCATCTGCTGCTTCTTTGAGCATTTCTAATAATTTATTTCCATTACCTTGGCCCTTATCAAATGCCATGATCGCTGATAATTTGACTGTCTTTTTGCCTTCATTTCTTTTTCTAAATGGATATGTTCCCTGGTCTTGCAATTCAAGTTGGCCAATATTACCTACCATAACCATACCTCGATCAAGTGGGTTATTTGTAAGGAATGTATTTTTCTTTTGAAGATGTTGAAATATTTCTAACCTTGGAGAATTTTTTGCTTCTTTATCTGTTATAGGACTCCATTGTTCAAATGGTTTACCACCTGGCTGCTGCTTTGGTTTCTTCTTAACCTGGAACATGATCTTAGGACTAGCCTTATCAGGCTTAGGATTGAACTGGCCTTTGATTTGGTTAGGATTGAAAGCTATGTAAACCTTATCAGATCCAGCATAATCAGGCATAATATCTTCTGAAGCTACAATACCATCAAATCCCCTTGCTTTTAAAGCATTCATTAGAGCTATGTTATTATCAATAAAATTATATATTGGGAATTGATTTATTGTAGCGTATGCTTTAGGAGTAAACCCCGAACTATCCATTTTATAATTAGAATGTTTTTCGTTTGCAACCTCTTTAACAAAATCATTTGTTATCTGCTGATCTTCTTCCTTTGTTAACTTTTCTTTTTTATGATCTGTTAAAAATTCATTTAAAGTGACTAACCAGTCATCGAGATGCATATTAATACCTAAATCTAAAGTTTTAAATGCATCTAGAGGATCTCGTCTTATATCAAGAGGATTTTTTATATTTAAATACACTGGATAAACCTGAGCATCTTTTTTAGTACCTGGATCATCACTGTAACCCCTATGATCTCTGGCATAATAATTCGCTACATTAGGAGATGGTGTGAAATAAGACATTTGATTAAAGCTATCAATATTTTTTGCGGTCCCATGATACATTACCATAGGCTTACCATTTTCTTTTACTTCAGATCCTTTAAACCAATCCTGAAACTCTTTGGATCTAGGTTTTTCTTTTAGCCTTAGTGCAGCAGTTTTTTTCTTAACCTGGTGCATGATCTTAGGACTAGCTTTATCAGGTTTAGGATTGAACTGGCCTTTGATTTGAGAGGGCTCAAAAGCGATGTAAGAATCTTCGCCAAATTTTTCTAAAGTTTTTGCGGTCCGCCCTATTGAGGTTCCAAAATTACCTGCAACTCCTTCAAATTGATTGGAGTAGACTATACCATCATAACCTTTTTCTTTTATTTTATCTCGAATATATGCTGTTTGGTCATCATACATTAAATTTCCATCGAAATCATAATCATAGTCACTTTTATGCAATGGAGAACCTGGTATTTCAAATTCTACTAGTTCTTCATAGAGAGTCCCAAATTCGTTTGGATATAATTTATCAAGTGTATTAGCAACCTCACCTGGGTTCCACTGTGCAATATCAGGCAACCTTATTGGATTGTTTATAGATAAATAAACTGGTTTTATATTGAGACCTTGTTTAGGTATTTGATTTGTTTCTGTGAGGTAATCAAGTCTTGCATTTGCTTGTTCTACTGGTCCAAAATGAAATCCGAATTGTTTTTTGTCATATTCATTAGCATCTAATTTGAATGAATCAAAATCTCTATTGGTCCCATGATATACCACCAATGGCTGACCTTTTTCATCAACGACCTTAGAATCTCCAAACCACTTTTTAAACTCCTTAGACTTAGGCTTTTGCCTTAATTGAAACTGAGCCTTCTGGACCTTGATCTTTTTCTTTTGTGCAGCAGTTAATGGTTTAAGCTGCCTGGTCCCAGCTTTAGTATATAAATTCTGAATTCGCTTAGGGATCTTAGCTCCCCTGATCTTTCTGATCCTGGCAATAAGATCAGTAAGTGTTTGCTTTATATCTTTAAGTCCAGGGATCCAGTCAAATACTTCTCTTATCCCACCAGCCTTTTCATGCATCCCTTCAGAAAAGAAATAGTCTCTTCCTTCTTGGCCGAAATGCTCTTCAATAGACCTTGTATCGCCTGACTCTTCGTGATACTTTGCAAAAGACTTTCTATCTTTTTCTGGCATATGTTCATAAAAGTCATGGTAGAATTCTTCGACAATTGTGTCGGCATCGTGACCCTTATATAGCTTGATGGCTGTCCTGGTCGCATTCTTTTGAAAGTCAACAGTTGTTGACCCAGTCGCAAAGTATTCTCCTGACTCTGCTTCTTCTTTTGTAATACCTTCCTCTTCATAAAATTGCTCTGGATCCTTTCCTAATACATTGATGATATAATCATCATTCATTTGTAAAACTTCGTTACTGATCTCTAGACTAGCTCTGCTATCAAATTCTGGATCTTGATCTAAAAGATAGTTAGCAATAGATGCTGACCCTGGGGAAATCTCCTCAGATTCAAGTGCTGCTTGAACTTCTAATTTTGCAGTAGGCTGTGTCTCTCTATTTTCTTCTTTTTCTACTTTTGTTAATTGAGCTCTTTCTGGGCTCATACTGTCAAGAGCAACTTGCTCTTCAACTAATGCTTCAGATTTCTTTTTAGCATCAGCATCAGTTATAACTTTTGCAGCACTTACACCACCACCTAAACCTACTGGTATGATCAGGCCTTTTGCAGATTCAACAAATGTTTCACGAAGCCTACTAAGCATTTCTTGACCTTCTGCTTGAGGTATAGATCCATCCATGATCTTATTATTTAACCAGGTTGCTGTTTCTTCAGATGCTATTAAAGTGACTTCCTGAGCAACTTCTTGACCTACTTGTTTTAAATATTCCGCTCCAGCTTTCTCACCAACTTTTTTAAGTCCAGTTGCTACACCACCAGCTATAACATCTACAAATTCTTTTTTAAGAGATACTGGTATTAAACCTTTCATTGAAATAGATTCTATCATTGCATATGGTAGAGCTCCTATTGAAGCTGTAAAACTAGCAACATCTTCGTTTACACCTTTTCTTACTTGATCTCTATAAATAGATCCAGCACCTTGCATATACCAGAACTTTGCAACATTAGCCTGAGCACCAGTAGCCATAAAGGTTGGGACTGCTATAAGTTCATCAGGGATCGGTGTTAATGCAGTATATGCTGCTGCTGCTCCACCACCCATTGCTGCACCTTTAAAACCTTCCTTGATAGATGCCCACATACTTGGAGCAAAATTGGCAGTAGGGATTAATATTTCTTCTACCCAACCATCTGCATTTATTGGATCGGCTGCTTGTTGCTTTTCAAACTCATCAGTCATAGCAGCTAAATCTTTATATCCAAGTTTCCCTGTTCCTGTCATAAACTCAAACCAGAGAAGATCCATAGCAATATTTTGTTTACCTCTAGAAAAAGAAGTTTTTAATTTTTCCCATTTTGTTTTAGGGACCAATGACTCTGGTCTTTTTTTCTGTACTTCTTCCCTGGCTAACTTTGCAATGGTCCCAATGTCATGGACCCCATCTTTAACCATAGACATAATAACATTCCTGGCTTCAGGATATTGTTGTACTAATTCTACTAAATTTGTTTTTACTTCTTTTTGAGTTTCAGCTAATTGCAGCCGCTGATCCACACGACCTTTATTTGCTTGTATAGTTTGTTCAACTCTTGATTGATCAGTAAGTGATCTGGTTGGATGGTTTGGTCCTTTTAATATTTTATCTGGAGTTTCACCAAGCCAGTGATATTTTCCATCAGGTTGCAGCTCTGGCTTTATACCACTTTCAATTGCAGTTTTATAATCAAAGCCATTTCCTGATCCGCTGCCATAATTTTGAATTGAATTAGCCATATGTAATAAAACATTTTCTGGCTCATTTGGATGATCAAATCTTAATTGGTCGTACCAAGACTTAATATCAGGGTCATTTAAAGCGATTTGGGTCCAATGTTGTTGATTTGCCATTTTTTTCTAATTCTCCTCTAAAACGACCTTCATATTTAGCGTATATGAAGAGATCTCAATGTCTTTCGATACCAAGTTCACTTATTTATTTAAAGTTATTGTAGGTATCTTTAAACCTATCAGGGACAATACCCTTTCTTCTAAGGTCAAATCGCTCTGGTCCAGTCATATCGTTTTGATATTTCTTCAAAAAATTCTGAATCTTTTGAGTATTTGACACTTTTTTAGCTAGTTTAGAATCTTTTGCTTTATTAACTAATTTTGAAAATGCTGAATCTTGTGTAGTAGTATCTGCATTAGAAACATTTGTACTGTCTGGTTTTATATTGGCCAATAAAATACTATCTAATTGATCTTGTGCAGCCTTATCACCACTTAAGGCAGCAGTCGTAATTTCTTCCATTGTTCTTGGTTTTGGGTCTTTATTAAGAGTTGGTGGATTAAGAAGATTATTTATACTATCAATTTTAGTAGTATATGTTTCATTTTGATTTCTAATCCATTTATTCTTATTTGTTTTTTGATCTACTAATTCCTTTGGATCGTCATCCTTTGATACATTTAATAAAGGCAGCTTAGATCTTTTCTTTTCTAGATATGCTAATTCTTCTTTTCTTTTCTTTGTTGTATAATCAGGACTATCACCATAGATAGCAGCTAACTTTGCAATTCTTTGATTTATTTTGTCTTGTATAAAAGAAGGCATTGCTTTGGCATTATCTTTTTTAGGAACTTTTGCAGTCTTTGGATCTGCTGCCACTTTTGGCTCTGCAACAGATAATTTTTTCCTCATTCTTTTTTTATACATCTCAAGCCTACGATCACCTTCCCTGATCTGACGATTGGTTTTGATCTCAGCTTGTCTTCGGTTATTAAATTCGGCAAATTGTTTTAAATAGTCACCGATACCTTTTTTCTTTGTTTCAAACTTTTCTCCTAATAGTGTTGGGATTGGAGTATCTCCTATAAGTGGATTAGCCATTATTAGATACCCCCAAGTATTTTTGCTTTTTCTTCAGGAGACAAACTTGACCACCAAGGTTGTTTCTGTAGCTCTTCTAACAATCCAGCATCTTCTTGTTTTTTAAGATATTTATCACCCATACCAGCTAAAGCACCCAATAGTTGATTAGCTGCATTATCTTTTTTAGAATAACTAGCTAAAGCAGTTTTATAATCTTGAGCACTTCTTTGCATACCAATTTCACCAAGCTTGTGCTCCGCATTATCTTTTACTTGTTGATTTTTCATGGCAATTTTTCTAGCAGCATTAGCCATTGACACTACTTGTGCTGAGTCTATTTCTGTTGCTTGTTCAGCAGCGACTCCTGAGTTTTCAATTCCTTGACTAATTGCTCGACCCTGGACTTGAGCCTTGCCTTGGTTAGCAGCGTTAGTAACAGTGGTCCCAGTCTGATTCATCATTTGATTTATATTCTGCTGACCAAGTCCATGTACTCTTCTACTTTGTAACCAGTTCGTATATTTATTTTCCATGCTAGATCTAGAATCTTTTGCACCTGGTATAGACCCACTTAGCCAGTCATACCCTTGTTTTAATTGTGGTAAATATTGTGCGAATTTCGACATAGTCGCTAAAGTTGCAGACATACTTATTACCCTCCTATTTTACTTCCAGTTAATTGATATAAAACTCCACTTATCTTAAAATATAATCTTCCCTCATCTGTTGAAGGTGATCCAGGAGATTGAGAGTCTTTTTCTACAGAAGAAAATTTAAATTCTCCTTCTGCTACATCTTCAGACTTTAAAGGACCAGTTGTCATTTCTACTGCCGATTGCATTCCTCTCATTTCTCTGGTTACATTACTTAAGATCTTATCAAAATCTTTCTGTCCTGATTTTATTTCTTTAATCTTGCTCATGCGTATTCAATCTCCATTTTATTTATTTCCATGCTGTTTACAGAACTAGGTCCCTCAATTTTTACTTGGGCATATTTAGCTCTCTTTGAAATTCTTATTGAATCACTAGGGTAATTATTATAACTAATAGTTGCTCCACTATTGTGAGCTGCTACTGAAGTACCACGCATTCCACGCTGCACTGTATGACTAGTGGTCCCAGCGGTAATTACTTTCATTATCTCACTACCAATTTTTACCCAATCACCATCCTTTAATTTTGTCGTTGAACTTGTTGGTAGAGTAATTACTGAGTCACTTATACCAGCAGATAAAGTGGCTCCAGTTAATCCAGAATTAGCTCTAAATATTGTAGTATTAATACTTGTATCAGAATCACCATCTACAAATAATTTTACAGTTATATCATCACCGCTTAAGTATCTTATA
>MDTG01013950.1_pt1 | contig 14220 bp, 14 predicted proteins | sample 811421 | NCBI WGS metagenome assembly MDTG01 (sample SAMN05326645, study PRJNA326480) | marine metagenome | isolation source: seawater | place: Pacific Ocean: South East | collected 2011
CAGCTCCGTCAACGCTAAATTGTGCCACACATCGGCTTCGTGAGGATTGAGCTGTACAGACTTGCGGTACGCCTCGCGGGCTGCCTCTAAACGATGCTGCCGAAGATGAATATTACCGAGTAAGCGCCAACTCGCTGCACTTCCCGCACCATTCTGATGTAATGCATTGAGCTGCTGCTCCGCCGACAATAGATCTCCCTGTTCGTACCATGCTTTAGCATTACCTAATTGATATTGCGCGTACTGAGGCGACTGTGGTGTGCTCGTGCATGCGCTCAAACATAATACGAGTAGCCCAATGCTTTTCTTCATTTTGACTCCTTGCCTCTAAATCGAGCTTAGCTCCAATCCATGATTCGAGTGGATACGGGCTCAATGCACACAGTTCGATCACTGTATGCGCCCGCTTCTGAATGTAAATTCTATTCGGCGTTAAAAAACGCTTCACATTGATTATGACTCCTTCCTTATCGAGCGCGACCACATCAATTGGGAAACGCATACCCAAGGTATGTATAGCGCGACAGCGTGGAAACCAAATTGCACTCAGTGGCGTCATCTCGGTTAATGCTGTAACACCCCGTAAACGCGAAAAATAGCCTGTTAGGTACTGCGTGTCGGGCCAAATAATGGTACTCGTCACTAGTAACCCCCTTGGTGCAACTGAATAAAGATGGGTCCCAAAATCACTAAGAAGTTTACTGGGAAAAAGCAACTGAGTAATGGTAGCAACAATTTTACCGGCGCCTCTTGAGCCTTTTTCTCGGCTTGATTAAGTTGTTCATCGCGCAGTTGCTCAGAGAAAAACAGCAATGCATCGATTAAACTATTGCCTTGTTGGTAGCCTCGATTTAACAACTTGCACCATTCACTTAAAGCGTTAATACGGTATAAATCTGCTAAGCCAAACAATGCGCTGCCTAGGTCAGTGCCTCGTCGTATCTGTTGTCCAACATAATGTATTTCTCGAGCCAAATACCCCGTACTCGACGCGTTAGAGACCCGGTCAAGTGCAGGAATTAACGGTAAACCTGATGCCAACATCATCCCAAGCAGATCACAAAAGTCGGGAAGTTCCCGATAGATTCGGGCTTGTTTACTGCGAAATTGCCGTTGTCCACGTTGGATAATTAATGCGGTCACCAACATTAATAACATCAACAACCAGCCTAATTGGAGCGAAATACTCACAAGCGCCAGCAGCGCAATTACACTGCTGACATTAATAACCCGACAATGAAACTTGGCGGCTTGTTGCTCTAAGTCGAACCAGCGCCGCAGTAAAACCTGAGTCCGTAGAGGGATTTTCTGGTACACGCGTTCACAGACACGCTCCCAGCGTTCCGTTAGCCGAATAATTCGCGCTAACCAAATCAATAAGCCACTTAAAAGACAGCAAAGCACGAATAAACAAAAAACTATAATAACGAGTTGCATTAAAAATCGTCTGTATTGAGAATGCGCTTAACCATCATTGCGCCGATTAAAGTCAATATCACGGCTGCACCGAGTGCCACCTGACCGATCAGTGTTCCTGTCAAGTAAGCGGTATGCGTGGGTTTCATCCAGTTAAGCAGAAGAAACAATGCCAACGGCATACTAATTAACACCCACGCCTGCATACGCCCTTGCGCTGATAATGCCTGTTGACGGTCCCTCACCTTTTGCTGCTGACCCAAGTTCTCCGCCAACCTCCGCAATACTTGTGACTGTTGGCCACCATTGCGGTATCCCAGTATTAAAGCTTGAACCACGAGCGTAATGCTAAAAATAGGTACTCGCTGTTGCCAGTTGGCGAGCGCACTGGGCAAATCATCGCCTAACTTAACTTGACGAATGATTTCGTTCACCTCCTGTCCAAGCGGTGCCTCAAACTCGTCAAAAAGTGTAGTGATGGCGTTCACCATACTCATTCCTGACTTCAATTGATTAGATAGATTCATTAACAACATCGGTAACTGTCGTTGTAAAGCACGGTAGCGTTTATTTCGTAGCCAACGGTAGATCATTGGCGGTGATATTAAGCAAACAGCCAAAGTCACGCCGGCCGACTGCAACCCTAATGTCATCCCCATCACGAGCGGTAAGATACAGCTCGCAATCAAATATCCCCTAATTAGCCACTTAACCGGTAAGAAAACGAAAAACTCTTGTAGCGAGCGCTGCGTGTGGTGCGCCAACGTGCCCTCAATCGCTTGTATACGATTTCGATTCAGCTGACGCATCCAGGTCAACCAAATCGCAATCGTCAGGAGCACGCACAGGATAACCGCAATTAACATCGGTTTATCCCATCAATGTTTGCGCTAACTGCTCTTGAACTTCGGGGGCTTGCGAGGCTGCAAACCTTGCCGGCATGCCTTGGCTCACCAAACGGCCCTCGTCTCGATGCCGTGTAAACAAGGTTCCAATCTGCAAAGTTTCTCCATCAATCCCGGTGACTTCATCAATACTCGTGACAACGCGCTGGCCACTACTCAATCGGGAGGTTTGCACAATTAAATCAACCGCACTAGCGATTTGCTGACGAATCGCAAAAACCGGTAAATCCATTGACCCCATTAAGACCATTATCTCAAGCCGCCGCACAGCATCTCGCGCTGTATTTGCATGCACCGTACTTAATGAACCCGCATGACCTGTATTCATGGCTTGCAGCATATCGAGTGCCTCGGCGCCACGACACTCACCCACGACGATACGATCAGGACGCATCCGTAACGAGTTGATAACTAAATCACGAATATTTATCGCACCTTTGCCCTCTTGATTTTTCGGACGCGCCTCGAGTGAAACCAAGTTTTTGTGCTGTAATCTAAGCTCTGCAGCGTCTTCAATCGTCACAATTCGCTCATCACTCGGAATAAACGATGACAAGGTGTTTAATAAAGTCGTTTTACCGCTGCCAGTACCGCCGGAAATAATAATATTCTGTCGGCACTCAACAGCGAGCTTTAAAAATTCCGCGGCTGCGGGAGTTAACGAACCCAGTCTAATTAAATCGTCGATGATCAATGGTTTAGATGAAAACTTACGAATAGTAATACAACTGCCCTTTACCGCGAGTGGCTGCAGCACGGCATTGACTCGGGACCCATCGGGCAGTCGTGCATCCACCATCGGAGACGAATCATCAACATGCCGACCTAGCGGTAATACAATACGCTCAATCACACGCCGCAAACTGGACTCGTCACTAAACGTTAGGCCCGAGTCAGCAAGTCGTCCCGAGCGTTCGACGAACACTTGATCGTAACGGTTTACCATGATCTCAGATACCGTCTCATCGCGAAGCAACGTCTCAATAGGTCCCAACCCAAGCACTTCGTCAATCACATCAGCTACGGCATCTTCAGCGACCTGTGACTGAGGGTGGGTGAGATCAAGTAAATAGCGTTTGGCATGTTCGCGCAGTTCAGTCGAAGGCAAGTCCTGTAAGCCTGACTGTCGCTGTTGTAGATGAGTTTTAAGCGCTTGCCTTAGTTGTTGTTTATCCATGCTCACTCCTTGAGTCCAATGCAGCCTGCTTGTAAATACCATTGCTGAGCTTGTTCACGATAACGCTGTTTCAGTGCATGACGTTGGTGGTCATACGCGACAATTTCACTGGTAACAAAAATAAGTAACTCAGTATGTTGATTGCGTTGACCGCGCTGCTTGAACACTTCTCCAGCAATAGGTAACTGATTCAAGCCCGGAAGCCCGGCTTCGGATTCACTACTATCGGTACTGAGCAAACCCGATAGAACGACCGTTTCACCATGTTGCGCACTCAACACAGCCTCTGTGCGCCGCGTGAGAATACCGGGCACACCATTCACTTCGACCGCGGGGTCAATATTTGATACTTCGGCGCTCAATTTAGCCGTGATTTTATTATCCGCGCCCACCACAGGATCAATGGTTAACCGCACCCCGTATTCACGAAAACTAACATCCTGCATACCTTGCCCGACGACCTGAGGAATAGGAATTTCGCCGCCGGCAAGAAAGGAGGCGGGTTGTCCGCTTTGAGTTGTTAATACGGGCGTCGCTAATAGTTTTGCAGCGCCTTGTTGCTCGAGAAGCTGAATATTTGACATCAACAGAGGACTCCATTCAACGCCACCTTGACGCCCCCACTGCCAGTTCGGTCCTGCTATTTGGGTATCCCATTGAATACCCAGTTGCTGCACAAACTGCTGCTTAATTTCTAAAATAGTCACTTTGAGCCGCAACATCGGGTGGGCAACCTGAGTCGATGTAGTTCGATCAATGATATTTGGATAAGGCTCTATCAGCTTTGTAAGCGTCGCTCTTTTTGATGCAGGTAACGCGCCTGATAACTCAATTTGCGTCCCATGCTGTTGAATGCTAAAGCTCTGATAGTCTTTCTGCCAAGTCTTCAAACGTGCTAGCACATTGGTTGGCACAGCATGCAATACGGTAATCACCACTCGCTTGTCATCGGGCCCAATTAACCACATATCCGTGGTACCAGGCATTAACCCCCGTACCAACAGCGTATCTTGAGAAACGAGCTTCGCTTGCGCTAGGGATTCATTGGCTATCATCACCTGAGTACTCGGGGTGATACTCACCCGCTCGCTCTGCCCCACCGTGATGACGAGCTTTTCAGCATTTGTGGCGATGCATGGCTGCGCGATGACAGCAAACAACATGATGAGTAAATATCTCAACATTGTGGATTCGCTCCTACCAATCTAAAATCGCTGATCGACGCACCTGAGTTTGCCAGGGGCGACTTTTCTCTCCCGCAGCTTTCACCCACCATTGCATTCCCTCTCCGATCATTTGCCCAAGTTGCAATCGTTGCCGAGCAGAAACCGCTAAAGTGACTGATAATCCGCTTCCATTGTCCACTCCGTTGATCGATAGCACCCGAATATTTTCGACAACCTGCAGCGTTTCCCGTAACTGATTTTTGCTCACTAAGTCGACGCGGTCATCGGGCTGCAATTGACCATTGTGAATCTGCATCACATCAACAGGCAACGTGATTGCCCAATGCCCAGCAGGTAAGGTATCCGCCATACGCTTTTGATAACTAAGCTCAAATTGCGTCTCTTCGACAGGTGTTCCGGCCGTTACCGAATGCTTAAGCGGTAAATCTAAAATGCTGCCGACATAGTCCTCAGTCATCCACGTAGGGTTAACGAGATGAGCAGGGTATTGCCGAAGTGACAACATTGAAGTGTCAACCAACGTACCTGCATCTAAATCTTGACTGAAAACGACAATGCCTTGCTCAGGGGGCGTTTCTGCCCTCAATCGCTTAGCGGTTTCGTAGTTTAGATAAGAGCGCAACAGCCACAAAGTGAAAGCCGTCAACGCGACGCTGAGCAGCAATAAAACAATCCATTGCTTTTTTGCCTTCACATTCCACTCCCCGGTACAAAGCTGATTAAGTTCAATACGGTCTTAAAATGAAGTGACAATAATTGGCCAAGCTCTCTAAGTTGCTCAACTATTGACTGACCCCAATCAGTGCCAAACAAAAATACACAACACATGAGGAGTAGTATGAGTGACTCAGTCAGCGCTTGTCCTAATGCGTTTTTAACCATATCAACACCGTCCACTGGCGATAGTTATAGATGCTAAGCAAGCTACTTAATGCAGGAATACGGATAAGTTCTTGGGTGTCATCGACCGATATTCGTTGGCGTTTTAGCTGACTCAATCGAAATTCCAGTTGCCGTTGTATGGCAACACGGCCGACGGGTTCAATGAATAACCAATATTGATAGCCCTGTTGACGCCCGTAGCCAAATGGCTTCAGTCCGATATTGATAGGCGGAGGCGTGGTAACCTTTGCGGTCGCATCAAGCGATGAAAGCCACCAAGCCTGATCAGCGCCCTGATGCAAAAACCAGATCTTTTGCTCAATTTCACATACCCAAAGTTTTAGCTCGACCGTAAGCGGACAGTTTGGAAACTTGTGTTCCAGTACCTGCCAATCGGGGTGCGCTGGGGTCTGCAAGCGCATCATCTTGTGCGCGGGATCAGGTTCTGTCCACGACCACATCAGCAAAGCCACTGGAATATCCGCGAACATGTTTCTTCCTCCTCTGGAACAATCTCGTCATCGATATACCCCCAAATTAACGACTCACTTGAGAATTCCCGTGCAAACGGCAAAATAGCGATAACGTCCTGCACGGTATTAAGCCATCCCATATCGAGCACCCGGTTAAGCACCCAGCCTGCTGGGCGGTCACGCAACTCGGCATCGTCTTTGGCGGCCCAGTCATTGCGCAATTGAGCCATCGTCCACAGTGGTGTTTGCTGTTTTGTTTGCACGAGATTATCGACGTCTAAATCATTCTTTACTAACTTATCGAGCGGTCCCAGCAAGCGATGACTTACTTTAGCCGACGCGTAGTCACTTGAACGCTGAAGCTTCTCAGAATCCATCGGGTCGGCAAAAATGCGTTGCCGTTGCTCGACTAGGGTTGTCTCACTCGTATTGACGGCTGGCAGTAATACATCAGCGAGAGAAATCATCAGAACGACCCATAGCCCTGCAACAATCAAAGACTCGACTAACACATGTCCCTTACAAGCCGAAGGTTTAGGTCGATTTTTCATAAGCTTGAATACCGAGCACCGTTTTTTCCACAAGCGATAACGGCGTGATACGGGCTTGCCATAGTGCGTTAAATAAATTATCTCGCTCTCGCTCGCCATCTGAGCGCGGAAATAAGCTGTTGGGACGCGAGAAAAAAACTTCCGCTTTGGCTACGGCTTGTTGTTCCGACTCAGGGTCAGTAATTTTCACCACAATTCTATCAGCCCCCAGTCGTGCGGTATGTTGCAAGCGCACGAAGCGAAATGCAGGTTGCTTAACTTTTAGACGCGGCATTGACTTCCAACCGAGCCATGTGGCCCATGGGTTTATCCATTCCGACTCACCATAAATCGACGCCCAACGCTTAACGCGAACATACTGTGCAGACGCCCCCCAAGCCAGCGGCAGGCGCTCTTTCATGCTGCCGAATGCCCAGTACTTACGCCAATGCGCTGAGACTGTATCGATCGCATGCCAATTCCATTCACCATTCCAACGCGTTGCCAAGTCACTTCCTCCGGCTCGACGAATTTTTAATGCATAAGTATCGAGCCAATTGTAGGTACGTTTTTTTGAGAACGGATCGCGACTCTTTAACACAAGCGTTTTAAAGAACGCTGATTGCTCTTTATCTCGGGTCGATTCTACTTGTGTAAGACGCCACCAAAGGGTGGGAAACGGGACAATACCGCCGCCATGAAAGGCGTCCCATTCAAGTGTCTCATCATGTGCCGCCACCACATCGTTCAAGGAGAAGGGAATTTCTGCAATCAGAGTATGTTGTAACACGGTTTGAAGTGCAGAAATGGCTTGAATGATGGCGACATGAAGCATCACTACAGCCGATAAGCCACGCTCAGTGCCCAACTTAATACCTTTCAGGGCGCGCTTCAGCGTTACCATAGGTCCCGTCAACACAGGCACGAACGACAACACAGTGGAGCTGTTGTTCAGTAATGAGAGCATCATATTAAACCAGCTATGTAAGCCAACCCACTGCGCGAGAGCGACTTGATTACCTATCAAGGCGCGGTTTAACAACGCTGCAAAATTGAGCTGACGCGCCATTAGCACGCCAGCACTCATTGCCGCATTATCAGCTACACTTTGTAAGTAGAATTGCCGCCGCGCATGTTGCCCTAACTGTGTAACAGAGAGTAGCGCAAGACACAGTAATACTGAAAAAGCCAAATAAAGTGGTAGCGCCATACCGCGGCTGACAGCCCTCCGCCTCATTGCTCTTCCGTTTTGTTGGCTTCGTCGTAGTTACCCAAGTTGATATTTTTCTTGGCTACCGTTGAGGCGGTTCGGGCTGACTGACGAGCTTGGTTGATCTCCCCTGAAGCGCTTTGTCCGGTCATCTCTTTCGCGAGCCCTGCGACTTGATTTCGCAGGCTCTGACCGAACATCGAATACACGCCAATAGCCGCCACCGCGATCAACGCGACTATGATGATGTATTCGGTCATCCCCTGACCGCGTTGGTTAAATTTCGATGGTGCTACGTAATGAAACTGACACATACCTGTTCCTCAGATTGAAAAAGGAACAGGCAGTATAGAAAGGAAAAACCAGACTCGCCCAGCCTAGCAGGCCTGATCTAAGATTAACTTACTCGATATTAAGATATTTATGCATCTGTACCGATAAACGCCAGTTGCGCTCAATACAGGTTTTCATTGCTAGTTCGGTAGCACGAGGACGTTGACTAATAGGCTGCAAACAAATTACCACATCCGATTTCAGCGTTTGTCCTTGCAACAGTCTATCCAACGCATCTATATGTTTTTGCATCGCTACCGGATGCTTAATTTCATCGGCGCGACTCAAGCAATCACTACGCACTAAATAGCCCCCAGGCATATCGAGCTTGGGCGATACTGTCACCCAAGTACTCGCTGTAATGAGCAACTCATAAGTACCGCTAGTCTCTATCTGTAACCGCATACCGTGCGCTTCGAGCGCCTCACCGAGCGCTCGCAAATCATACATTGCAGGTTCACCGCCGGTAATCACGATATGCTTAGCACGATAGCCGCGTTGCTTTATCAGTTCGACGATATCAGTACTGGACATCTCCGCCCACTCGGACGTTGCCGTAGATTTTGCCATCATCGTGGCAACTGACACTTGGTCTTCTTGCTTCACGTCCCACGTGTGTTGCGTATCACACCAAGGGCAACCGACAGGACACCCCTGTAAGCGGATAAAAATGGATGGAACGCCAGTAAAGGTGCCCTCACCCTGCAATGTTTCAAAAATTTCGTTAATGCGGTAAGTCATGATTTTCGCTAAAATGATTGGAAGCTTAATTATACGGGGAGTCAGCGAATGTCGCAAAAGGTGGTTGTCATTTATTCAGGTGGAATGGATTCATTTACGGTACTGAATAAAGCCTTAGAGCAAGGTCATGAAGTATCGGCATTGTCCTTTAATTATGGTCAACGCCATGTGCGAGAGCTGGATGTCGCCGCTAAAGTCTGTGATGAATTGAGCATTCCGCATAAAGTCGTAGACATTACTGCAATTAACACCTTGCTAGCGGGAAGTTCTCTGACTGATGATATCGAGATTCCCGAAGGTCATTACGAAGAGTCTTCAATGAAATCGACTGTAGTGCCCAACCGCAATATGATTTTGTTGTCTCTAGCCATCGGTTATGCCGTATCCGAGGGCGCCAGTGCGGTTTATTACGGAGCCCACTCTGGAGACCACGCGATTTATCCTGATTGTCGCCCCGAGTTTGTTCGTCAGATGAACGTTGTCAGTCAGTTGGCAAATTACGAGCCTATCGAAGTCGTTGCCCCTTACCTCGATGTTGATAAAAACGCCATTCTCGCTGACGGCTTGCGCATGGCACTTGATTACTCAAATACTTGGACTTGCTACAATGGACGCGATAAAGCCTGTGGCAAATGCGGTGCGTGTGTCGAACGGCTAGAGGCCTTTGCCGCCAACGGCGTTAAAGACCCACTGCCTTACGAAGCTTAACTAACCGTCGATTCGTTCGAGCCAACGCTGGGCCGATTGCCAACGGTCTGAGCGTTGAAGCTCGTCCATACGCTCGTAATTAGCAGCGCCCAACATCGCTTGTAAACGCTGACGACTACGAGCTGAAGTATTAGGTAACGGCTGTTGCAGTAGTTCAAAGGCCGCATCACGATCATTACAGACCAACACCATATCGCAACCCGCCTCGAGTGCTGCCAACGCACGTTGACGCATATCGCCAACCACCGTCGCGCCTTGCATCGACAAATCATCACTAAAGATGAGTCCGTTAAAGCCCAATTGCTCGCGCAAAATGGTTTGTAGCCAATAGTGAGAAAATCCCGCAGGCTGCGAATCGACCTGTTCATAAATCACATGCGCTGGCATCATGCCTGCGAGTCGATCGGCTAACATATCAAAAACAGGCAGATCGGTATTAAAAATGACTTCTTTTGCGCGGCTGTCAACCGGCACTGCAAAATGTGAATCTGCCGCTACCGAGCCGTGTCCAGGAAAATGCTTACCGGTTGCGCCCATACCTGCTTCATGCATCCCCTCGATAAATGATTGCGCAATATGAGCCACCTGCTGTACATCGCTTGCAAAAGCACGGTCACCAATCACTTCGCTGCATCCATTAATGTCTAATACCGGTGCAAAACTAATATCAATACCGACGGCTCTTACTTCGCGTGCCATAAGCCAACCCAAATCTTGTGCTGCAGCTAGCTGTTCATCGTGCGGCAGCTCAGCGATACGAGCCATTGCGGGGATGGCACTGAAACCATCGCGAAACCGCTGTACTCGCCCACCTTCGTGATCGACGGCAACTAACAACGGGGTTTCAGACACCTCACGCGCAGCGGCGACGAGATTTTCCACTTGCTCGATACTGACAAAGTTGCGGGTGAACAATATTAGACCGTTCACATCAGGGTGTGCCAATAGTTGCTTGTCTTCGGCGGTTAACTCAGTACCCGCGATATCGATCATTACCTGTGCCATGCCATCATCTCATTTGCTCTGATTAATAACGGCTAGTTTGCCAGAGGTAGCTGAATTGTACAGCTTGACCGATGTAAAAAATAAGCATGTAATAAGGTGATTAACACACTGTTAACAATGGTGGCTCAAATGAAGACAGTACGTACGCTCTTATCACTTTCACTGTGCTCTGTGCTTGCAGCCTGCGGCGGTTCATCCTCAAGCGGGAGCGATAATAGCGCGGGTAGCGGGAATGGTTTTGCCACGTGCTCTACCGCGGATCAAAACCAACGCTTCTTCGAATACATGCAGGACGATTATTTTTGGAACGATAGCCTTCCGCAAACCATCGACCCCGAGGCTTATGACGACGTATATCAACTACTTGAAGAATTACGTGCCCCCGAAGATCGTTACAGTTATATTTTGACACAGGATGAATATGACGCGATGTTTGTTTCGGCGGAGTACGCAGGCTTTGGTTTTTCCCAACAGCAGATTAGTGCCGATCGTGTGAAACTACGTTTCGTCTACCAAGATTCACCCGCATGGAACGCTGGCATGCGTCGTGCAGACGAAATTATTGCGATCGACGGTGTTGCTGTTTCACAATTACTCGCGAATGGTGCTTACAGCGGCGCGTTAGGCCCTGCGGAGTCAGGCATCACAAGAGAGATTACTTGGCGTAACCCGACGGGCGATGAGCAAACGGCAACAATCACCAAAGATGAAGTCGCAACAAATACGGTGATGGGCCAAACAATTTGGCAAATTGATGGCCAACGTGTCGGTTATTTTACCCTCGATGCGTTTATCAACCGAACAGGAGATGACCTCAATCAGGTATTCAATGAACTGGATGCCAACAACGTCGATCGCTTAGTCATTGACCTTCGGTACAACGGCGGAGGATTGATTCGTTATGCTAACCAACTTGCTACTCAGACCGCAGGTACACAAGTACAGGGCAAAACCTTCATTGAATATCGTTTCAATGATAATAACTCGGCACAAAATGAAACCGTGACCTTTAGTTTGGTTGATGGTGTTCGTCAGCTCGATCTTGATAATGTGATTGTACTTACTACAGGAGCGAGTTGCTCGTCCTCTGAGCTGGTGATTAACTCATTACGCCCGCACGTTGATGTAACCACGATAGGTGAAACCAGTTGTGGTAAACCTGTGGGTCAACAACCGCAAGAGTTATGCGATAAGGTCACCTTCGCTATTAATTTTGAAACCGTGAACTCGGAAGGGCAAGGCCAGTACTATGACGGTCTATCGCCTGACTGCCAGGTAAATGATGCAATTGTCGCCGACTGGGGTGAGTTTGCCGATCCGCTAACCGGTGCTGCACGCGATTTCATCGTTAACGGTCAGTGTCCAGTGAGTACCGCAGCGATGGAACACGTATCAACGCGTGCTTACAAAAACGCGCCTATCTTCACCCTGAAAGATAAGCGCGCCACATTACAGTAAATATCGCGTTTAGAGCCGTGCGTTAATCACGCACGGCTTGTTTGCGTAAATCACCCTTCGTGGTATAGAACTGATTGTTTTCGATAATACCGGGGGCAAAGCTATCGACACCAATCGCTGTCATGCGAAGTTTTTCGGTATGAGCCAGCTTATCGGCTTCTTCTGCACTGATAATATTAAGCTCTTTCGCTTTATCGGCTAGCGCCTGACCGTTTAAGTTACCCGATAGCTCACCGCGTTTTTCGGCCTTACGAAGCTTCTTATAGACGTCTTTCATATCCAACATCGCTAAGAATGCTTTCTCCATATGACCTGTCATATCGTTCTCATCATCTTTCCAGTAGCATAAGAACGTGTGACGATCGCGAGTGATACCCGGCTTCATCATGTCAGTACTAATGTCTTGTAATAACTCATCCGACGGCTGTGCAAAGTGATTACCCAATGGGAATACCATTGCGCGCATGAGTACCGCCACTGAACGTTTCGGGAAGTTGCGGAAGAATCCATCAAATGCATAACCAATCTTATGTAGGTGGCTCTGCACTGCATAATGCACATAAGGTAAGTCAGCCGCTTGTCGTCCTTCGTCCTCGAAACGCTTCAGCACCGCTGACGCCATATACAAGTGACTCAAAACATCACCTAAACGCGCAGAGATCATTTCTTTACGTTTTAAGTCACCACCCAGCATTAGCATCGACACGTCCGCTGCCATGGCTAAGCCGCGACTAAAGCGCGTTAAGTGCTGATAATAACGACCCGTTTCACCACTTACCGGCGTTTCATTAAAGCGCGAACTTGTTAAACCCATCCAAAGGCTGCTGAACACATTACTAACGGCAAAGCCAACATGTTTCATCAGCAGGCCATCGAATGCCATTAAACCTTGCTCTTCATCTGGGTTAGAGGCGGCTTTCATTTCTTCTAGGACATACGGGTGACAGCGTGTTGCACCCTGACCAAAAATCATCAGGTTACGGGTTAGAATGTTCGCGCCCTCGACCGTAATCGAGACCGGCGTCGCCATATAATTATGACCCAGGTAGTTGTGTGGACCTAGCTGAATCCCTTTACCTGCGTGAATATCCATCGCATGTTCGATAACCTCACGACCCATCTCAGTCATGTGGTACTTGGTCATAGCCGTAACAACCGAAGGTGATTTGCCCTGACATAACGCAGATACGGTGAGTCGGCGCATCGATTCTAAGGTATAGTTTGTTCCACCAATTTTACCCATAGCGCTCTGCACGCCTTCGAATACACCAATCGGTAAACCGAACTGTTGCCGCACATAAGCGTACGCACCTGTCATACGTTGTGTGACGTGACCTGAAGCGGCCGCCAATGCGGGCAATGAAATACCACGACCAGCAGATAGACACTCAACCAACATGCGCCAGCCTTTACCCGCATAATCCGCGCCGCCAATGATCCACTCTAAAGGAATGAAAACATCTTCACCGTAGGTCGTACCATTTAAAAAAGCTTGATTCAGTGGGAAGTGTCGGTCACCCGTGACCACACCCTTATGTGACGTTGGAATCAACGCGCAGGTAATACCTAGTTCTTTCTTGTCGCCTAGCAAGCTTTCAGGATCGTACAACTTGAATGCCAAACCCAGAACCGTTGCAGAAGGCGCCAACGTAATATAACGTTTTGACCAATTAAGACGAATACCAACGACTTCCTTGCCCTCGTGTTCACCCTTACAAATAATGCCTTCATCGGGAATAGCACCTGCATCAGAGCCCGCTTCGGGACCCGTCAGTGCAAAACATGGAATGTCCGTGCCATCGGCTAAACGCGGAAGCCAATAGTTTTTCTGTTCATCCGTACCGTAATGCGTTAACAGCTCGCCTGGACCGAGAGAGTTAGGCACCATCACTGATACCGCCGCACTGATAGAACGTGAAGCGATACGCGAAACAATGTATGAGTTAGCCGCTGGGGAGAAATCTAAACCACCATATTCCTTACCAATAATCATGGCAAAGAAATGTTCCTTGCGTAAAAAATCCCATACAGGTTTAGGTAAGTCTCTATCTTGTTGAACGATTTTAAAGTCATCCAACATATCCAATAACTCAGCTAACTGATTATCGACAAACGCCTGCTCTTCACTAGTCAACTTCGGCTCGGGCGTTTCTAGTAGCTTCTGCCAATCTGGACGTCCACTAAACAACTCACCA
>MDTG01067578.1_pt1 | contig 14220 bp, 11 predicted proteins | sample 811421 | NCBI WGS metagenome assembly MDTG01 (sample SAMN05326645, study PRJNA326480) | marine metagenome | isolation source: seawater | place: Pacific Ocean: South East | collected 2011
GCCACCGCCCTGCTGGGCCCCAGCAAGGAGGTGACCGTCATCTCGGCGGAGGCGGCGGAGAAATCGGACGAGAGCATGGACCGACTCGGGCAGTTGGTGCCGGCGCAGCGCGAGGTGGCGCAAAAAATTATTGGGACCCCGGGAGGTTCCATCGTGCTCTCGGCGGGCCCGGGCGTCGGAAAGACGTTCACGATGACGCGGACCGTGGACGAACTGCTGAGTACCGGGACATTCAAAGCCATTGTCATCGCGCCCACCAACGTGGCACTGCGGCAGTGGAGCGCGCTCGATGGGCGGAAAGACGTGTACCTGACCACGGCGGCGAGCTTGGTGGGCCGCGGCATCCTGTCTCCGAGGCTTCCGCCCAGCACGGCGACGTTTGAACTGCAGTGTAGCCGGCTGCAGCACTTTTTGACGGGAGACGCGTTTAATCCCAGGCTGGACGGGGTGCTGGTGATTTGGGACGAGGTCTGGAACACGCCGGCGCAGGACATTAACAACGGGCAGGACATTCTGTCCAAGGTGACGCAGGTCTACAGCGTGACGATGGTCTTTATGGGCGACCCGTTTCAGCTCAAACCGGTCGACGGCGACAGCCCGCTGTTGTCGGGCCCCTTCCACGAGCTGTCGCGAACCAACTTGTCGACGCTACCGCGGCTGTCTCGTCGGAAGCTGCTTGAGAACCTGATCACCATCCCCGGGGCGTCGCAGCGCACGCAAAATGCCCCGGACGAGGTCCGCGAGCTGGTCGACATGGCCGTCGAAATTGAGCGGTTGCTGCGGCTGGGCGATCTGGTTGCCGCCGACGCTCGGCTCGTCGAGCTGCAGCGCGTGACGGCCAGGATGGTGCCGCGAGCTGGGCCTGGGGCGGTGTTTCTTACGGCGACGCGCGAGCAGCAGCTCCGGCGGCAGCGCGAGGCCATGGGGTCCCACCCCGACCCGGAGCAGACGTTGCTGACGGGGACTAAGGTGGACCGCCCGGAGAATCGCACCTGCATTGTGGTCGGTGCCGAGCACATGCTGCTGCGGTACGTCACAGAGGCGCGCGTCGGCGGTCGCAAGAGCGCGCCGATCAAGGCGTTTTCAAACGGCACGCTGGGCGTTGTGACCAGCCTGGATCATGAGCCCAAGGTCGGCCGATTCAAGAAGCGGCGTCGCATGCTCTCATCGGAGCCCGGCACCACCAATCCCCACCACGTTTGGTTTCAGCCGCGGGGCTCCACCGAGTCGTACCGCATCCCGGCGACGGCGGTGACCACCACGACCGCGATGACGATCCACCGAGCGCAAGGGTCGACCATGCCGGCAGGGGTCCGGGTGGTGCTTGACCTGCACCGTTGCACCGCCGTATACCGCGAGGATCGGCAGGATATGGTGGCGGCGCTGGTCGTCGGGCTCTCCCGGGCGCAAGACGCTCCGACGGTGGTGGTGAACTATGAGCCGGGGACGCTGCTGCGGTACCAGGCGGCGTCGGGCGAGCTGCCGGTGTCGGCGGCGGTGACCCGCGCGTTCCTCGGGATGGTGCAGCGACTTACCGCCGGGGGCGTGGTGCGCGTCGTTCCGCGCAAGGTACGATTAAAGGTGGTCGACCGGCACTCATTGCAGCGACAGCTCGACGAAGCCTACAGTCACGCGCCGCAGGTAAAGATTGTGCGGTGGGATCCCGCCACGGCGGTGGCGACGCTGGCGTCGGGGCTCGAGGTCCAGGCCATTGGTGCAGGCATATGAGCGCGTCTATTTCCGTGCGGTGAGGTCTGCGGTACGCGATGGCGGCCGAGATTCCGGTCGGGGTGGTGTTTGTCGTTGGGGGATGTGTCATTTTGGCGCTGTACGGTCGGATTTTTATGGGGCAAAGTGCATTAAAATCGCACGAGCTGTGGGGCTACCTCGGCCGTATTCCCCGCTGGCTGTGGGTCGCAGTGTCGCTTGTGACCACCGTGTCGGTTCTCGGAGTGTTTTGGTGGTTGACACTGGGGGGCGGAGCACCGCTTGCGCGGGACGAGACGGCGCTCGTGGTTACCGGGACGCTTGTCTTTATGGGAGGGGCAATCGCATGGCCAATCTCGGTGCTAAAGGGATCGATGCTAAGCGCAAAGCTTGGGGTGGCAGCTACCGCGGTTGGCGCCGGCATGCTTTGGGCGTACGTGGTGTTTGGGAATCAGTCGGCTCCAGCGGTGGTGCAGGCCGCCGCGTCCATGATGGCATTCCACCACGCGGTGATTGATGGCCTGTGGGCGGTCCTTCCGTCGTCGCCGCCGCCGCCGTTGACGACTTCATTCCTGTAATAATATGCAGCGCCCGCACAGCCCCGCAGCCCCTAACGGCGCGCTGGTTGTGCACCGGAGGCACCGGTCGAGCACAATGCCGGCCTTGACAGAATACTGGTTCGGGACGCATTCGAGTCGGTAATTTGGAGGTGCCAGCTCAAACAGCCGATCTGGGAGGTCCCGCTTTGTCGGTCGCACTCTAAACTGCTGCAGCCCTTGGGACGGGATGCTGTACCCAAACAACGTGTACGACCGAAAGCGCCGCTTGGTGTCGCGCTGCACAACAATGGCGTTGAGCAGGTCGTACCCACACACGTAAAAGGTCGCAAGAGAAATTATTGGGTTGCTGCCCTCTTCGGCCACTTGCCACAGCCCCGCCAATCGCTCGGTCGGCTCAAGCATCTCGTTGAGCACCGACTCGGCCATCACCGTAGTGGTGAGCATCTGTATTGGGAGATGGAGCGACTTGAGGTGGGTTGGGCGGCCGGGAAACAGCTGCAGCGGGCCATCAAACCGCCCTGTTTGGGTGTTGTAATACTTAAAGCAGGCTGCATACTGTAGCATAACGAGTCCGAATGCGTGCATTATGCGTGCGCAGCGTGCTTCTATCCGCGCGGCTGAAAGCTTGCATCGTGTGCGGTGGCGGCGGCTGCGATAATGCCCGCCGACTGAAAGCGCGCCTCGTTGTTTCCGTACTGGATGGCAAACTCGACGCACGGTGGTAAGCGCCCGCCCGCCATCACGGTGGCCGGGGTTGCACCGGGTTTGCGCGGGCACCGGTTGCACTCGTCGGCGGGGCAGTGCTGCGTGACCGCGTTGGTGCTTGGTGGTCGGTGAGGCGCCGGACACCGTGCAACTTTACTCGCGTTAAACTTCGGGCGGCGAAGGAGCCCGGCCCACTCGGCGAGCCGTGCTCGGGCGCGGTCCGGTCCTATTGGTTGGCCTCTGGCGTCCAAGCAGCTTGGGGCGGGCACGCGGAGCTGGTCGATGAGCGCCTGTCGCGCACGACATGTAGTGCGAATTTCGCCGGTGTCAGTGGCGGAGTACGCGCGCTGCACTTGCCGGACCTTTTGACGAAGCGCGTTTGGCCATGCTGTCTTCCAAAACGAGTTCTCGTCCGGCCACACCAGGCCTTGTATGGGCTGCCACTCGGTCGCGAACGGTAGCAACACCATGGCCGTGTTGGCCCGAACCAGCCAGATGCGTGCTGTAAACTTCGCGGCGTCATCGCTGCTTGCGCTGCTACGGCGTCGGCGCGCTGGCGGCATTGCCCCGTTTAATTTCACTGCAGGGGCAAAGTTGACGATGGCTCCGGTCGTTTTGGCCGTCGCGATCAGCGAGCGGCCCACTGCGTCGACGGCCGGAAACGGAAGCCCTACGATCGCGAGTCGGCCGTGTGCATCCAACACGACGTGCGCGGCGCCGGTCACCGCCTTAATCACCTCGTGCGGCGGGACGCGGTGCACCCAGGGCGCTGGCCCCTTTCCGCACGCTGCCGCGACCGTCTGCGGGATGGGATCGTGCAGCAGGTGATACAGCGCCGAAAGCGTGGGGGGCCAAAGCACCCCTTCAAACCCGCTGGGTGGCGGGAGCCGCGCATTGAACCACGGTCGGTTCGGGCGCGCCGCGCGCACGCTCTTGTGCTGCATCGCAAGATTTCGGACCCGTTCGCGGTCGTCCATTTTCGCCGTGTCGATCACAGTCGGGGTTGGTGCGCCAGTGCAGGTCACTATGTTGTACCCCTCCATGAAGACTCCGAGCGCGGCGTCCATGCCTGCGCGACAAAGTGCGTCGGACCGGCGACGGCCCCGGTACCTGCGAGCCCATGTGACAGTTGGCAGTTGCCCTGTTAAGGATTGTCTGTGTATATCCGCGCACATACTCGCCGGGTGAGGTTCGGTATGCGCGGCGTTCAAGCGTACATTGCCGCCAGCGTTGACCCGTCCGTTGCTGACGAGGACCCCGACCGGCTGGTCACCCGCCTTATAGCCGGGAAGATTCCGTTGCCGCGCAGCGTGTACGAGGTGCTTGCGTCGTCGCACATCGAGTGGTCGCCCCCTGAGCTGGTGTTAAGCGACCCTGCTGCGGCTCGCACACCGGAATTGGCGGACACCGCGTTCAAGGCTGCTATTCACACCTTACTATCCGATTACGAGCACATTGACGGCAGCAAGATATCGTTTGCACCCGAGTCGGGTCGATTTAAGTACAGTCGGCGTCTCGCCAACCCAACGGACCTCCGCCGTAAGGCGGATGCCAAGGCGATCCGGTATATTCAGCTCTCGCCCGACGTGGCGGAGCACGCGGTTGTTGAGGTGTCATCGACCGAGTCGATCGTTGTCAGCCTACGGAGCTTTCATGTACCATTATTCACTGAGTTTACTGACGAGCAATACAACGAGTTTGTTGTGAATCACTACAGCGCGCCTACCGATGAGCAATTGACGTTAGACGATTCTATGGTTACGGACGAGGAGCTAGCGTCAACGGTGCTCAGTCCGTTTTCGCAGCGCAACTTGCCACGCGCGGCCGTTTCGCTGCAGCCGATTCCGTTCCAGATTCCGTAGCAGAAAGAACGCGTTTGGCTGTGGGTGTGTTGGTTGCAAACGGGTCGGATGTGCGGACCAGCTCAAACGTGTTTGTGTCATATTTACGAGCAAACAGTTTTGCGCGCGAAAAGTGCACTTCCACCCCGTCGCTGTACCCGAGCATGTACCAGTTATCCGACGGCTCGGTGATGTCGGCATAGTAGAGCGCATCTGCAATGACATCGGGCGTGCGCGCCGACACGTAGAAGTTGACCGTAGTGGACCCCCGGGTTACTGTGATTGGTATCGATGGGTACGACATGTAGTGACGAAAGTGCGGTGGCGCCTGAGCTCCGCATAGGTGTAAAGAATGATTCTCGGCCACCGCCCTCCCCACCGGCATGACGTTTGCTCGCTGAATTGGTGGTAGCCGGACGTGCGAGTGCATCCGCGGAAAGAGCACATCCAGGAATGCGTCGTCCACGTTGGTCTGCTTTTTCTGCCAGTCTCGACCGTGAATAAAATCAATCGCGTTTGCCCGGCGACGATCACAGTTTAGATGCCGGAGCCGCATGCCCTTTTTGGCGGATTCGAGCATTGCGTCGGTGAAGGTGATCGACACCATGGAGCCACCGCCGGCGGCATGCAAGCCCAAGTTTAAAGTGTCCCCGGCGCGCGTCCGCCCTTCAACCGCCATGGTTTGAATGATAACATCGCGGATGCTGTCTGCCGTCTCGGTGGAGCCCGTCGCAACATCATTGTTGAGGATAGACTCTAGCGGGACGATTAAGACCGTTTGCCACAGCCGCTTGACCTTTCGCATCTCGTCCGCCTCGTCTTCTAGCAGCTGGGCGTACCCTCCATCTTCGATCAGCGCGTGGGCATCCGATGGTGCGTTCTGCGCGTCATGCAAGATTCCGACTGCCGCGGAGACAAACTGCCCCACCGCGGTGTAGCTAGACTTGAATGTGACCAAGCCGGCCAAGGCCATCATGGTCAGCTCTCGCTGGAGCGTGTCGCGGTTGGTGGTGCCCAATGCAGCGACGCTCAGTGCGGTATCGTGCCCGGACCGGCCTGGCACTTCACAAAATAACCGCAGCACGTTGACCGAAAAGACAACCCGGTCTTCGCCATCAAACGTCAGCGCCCACTCGCTCCGAAACGCGGTCGAGTTGAAGACCTCGCGCAGCGCGTTCAGGATTTTCTTGCTGGTCTGTGTCTGCACCTGCGGGCGGTGCACAGACGCCGCCAAGACGTGTATGTTGCCTTTAACCACCGTGACCACCGGTGCGTTATCATGCTGGACGCGGCGGAGGTCTTTGAGCGTTTGCAGGATAGTGGGCGGGCCGTGCCGGCCGCCGCACAGCCCCACGACGGCAGACGCGTCGTTAGAGGCCAGCTGCGTCTCGTAGTACCGCCGGTCGTGCATCGACACCCGAGGTGCGTCGTTTTCAAACACGATGAGCGGTCGCAGCGCAGCAATCACGTCCATGCGGACCTGCTCGGTCATATTGATCTCCGTCATTAGCCAGAACGCTCGGGAGACGTCCTCGCCGGTGAGGGTTGCGTTGTGCATGTAAAACTCTCGCTCAACCTGCTCCAAATCCTCCGACTCGACCGTTGAAGGGAGCTGTCGCTGCGTTAGCGCCAACCACTGCGCCGCCAGCCTGAAGCGAGCGTGTCCAACGGCCAACGGTTCAAGCTGCGCCACTTCGCGGACCTTGAGCTTTTCCGAGAACTTCTTGCCAAGCAGCGTGTACGCAATCGAAATGAGGACGTGGTGCATCGTCGTGTCAAAGTGCAGCGCCCCCGCCAGCCACATGCGATCGATGCGGTTTCCGTGCCCATCGATCAACCGGAAGAGAATCGTGGCCGCCTTGTACTCATTCGGACGCGACGGCCCCGCAACCCGCTCGCTGGTGGACTGCCTCTCTTGATCCGATCCGGACAGCACGCCGGCGCTGATCTGCACCGCCCTGTCACCGAGGGCGCCGTCCCACTTCACGTTTGACAGCCATATGGCCCCGCCTTGATGCTTGTAAGTCGTTGTCATCTGCTTGTAAATTCCGTTTCCTACCGGTACTTGCCTGGTCATCGACGTCTCGCGGCTTTCCAGCGCCTGCTTTAGCGCATTGAGCGCATTGCCTCGCAGCGACTCGGCACTCATTCCTTCGTCGTAGCACGCCACCTGCCCTTCAATGTCGGCCAGCGCGGCGCCCTGTCCGGTGCTCGGTCCGCCGTTGCTCCACAACCGGCCCATGTGCACCATGGCCATAAAGGCCCGCATCATCTCTGACTTGCCCACGCCAGGCTCAGACGTAATGATCGCAAATGGCGCCGGCCACCGAAAGTTTATCATTCCGACCCTAGACATGAGCGGGAGCAGCAGCATCAGCACCACCATCTGAGTGTGCGTCATGCCCATCCACTGCCCGAGCAGATCCACCTGCTCCCGCACAAAAAAAGACCAGAACGAGAGGCCCCGCGTTGATCGAAGCATCTCGGGGTACGAGGTGAGCAACGTGTGCGCCAACCGAGATGGCTTGGCCTCGTGGTGCGGCCCGATGCGCGGAATTAGCGCCCGCTGCTGCTCCTCAATCTTGTGCAGGTATGGCGGCACCCCGGGGGTCTTGGCGTTGAACAGCAGCCCGAGCACCTTCGGTACGTACAGCTTTATGAACGAGTCCATGTCACCGGTATTCCGGTACAGGTTTCGAACCATTAGAGTTTTTCGAGCAGCGCACGTCAGCTCCGGGTAGTGCTTCTCCATCCTAGGATCTTCGGTCCCAAAGTCGTAGTCCGACGGCTCCACCTGAATAGGGGTGCAATCGGCTGGGTTGACAATCCGGTCGCTGAGCACCTTCTCCTTCTCGGCGTCGCTCATATCGCGCAACGACACGTACACGCCGATGGCAGCAAGCTGCTGCGCCAACCATCGCTCCTCCCGCTCGAGGTCGGGCTTAAACTCTGGTAGCGCGCATCGACGAAGGCGGCTAGGTTCATCCGACAACATTAGCGCGAGCACTGGGATCGGCGGGCGGAAGAGCATCCGCCCGTCGTCCCGCTCGATTAGGTAAAACGACTTGCACGTCTGTTCCTCGGGCAGATTATTTTGTTCGTTTCGCATCTTGGAGATGTCGGAATCCATGTTGAGCTCAATCTTGAGCGGGTAGAGCAAATGGTCTTTTGGCAGCTGCCCGTCGGCGGGGTCTGCCGGCGCAGGCGGCTCGACCACGTCCCCAATATCCGGTTCAGCATCGTCGAGCGCCGCCGCGTTGAACACAAGGTTGTTGGCATCTTCCGCGGTGCTGGTGCTGAGCGCGGCGTCAAATTCCAGTGTGACCGGAGATTTAAGGTCGAGCGAGTGATCTTTGACATTTCCGTTGATCATCAGGATGGCGCGCCGGGCGTCCGAAATGTCTCTGATCCGGCCGGGGTGCACGCAAAAATCGCCGGGCGCCAAATCCTCCAGCGTTCGCTCCTTCCGACGGGGTTTGCTCGGTACGCCAGCGTGCACGCTCAGCTCGCGCTGCATGTGCGACATAAGCGCATTGCACAACGATGCCAGCTGCAGCCGGGAGCAGATAATGAAGATGCGGTACCCTTCCACCGCGGTGTGCTGCGCCGTCCGTCGGTCAGTTGCCGCCCGCACATTCGCAGTCGCTTCCCACAGCTCGTTGTTCACGAGCGTCTCTATAATCACGCGGGCGCCCGCTTTATGCGCCGCTTCCAGCATGAGGAACAAGAAACTAACCATTTTCGACGCGGGCACCGAGCACATGGCTTGTGACATGGCGCACACGCCCATCGGCCAGAGCGATCGGGCCATGTCCCACGTGAAGATTTCGTAGTCATCCGGCAACTCGATCCCGTCTTTCAGCTCCTTATTGTTCTCCTTGCGCAGATAGTTGATCGGTTGATTGCTTTGAAGCTTCCAGAACTGCTCCGACTCCTCGGGGGTCCGCCGATCGAACGCTGCATCGGATGCAAGAGCCATAGTAGCGACGTTGCCGGCGTTAAAAATGGACCGTGAGATTGCTTTTGGCGGACTGGAGCACGCGTGCCGCCATGTAGCACCTGCGCTCTTTACGTGATTTCAATCATCGTGAAACCGTGACAACGTGGCACTGGGCTGGCACAACCCAGCATCGAACTGCGTACCGCACCCAAACCTGCTGTGCTATGGTGCTGGACACAGTGTCTCCGCCACAGACGCCGTCGTCGACGGACGGAAGCGACGACGATGCCTCTTTTGAGCCGGGCGAATATATGCTAGACGGCGACGAGACAAATGACGACGGTGATGACGATACCGGCGACGAAGCAGAGGAATCCAGCCCGGATGGGATCGAGTGCGCGGTGCACATGCTCGCGGGCGGTTGCTCGGTGTGGCTCCGCGTTGACCCGGACGCTGTGCCGATGCGTGCCACCGTCGCGCTCAGCAAGGCACACGGCGCATCCGCGGAAACGATCGACATCGGAGCGCCCGATCATTGGCTCCGATTCAGCGAGCTGATCAATCCCATAAACACGGTGATGGCGGTCACCGCAACATCGGATTTTGCTGCGCGATGCGTGTGCATTGGCGAGCACGAGGGCGAGCCGATGCTGTGGCCGATTCCAGCAGAGCACGAGCTTGATATGATTAAGTGTTTGCTAGAAGATGAGGCTGGTGACAACTTGCCAAAATCTGACGTTCGCGAGGCTACCTTAAAGCGGGAGGCTACCAACTCCCCCTTTCGTGGCATGAAGTCGTATGAAAAGAGTGTGCGGGCAACGTACGGAGTGTCGCCAGCGCACGACTCGAAGGTTGTGCGTCTATATTCAGACCATGCACTGGCTCATGCCAAGGCGACCGATCCGTACAAAAAGTGGATCTCTAATTATGTGGTCCGGCAAGCGTCTGCGCGAAAGAAGAAGCCGTCCACGGTGGCTCCAAAACCTGAATTGCCACGGCCGTTGCCCAAGCCTTCTGCCAAGGTAGCTTCAAAGCCGAAGGCTGGCGCTTCTCATTCTATTGCACGAGCACCTAAGCCGGCCCCGCCTACTTGTCCGAGCCCGGAGTATCGGCCAGGCTTGGAAATGGAAACCGAACTTGAGCCAGCGCCGGAGCCGGAGCCGGAGCCGGAGCCGGAGCCGGAGCCCGAGCCAAAGCCGGAGCCGGAGCCTGAGCCCGGGCCGGATCCCGAGCCAGAGCCCGAACTTGAACCCGAACCGGCGCAAAAACGATCTTTGCGGACGGAGCATGGGCTTCGGCCCAACAAACGGCGCAAGCATGTGACCAATATTACTATTGTTGTTGCAGATGCAGCCTCGATCGATTCTATTCTCGGCAAATTGTTATAAATTACATCCATTTGGTTGGATTAAAGTCACGGTATTTTGGTACAGGGGTTGGGGCTTTGGTGGCGCTCGACCGCGCGCGCGGGGGGGCTTGCTGCGGTGGCTCCGGCGCTTGCGATCGCGTTACCAACAGCAGTCCGATTGATGCAAGCGTAAGCGTGATTGCCCAGCTGCGCACAGTGGCAATCCACTGTGGCTCTGGCGTGCCATACAAGTCATACGTAAACGCATTCCCATAAGCATCCAAAATCGCCGTGAAATTGACAACGGTGCAATCGGTAAGCTGAGCAATGCCGCTGGGGATCATAGGTTGAACCACCACCGTGTGCGTCGGAGCGCACTGGACAACAATGTCTCCGTACGTATGAAAGAACATTGCAACTGGCTCCAGCGTGCTCGTCGTCTCTGTGGCCTCGGAAAGCTCTTCGCTGTTCAACCCTGTTACGTATAGCCCTGTGATGTTGATGTCGTGGTGCACGTCGGATGGCGCTACATCGAGCGCGACAAGCGCGTGGAGCACCGATACGTTGGTTATGTGCAAATCGATCACCTCGCTGCCTCGCACGCGAACGGTGTCTTGGACCGCCAAGTCGCGCAAATTGACCCCGTTTCCGGTCACAACAAGTTGGCCCGCAATCGGGGTTGCGGTATTGATGTCCAAAGGTCGGATCGTAACGCCCTCAGTCACCGTAATTGGCTCGGCAAGCAATACCGGGGCGGCCAAAGGATTAAAGGTACAATCTCCATTGACGTAGTATGTGACGCCTTCGCGCAGCGCCTTGTCTTGGCTGTCACACAGGATGCACTCGTAAGCGTCCGCTTGATCGCTGGTCGATACTCGACACCGAGGTGGGGGCGAGTCTGCCGCGCAGAGGCTAAGAAAACAGGCTAATAGAATTGGCAGGCTCACCCTCATTTGGGGTCAGATCGGCGCCTTGCTTTAACGGGGTTGCCGCCGCATATAACTTTCGGGCGCGCCCTTGCTCTATGTACAGCACGCCGATCACGGTGGCCAGCCCGACCGCTGCGACGATGGCAGCGATGGTGGTGGCGGTGTTGGTGGTGCTAATGACGCTTGGAAGCGCCGTGCCCACCAGCAGGACTTTGGCCATCCAACCCAGCGTAGCGTACATGAGCTCAGAGCCCCACCGGGTCGCCACCCACGCCCGGTCGGTGCCGTCTGGCTCCAGGTACCAAAGTCGCAGCCCGCAAAGCACGCCAAACGCGCTCCACATTACAAGATAAACCACGAACAGCGCAGTTTCTGGAGTCGCCGTCGTGTACACGATATAGAACTCGACCATTTGAATTGCCACGGCGAGCCAGAACTGGGCCCATGCGCGCTTATTTGGGACGGTGTCATCCAATCGCCGCCCCAGCAGCTGTTGGGACGTTCCTAAGAAGACCAGTACAGCCACCGTCCACGCTTTAATTGTGGTGGCGCCACCGACGTACACCGCCAGGGTGCCGAGCGTTGCTGACACGCTGTACTCTACCCACTTCCCGGCGTAAAAATAGTTGGCCGCGCTGGGCGAGGTGACAAGCCTGCCCCAGGCGTACAGTGCGCTTGCCAATGCCACTACTTCTTGCGCAAGTAGCAAACGCAGTGCTATCGGGCTCTCGGTGTTGTCCCGCACAAACATGTCGATAAGAATCAGCGTCGCTCCGCATACTGCATGGGCCACCACCGCCGCGACGGCTTGAATTTTTCTAAGTGCATACTCTGGAGACGAGGTCGCAGGTGACATGGTTTGGGTGTTGCTGCATCGCAGCGAAATAGTCTATTTGAAAAGAGCTGCCACCACCCCACACGTTTCTATTGTAAGGGCATAGCGCTCAGCGTCTGCGTTGGCGTGTTGTCGGATAACGTCTACCGCGCCGCTGCGAACCAGCCATCGAAGGATGGATGTGTTTCGCGACACGGGCACGTCGCCAACAAGGATGGGCAATAAATCCAGCACCGCAGCGCCTTTGGGGCCTTTCCACTCGTTTGCTGTGTTGACGGCGTGATAGTCGCGCACAAACATGTACTCGGCGGTGTGCATGCTGGCAACGACAGGGCAAAAGCTGCAGATGATCCTGCAACGCGGCAGATCGCTCCTGGATGGAGGCGGGAGTAGCGGTCCGGCAGCTGCTCGAACGAGGGCCCCTCCCGCGGACGGTTGTGACGGCCACCGGAGCGGAGATTGTGCCAGATCCGTCCGATCCGGAACGAGTCATGTTGCGGGCGGAGCGAGATCTCCTTGCCCGGGTGGCAGCGGCGTCGGAGCAGTCCCGAGCCGTGCCTTGGCCCGACCTGACGGTGTGCGAGCGTCTGCTCTTCCGCCAGCAGCACGCCCGACTCAACCTAAAACGACTCAAGTGCGGGTCCGTGTACCCCCGTGGCCGACACGGGGCACGGTGCCGGCGCGAGCTGCTGTCGCTTATATCAGGAGCCAAGGGCGGGATTGACTGCTTTGTCGCCTTTGCTGAGTACCCCGCTGCGCATGCCGACGTGCTCGACCTTATCAAAGCCAACAAAGTGGTTACCGTTGCCACTACGCTGTGGGCGACGCAGGCAACGCGACGTCAGAACTCGGCGTAAACGGCCCATGTGGTGAAAACGACCGCGGCGTACGCCGCGAACAATCCCGGGCCAACAGCTCCTTGGTCTGCGCCGGGGCATCGAATCGCCGACAGCTCCACAATCGCCTCGTTGAGCAGAAACCAGGCGGCGCCCGTCACAATCACCAGCGTCCGGCTCACCGGCAGCCAGCACGCCGGGGTGAGCAGCAGTAGCGCTAGCGTGGCGTAACCACGATGCAGACTTTCGTTGTGTTTTGGCACAAACTTATCATATCCGCTAGATGCGAGCGTAAGTGGGGTATCGCTGCACGCAGCTTCGCTTTTCCACGACATTGTTAACGCGAGCATCACCGAGATGAGCGCAACGGCTCTGAAAATCGCCACCAACGCCGTGTCAAAGGTTTTAAAGTGGGCCGCGACCAAGTTGATCAAATCGCCTTGCGTCATTCTTCAGCGCGGGGAAATCTGTTCGTTTATACACGACGGGTTTGTTGTGAAGGTGCCGGACAAATCGGCAGAGCTGTTTCAGCGCGAGCTCGAAATAGTCGAATCAGCCGCCTTTGCTACTTCGCTTGGCTTTGTAGACGCGCGAGTCGTTGAGCCGTCGCTCGAACTTACCCGAGCGCTGCCGCGCGGAATTAAGGCGGTGCCGCGGGTAATCCTGATGCCCGTGCTGTCTGGAGGTTGCGCAGTCGATACCGATTTAGCTCGTCTGGATCCTCATATAATATCGACCACCGTAATCGACTGGCACTGCCGCTTAATTGACCGCGGGTGGTACCACACTGACTGCAAGCTTGATACCCTTTGGGTACTGTCGAGCGGCGAGATTCGCTTTACGGACTGGAGCTCGCTCTGCCCGGCCGTTCGGGATGATCCCATTTTCACATACTATCTTGAAGGGTGCATGACATCGCCGCATGCGTGCATGAGCATCAATTTGGTTGTTATGCTCGCGGAGCTCTTCGGGGGTAAAGCGCCTACGACTTCATCGGTGGCGTACGCAGAGTACGTGGATCTTCGCGAAATGGTGCTGGATCAACTACGCCAGCCAGCACGCGCGCGATTGGCAAAAATTTTGGTTGTTCCATCACACTGACTAACCTACCCGGTAAAACTATATCGCGCGCGTTTTCGCTCTACCGGACATGTACCACTTTGTGGTACTTGCATTTTTGTTCCAAGTGTCAGCGGCGTGCGATCCGTCGACATGCGCTACCGAGGTTTGTGGCTCCAACGCAACGTGCGGTATCAGCCCTACGTGCATGGCATGCGCGTGGGATTCTCAGCTAGGAACATGTGGATGTTCGTTCACCAGTACTACGATCACTACAGTAACGCTCTTGTCTTCGCCGACCCCAGAACCGACGCTGCCGGGTCTTTCGCCGACGCCAGAACCGACGGTGCCCGGCGCGACCGCGACGACACAGACGGTCACGGCGGCGGGCAGCCCATTAGCGCTTCCCACCATGGAGCCAACAACGGAGCCGCCTACGTTGACCGGGGAGCCAACACCA
>MDTG01109208.1_pt1 | contig 14219 bp, 7 predicted proteins | sample 811421 | NCBI WGS metagenome assembly MDTG01 (sample SAMN05326645, study PRJNA326480) | marine metagenome | isolation source: seawater | place: Pacific Ocean: South East | collected 2011
ATAAAAGCCAAAATAGGATCGCAAGAGTTCACCACAACGACAAATAGCGATGGTTATTATAGCTTAGAGTTAGCACTTGACGATGACGATGATGCTGATATGAGTCAATTGGTGACAATTGAAGCACAGGGTAAAGAGCAACAACAAGCCGCTTTGTTGCAGTCACGACTAATGAGCTTTGCAAGCTTGAAAACGAAAGCGGGCGATGACGCTGTACTTACTAATGACGAAGACTTTTCGGTAAATATTACTAATCTAACCACAGCAAAGTCGGCGCTTTTGGCGCGAGAAAATTTATTCGTAGACATTAAAAGCGAGCAAGACTTGAAACGCTTGTCGAATGAGATTAGTGCTGATGAGCTCGTTAAGGTTGCTACGACTATAAAAGTTATTTTGGACAAATCAACGAGCAATGAATTATTTGCTTTACCCGAGGGAGTAAATAATGTTTTAGAGCTGGCTTTAGATAATGAAAAAATGACTCAGTATATTAAAAAAGTGGAGCAAACGCCCGAGTTTAGCCAGGCCCAAGAAGAAATGCTAGCTGATGAGAAGGTTGTTCAGTCTACAAAGACTAATAACATTAAAACTTTTTACTATAATCGTGGCAATTTATCTATTAATCAAGTTATTGAATTAGATAACGACGGCACTGGTCGTTACCTTCTTCAAAATTATGATGGTCGCTTCGACTGGATATATCAAAACGATGTGTATACCTTAAATAATCCTGAAGGTTTTTATGCTTATCAGACTACTGCTGATATTGAAATTGATGGTGAAACAAAGCGGGTTCGCCAAGAGGTTACTACTTATAAAGCAGAGCTAAAGTTAATTGCGGCAACTGAAAATGGTTTTTTAGTCAAAGAAACTGAGTATAAAAATGTAGAGTACCCAGATGGTGAGTTAGAAAATTATCAACTCACTAACGAGTCTATCCTTAAAGTATTCACTCAAAATGAGCAAGTTGATTTTACCTTCGCGCAAACTCAAAACCCTATTGCATTGCCTGCACCGCATATTTTCGTTGATCAAGTATCTCTTGGTGCGATTACGTTAATGTTAAATGACGATGGAACAGGTGCTGTTTCAGAGCTTGGAAATACGCCTATTACTTGGCGAATGATAGAAGATAATAACAAACAGTCATTACATATCACACTGAGTGATTACGATAATGAAACAATACTATTTAGGCAATTAACAAGTGATGGTGATATTGCAACGTTTGCTGTATTTAGTGAATTTGACGGAATTAAAAATGCGAGTGTAGGTACTGGCAGCATTATCGACGAATCAGAGACATTCAATATTGCAACAATCCCTGGAATATATAGCTACAACTTTGATGGTAAGAGTTTAGATGAGTTTTGGTTTGAGCTTTGGCCTGATGGCAAAGCTATTTCGATGAGTGTGTACGACAGCAATGAGGATGGGCAATTATCAGTTGCTGAAAGTCGAATTTATGCTGGTAACTGGCATCTTGATGATGACATTCTTACAATAACGCGAAACCTAAATGGACGAGATGATTGTTACTACGTTGAGCAAGATCCTAATTGCTGGTTGTGGAATACTCGGCAATGGAAGCTAATTGAACAGATCGAAGATACTATTTATGTAAATAACATGCATCAATTTACCTATAGCCAAGGTGAGGAACCAAGAGAGAAAACGTTCGATAATCGCAAGTTTAATCGAGCAACTGAGCGGCCTATTTCGTCTCCACTACCTGATGAAATTTTACAACAGATAGGCTATCAGCCCCCTGTTTCTTTGACTGGCCTAATTAGCCCTAATAACTACTTGGGTAAGCGTTTGTATTTTACAGATCATGATTATAAAGTGGAAGGCGAGCTTGGTTATTTTCAATTTGATGACAATAACTCATTTCAATATTATCAAGATAACAACCTATCAACAGGGACTTACCAGATATTTTCTGATAATCAATTAATATTACGCGATGGTTCATCATTAATGTATGGGGCTAATTATAGTTTATTAATTGGCTCGAGTAATGTGGTAATTGCTACTTTTAAAGAGCATATTTGGCCGCATTTTACTAGCGAAAACGATGCCAAAGAATACATGAGTATTGTTGCCGACAATAAACCAGTAAGTAACGTCGAACATTTAATCGGGCGCGATATATATATGGTCGACCGAGATCGAGATGATCAGTGGGTGGTTAGTTATTTGAAGTTTGATGAAGATAAAATCACAATTTATAGTGATGAAAGTTTCACAACCATTAATACAGAGCTTGATTACAGTGTTGATGACACAGGCATGATTAGCTTCCCGGATGATCAAAATACAATGTACTTATCGTTAGTGACTGATGAGTTCAATATTATTATTACTAATGATGTAGGAAATAGCAGTAAAGATTTTAACTATTTCTTATTTGATCAGCAAAAAGCAAAAGATTTTGTTAACAACACAAATGCATTAAGAGAAAGCGCACAGCGTTAACTCCACTTACAATCTTTTAGTTTTAACAAAAATAAAGCGCGATAATTTTTATCGCGCTTTTATTCGTTTTAGTGGCCTGCAAAATTACCGTCGCAGAGATTTTATATCACGTAAAATGTGTAAATGTTAGGTTATAAGGCCGACGCGGGGTAAACCCTTAAAAGAACGGGGGTAAACCCGCTGTTATGGTGTTGTATGGAGGTGATTGTGGCTCGTTTAATTTTTTGTTGTTTGACGGTTGGTGTTTTACCAGGGTGCGCGATGAGTGACCCATCTGCAGAGATTGATAAAAATCAGTATGTATATCCTTATAAATGTACACATAAAGGAGAGGTTGAATATCATTCAATCACGGCACGTGAGCCTTTAAGTAAAGCGTTTTTAGCTAAAATGCAAAATGCATTGCACGAGGGCTTTGAGCTAGACCCTAATAGTTGCGTGCCTGTAGAGGCAATACCAGACGCTAAGAATAAGTAATTCGTCTCAACGATTTAGTAACGCCATTAAGACAGATAAAAATATTTTAAATTTATGAGAAAAATTTAACTGCTATTCGTGTCTGTCATTGTTGTGATTTCTTCGTAAAATTTATTTAGCTATAAATAATAACTATCTAAGGAATTACATGAAGTTACAGTTTGAATCACCTAAAGTTAAAACATCAATTTTATTCACGTTCAGTCTTCTTCTATCTGCTTGTGGAGGTGGTAGCGATGACTCACAAACTACAAAATCTGATGCAGATAAACAGCCAGATAAAGTAGAAGCGTCGCGCTTAGTGTGGGAAAAATTATTACCAACAACAAGCTTTGCTTATTACTCGTCACCGGCACTTAGTGCTGATGAGCAAACAATTTATATAGGCACAGCTAAGAATGTACGCAATGACCCCGCAGGCAGTGATTTGATGGTAGCTTATAACCGCAATGGCAGTGAAAAGTGGCGTTACACTTTGCCTAATGGTGAAGAAGTGCGTTCAAGCCCTGTTGTACATAATGAAAATATTTATTTCACTGTTGATAAGCGAGTAGGTGAGTTTGAAAAAGCATATCGCGATTTAGTAGCTCTAAATAGTAGCGGCGAGCAAATGTGGCGTCAACGCGTATCTGATTATGGCTTTCAAACAGGTTCTGGTTTAACCAAGGTTGCGGCTTTTGAAGGCCAAGTTATATATACCGGTTTAGATATCCGCGCTTTTAATGCGCAAACGGGTGAGAGCTTGTTTGAGCGTTTATGTAACTGTGCAGAGCGACAAGACCGATTTGTAAATGGAGCGGTAAATCACAATGGAGAATTGGTATTTTATGATGAAGGGCGCGTACTTAAGCTTGATTTAAATAGTTATGAGTTAGTTGGCGAATTCAAAGATATAGACACCTTTGAAGGTGACTTGGTTTACTCTACTCCAGCTATTGATTCTAACAATAATATTTACTTTGGGTCTGAAGCCGGAGTTTTATACAGCTTTGATGATAATTTGGATCTTCGTTGGCAGTTTGAGTTACCAAACCCGCAGGTGTTCGAGGCGCCATACATTCGCTCATCGGTAGCGATAGATGAGTCGCGTAGTACGATTTATTTTGGTACAAAAAATAATGATGATAGTGAGTTTTACGCACTCGATATCAATGATAAAAGTATAAAATGGCAAGTGGCAATTACCGGTGATGTTTATGTGTCTCCTACCATTGGCGATAATGGTAATGTGTACTTTTCTTCAGAAAGTAATTTACTTTATACATATAAACCAGATGGCACGCTTGCATGGCAATATGATTTAAAAGCAAATGTAACTTGGTCTTCTCCAGCTATCGATAGTCAGGGGGTTTTATACATAGGTACTTTATCTGAAAGTAATGTATCGGCCGCAAGTGCAACAGGTAAGCTTGTGGCTATTCAAACCGACAGCACAGGTTTAATGCCTAATACTTGGTCTAAAATTCACCGGGATAATCAAAATAGTGGCGTGGTTAAGTAAAGTTAAAGTAAAGCAGTCGCACTAGTGTGCGATTGCTTTAACTAAAATTACAACGGGTTTACCACTGAGAACCGTTTATCAGAAACACTCCAGTAACCTAGATCAGAGACGATTAAAATTTTATAATTATTACCTCGGCCATTAAAGAGTGCAGGGTCTAACTTAAACTCTCCTGTATTTGGCAGTTCTTCAGCAAACTGATACCAGCGTCTATTGTTGACTATATTTAAATCCACTTGTTGCTTATCGCCAATTCCGCGAGAGTCATCATGCAGAACATACATAGCAACAGTTTGTCCGATGAGTTTGTTAGCGTTCCAGGTTATCGTTTTTTGTTGGCCAACTGGGTAAGTATCAAGGGCTTTAGGCGTGATAACTGCTGAAACTAATTTGCCTTGTTGTAAAAAGTGTTCTAAACCGTTATCAACGGTTTTACCTGAAGCAATACTAAATAATCCATCAGATAGGCTCCAATAACCTAAATCGCTGACGAGCATCAGTTTAAAGCGATTAGTGCCATTGGCCATAAAGTGATAGGGGTCAATTTGAGCTGTTCCTGTGTTTTTTATATTAGTTGCCGCTGGATGCCAATCAATTTGTTTAAGGTTATTAAAGTCATCAAAGCTGTTAACTTTATAACTAACGGTATGATTGACTAATATACTTATGGTCGTGCCAATTAATCGTTTGCTATCCCATTCAAGTGTATATTCAGAGCCTATTTTTAGTTGGCTTGCATTTTTAGGGGCCGTGATTGAGCTAACTCGTTTTGTTGCAATTATCGCGTTGATATCTCTGGCAGGGCTAAATTGGTTCTTTGTGGAGTGTGGTTTATGGTTTTGTTTTTCGAGTTGTGCTAACCACTGAGTATGTGGATTATTGTCGAGCTTATTAATAGCCGCTATTAACTCAAATGCAAGGGAAGAGTTTGATTTAGCAGAATCAATGAGCTGTTGCATTTGCTGTGAAGTTAACGCATTAAACATATTTGTTTTTATCACAAGCTCTAACCATTGAACTTGTTGTTGCTTGCTTAGTTGCGTTATATCAATATCAAATAATGCTGTTTTATCCAGTGTGTTTTGTTCATATAGCGCCGTGTATTTTGCTAAGGTGATATCGTAAAATTGGCTTGATTGTTGTGTATTATTGGCAAGCCATAGCTCTGCATTCTTTAAGGTTTGTGAGTACTTACGCAAACTTAAACCTAGCATGGTACTTTCATAACGCCCCTTCATGCATTTTTGATCACTTGTCGAACAATGTAGTAGCTGTTTATTTAAAAAGTTATTTGCTTGCAAATAATCACGTTCTTTTAGGTAATATTGATATTGCTCATATAGTACAGTACTAAGTTCATGTTCAAAGTTTGGGAGTAGCTGTTGATAGATAAACATGGCTTTATTCAGGGCTTGTTCTTGCGCAAGTTGTGCACCTGCTTGAGCATATAAATTTGCCGCAAAATGGTTTAATTTTGCGAGCTCACAATGTAGTGGGTGGTAGTTATTCGCAGCATTTTTTAATGTTGAGTCTAGTAACTTAATTGCTTGGTCTATTTGATTATCTTCTATCAGTAGGCTGCTTTTCATTAACGATTGCCATGCTTTTTGCGAGGCAGACGTTGCTGTCGTATTTTCATTCTCGAGAATTAATTGACGGCTGAGTATAGGGTGATTATCACGATGAGTAAAAATATGTATTAATAATTCCAGTTTTAGTTCGGATGCATCGCTATTTTGAAAAGCTATTTTGATCTGCTTTATGTCACCAGCTAAATAGCTATCTTTAGTAAGCCAACCAAGCAATTTAATGTTGCTGTTTTGAGGGTTTTGCTGCGATAGTTTTTGCCAAAGAATTCGTGCTTTTTGTTGTTGATTTAATTTAATTAAACTTTTAATTTTTAATATTTGCATGTCAATCGAACTATCGCACAACGCCAATATATCTAAAGCTGCTGTAAAATTTCCATGCAAGTATAAGCTTTGGGCAACGGTTAAGAGTACGCTTTGTTGGTTTTTTGGGCTTAATTGACTCTGCATTACTTGTTCAACACCAGCAAGTAACAAGGCCGATACCGACAGTTTTGCACCTTGCGGCGCTAGCGGTGTGCTGCTAATTAGTAAGTTTTGATAAAAGTTGAGTAGTTCATACTGTTGCTTTGCGGCTTGCTTTTGTTCATCTTGATAAAGAAATAAGCTAATACAGGCGACACCCAAAAAAGCGATAGTTGAGGTTATTAGAGCAGCAGTAAGAGGGGAGCGTCTTATAAACTTACCTAATATATATGTTTTTGAGTGTTTAAACCAAAGTAATGGACGATGCGCCAGATAAGCGGCGATATTTTGTTTTAATGTATCTGCTGATGCAAAGCGTTGCTGTGGTAGTGGCGCCAGTGATTTATTGATGATTTCTTGAAGCTCTGTACTAATAGGTTGTATAAGTAGTTTTTCTAAAATACGCCCGAGGCTATAGATATCAGCTTGGGTTGTTAAGCTTTCACCAGCCAGTTGCTCTGGGCTTGCAAACTCGTGACTAAGCGCTTTTATATATGCGTTATGTAATGGTATTTCATGATTCATGGAACTGGAACGCGCAACCCCAAAATCAACAAGTTTAGGTTCACCATTGTTATCTACTAGGATATTTGAAGGCTTTAAATCTGCATGGATCACCCTATTTTGGTGAGCATACTCAACGGCATCACATACTTTTTGAAATACCTCTAACCTTGCTTTTTGCGAAAGGTTTTTTGCGTAGTTAATTAATGTATCACCGGCTATATATTGAATGATGATGTAAGTGCCAATACTGCATTTACCGACATCTAATATGCTAGCTATATTGGGATGTGATAATTTGGCAAGATATTGCGCTTCTTGTAAAACATGTTTTTGTCCATGTAATTGTACAATGGATGGATAAAATAACTTAATCGCTACCTTTTGATTTAACTGGCCATCATTTCTAGTCGCCAAGTAAACTGCACCCATTCCCCCATAGCCAATTAATTGCTCTAACCTAAAGTGACTTATTTCGTCGCCTTGCAGTTGTAAAAGCTGATGATCATTAGTAAGTAAATTTAATTGGCCATGTAATAAGTCATTAAACAATGAGCTTTGATCATTACTTGTATGTGCATTTATTAATTGCTTCACTTCAATGATGAATTGTTCATCAGATAGTTGTAATTGCAGCAATCCTGAGGTTAAGTTGTTGGCATGGTGTGTAAGTAAGTGTTCAAAACACGAAAGCGCGTCTTTAAATTGATTCATTAATTATCTTAATTTGTTTGAATACGCACTTTTATAAACGCTTTAGCAGCATCTAATTCGCGATAAATAGTAGCAAGTGAGACCTTGAATTGTTTAGCTAGCACTTTAGTATCTAGGCCCAAAAAGTAATGTTGAGAGAATATTTAAGCTTTTTGCGGATGATTTTTTTCTAGATGATTTAGGGCGCTATCTAATGCTAAAAAATCCTCTTGGTGTTTTAGTTGATCGTTTTGTTGCTGGATTTTTTCTGCGTTAGGAGTGCGTTTGAGAGTTTGAAACTTGCGAATTTCATCGCGTAAAATATTACGGATAAATACACTTAAATAAGTATTAAATTGTGTTTGGTGATTAATGCTTTGTTGTGGCGGAATTAACTCAATAAGTGACTGATGTAGTAGCGATCCAGTATGCGGTAAGTGCTGCAATACATAGGTTGAATCGATTTCATTACGGTAACCTTCTAAATGTACATGACAAACTTGTTTCAGGTGGTAGTAAAGCCGAGCTTTAAGTTCATCAGCACTTTGCGGGCAACCATTTTGCCAGCCATTGATTAGATCTTCTAATGATGCCTGCATCGATCTTCCTTATTTCGATATTTCAATTAATAAGGTACATTTGCGGGACTTTAATTACAAGTGTTAACTTAATGTTCGTTAATCAATTCTCTCAGCTGTGAGGGAGTCGTCCCAGTCCAGCGTTTAAATGCGCGGCGAAAGTTAGTTAAGTCGCTAAAGTTAAGTTCGCCTGCTAGGGTTTCGTTACTTTGCGCTAAAGTGGCGATATTAAACACCGCTGTTTGGCGATTGATACAATCTTGCAAGGCACTAAAACGAGTATGATGTTGTTTTAGTTTTCGCTTAAAAGTGGCGGGGCTCATAGCGAAATGCTGGGCAACTGTTTCGAGGTTTTGTTGTGGTTGAGCACTAATATGATTGCGCACTAATTGCAGCCAAGGCGCAGCGGGTAAAGGTTGCTGCTTTATGGTTGCTAATGATTGCTGCAGCAGGCTCGGACAGCTATCTATTAAGTGTTTGTTATAAAGTTCATCACTAATACTGACCATAAATAATTGTTGTGAAAACTTGCAGTTGGCTTGTAGGTTAGTTTGATATTGCTCTATGTGTGAGGGCTGCGCATAGGGAAACGAAAAACATAAATCACTGTTATTACCTATTCGCCATTTACATGTTGCAGCGATAAAACTGGCAAATAATTCGCAGCAAAATTGTTCTACGGCTGCATTTATTGCCCCAAAGCTGAGGTTGATAATGAAGTAATGTCGGCCTTGATGGTATTTATGTTCGGCATTAAATAAGTTAAAGCCATGCAAAGGAGTGCGTGTGAGTAGTTTTTGCAGTGTGCGTAAACTTTCTGCTTGAGAAAATGCGCTATATAACGGATTGTGATTAAGTAGTTTTCGCCCTAGTAAAAAACTGAGTTGGTGTTGATTATCAAATTGACGACAGTTTTCTTGTAATCGATAAAATTGCTCAACACTGATCGAAGCCGTTCCAGCTGCAAAATCTTGATAAAATAATCGAGTTCCTTTGAGTAACTTATCAGGGTGTACCCCTCGGTGTTTGGCTAAATCAACTAATTGCGCTGCCCATGACTGTAAACCTTGATAAGGAGAGTCGATATAACTGCTGTTGCTAAGGCTTGCACTCACGCAGTATGTCCATGTAAGTTTTTGTTCGTTAGTAATTTTTGATGCAATTGACTGAGTAAACCAGAGGTCGAATCACGGTGCGTTGCGGCTACTAAACTGGTGTGTACTTTTTGTTTGTAGCTCACTGCTTTGTCGCTGCTATTAAACGAAAACGCTTCTAAAGCACTGACTAACGATACGCTTAGCTGCTCTGCGACAGCGAGTTCGGTATTGGGCAACATGACAATAAAGCAATCACTGGCGTAACGGCAGACTAAATCTTGTTCACGTACATTCAAGGTGATCACTTGAGCAAACTCTTGTAACAGCTTATCGCCTTCTGCATCACCAAATTGACGATTAAACCGATCAAACTGAGCAATATCTAACATCAGTAATGAAAATCCATGCAGGCTATGGTGGAGCAAATTTAGCTCGCGGCTGATCTGGCTTTTCATATAATCGGCGCTAGCTAGGCCGCTGATAGCATCACTGAGTTGATGCTCTCGATAAAAGCGCTCGCGATTACGTAATTGTTGATTAATGGTCATTTGCTCTTGGTGCCAATGATACAAAGCCATGGTCATTAAAATCATCCCAAATGGTGCAGGAATGGATTCAATGGTACTGAGCCATGCTTGTTCATTGCTGTAATATACAAATTCATCAATAAAATCGAGGGTCATCGATAGATTCATAATCGCAAGGCCTGAGAATAATAAGTTAGTTACTCGTCCCTTTGGCCTACTTAATAGAATAAAAAAGATCCACAGCAGGGTCATGGCAGTAATACCGCCTTCGCCACCTACATCAAACCAATCGATCTGGCTATGGCCTTTATAGTGACCGTAGCTAAGTGTCAGGGTTAATACGCTGGTTAACATCACCACTAAGATAAGCAGTAATGAGCGATGTAATTTTAAAAACGATAAATTCATTGTCAGCTCAATAGGTATATTTGATAGGCAGAATAAGCAAACAGCTTAAACACCACTAGGGTCAGATTAGCTCACAGTGATGACATATTTTTTACGTTGGCAACTTTTCAAACGGATTATTGTTGATTTTTGAATTAAAAAACCATAAAAACAGGGGGTCAAATCAGCTCATTTTGCCGTATTTAACTACTTAAAATGCCCTTACAATGGCTAATTATCAAGGACGTAACGGGTACTGACATATTTCTTTCATGATTGCCCCTTAGGGTGTTGCTGCGAGCCAAGCATGGCCAAGTAAACAATCAAAATCATTAGCAGCAACCAAGAGAACAATTATGAACCCTTTTATCAAATCGAGTATTGCATTAGCGTGTTGTGGTATTTTATATGCGACCCCAGCCTTAGCGGATGGTCGTGTGCAAGGTCGCATCACTGATGCCAGCCAAAGTGTGTATTTTGGCGGCGCGAAAGTATCGGTTAAAGAGTTAAACTTAAATACGGTAAGTAACCGCGATGGTTCTTTTTCATTTAATAAGTTGCCAGCGGGTGATTACACCCTAGTGGTTGATTACATTGGTGCCCCCTCGGTAGAACAAAAAATTACGGTGGTTGATTCACAAGTTTTTACACAACAAATTATAATTGGTGAGCAACAAGAAGCCATCGACAATATCATTGTTTATGGCCAAAGTGCTGGCCAAGCAGGCGCAATTAACCGCCAAAAAAACGCAACTAATTTAAAATCGGTAGTCAGTGCAGACTCGATTGGCCAGTTCCCTGATCAAAACGCAGCAGAAGCATTACAGCGTTTACCGGGTATTTTTATCGCTCGCGACCAAGGTGAAGGGCGATTTGTTGGTATTCGCGGTATTGATCCTAATTTAAACAACGTTACGGTTAATGGCTTAAATGTGCCGTCGCCTGAGGCCGGTGTTCGCTCTGTGGCGATGGATGTATTGCCAAGTGAACTAATTCAAAGTTTAGAAGTAAGTAAAACTGTTACCCCAGACATGGATGCCAGTGCTATTGGTGGCTCTATCGAAGTAAAAAGCTTAAGTGCCTTTGATAAAGCAGGTGAAAGCTATAGTTTTACTGCACAGGGCTCATATAACGAATTAGAGTCAAAAACTAGCCCTAAGCTTTCAGGTAGTTACACCAATGTTTATGAGCTTGATGGTGGTCTTGATCTAGGTGTAGCAACAGCTATTTCGTGGTTTAAGCGTGATTTTGGTTCACGTAATATGGAGACCGACGGTGGTTGGAGTGAATTTGATGTTGAAGATGCTGCAACTGGCGACAAGGTCTCATTATTTGGCGCTGAAGAAATTGAGCAACGCCAGTATCAAATTACCCGTGAGCGTTTAGGTGCAGCACTTAATTTAGATTTACACAGCGGCGCCACTGATAAATATTATTTACGCACACTATATAGTGACTTTTCTGATGATGAGTATCGCCAACGTAATGAGTATAAGTTTAGCGATGGCAAACTATTAGATAGCAACGAGAGCGGTGCAAACTTTAGTGGTGCAGAAATGGACCGCGATACCAAAGACCGTTATGAAGAACAAAGTATTCTTTCACTGGTACTTGGTGGTGAAAATCAATTAGATAATTGGTTTGTTGAATATAATGTTGGTTATTCTAAATCAGAAGAAAAAGAGCCAAACCGCTTAGATGTGACCTTTGCTGGTAAAGATATTGATATGGGCTACATTGCGCGCGTTGATACTCCATTATTAAGCCAATCGACTAATGCCCACGATTTAAGCCTGTTTGAGATGGATAAAATTGAAGCGGCCAATAACCTTAGTGAAGACGAAGAGCTTAGCTTTAAACTCGACTTCAGCCGTGATTTTGTGTGGCAAAATAATAATGGTGAATTTAAGTTTGGTTTCAAACATCAAAATCGCGAAAAGCGTAATGATGTAAAGGTTGCTATTTATGATGGCGACTTTTTAGATGCTCTTGGTAGCGACTTTGTCGCGCCTGCACCTGACTTTGATTTGGGAAGTTTTGGACCGGGTCTTGATCGCGGCGCGATTCAAGCCTTTGTGAGAAAAAATAAAGAGGCGTTTGCTTTCAATATTAATGAGTCACAAGTTGAATCTGATGGTCAAAGTTATGTAAGTAATGAAGATATTACCGCCGCTTATGCGATGGTTAGCATGGATATTGATAAGTTACATGTTGTCGCGGGCGTGCGTTATGAAGGTACTAAGTTTGAAACGCAAGGTAACCAAGTTGACTTAGTAGTCGATAAAGTAAGTGATACAGAAACGGTTACTACAACGCCTTGGCAAGTAAGTAAAGATTATGACTACTTTTTACCAAGCTTAAATTTACGCTATAACATCAGCGATAAACTAGTGACCCGTTTTGCTTACACCAATACCATCGCGCGGCCAACCTTTAGCGATTCGGCCGCTTACCAATTAATTGAAACTGAAACAGTTGAAGATGAAGGCGTAATGGTTACAGAGCGTAAAGCTGAAGTCGGTAATCCAGCTCTCGACCCTTATGAATCAATGAACTTAGACGCATCAATCGAATATTACCCAGGTTCCATTGGGGTGTTATCTGCTGGTGTTTTCTATAAAGACATCGACAACTTTATTATTCAACAAGAAGTACAAGATAACGGTGATTGGGATGGTTTTGACGAAGTAGTGCAAATGGTTAATGGCGGTAAAGCGTCATTAACGGGGATCGAGCTAAACTGGAACAAAACCTTTAAATCAGGATTTGTGCTTGGTGCAAACGGAACCTTTATTGATGCGGATGAAAAATTACCAAATCAAGCAGACACAGTGGCAAATATCATTGTTGGCTTTGAAAATCATGCTATTAGCACTCGTTTAAGCGCATCATATAAGAGTGAGAGTTTCCAGTTTGATGATGCTGATATGGCGGTTTATGAAGATAGCCACATGCAATTGGATTTCAGCAGTAAATATTACTTAAACGATAATATCAACGTGTATTTCAATGCCACCAACCTAACAGATGAGCCAATGTACTTGTACCACGGCGAAAAACGTTACAACTACCAGTACGAATCTTACGGTCGTACATTTGAGCTAGGTTTTACGTTTTCTTCTTTGTAAGGTGAACATATGAGCCTGCTTAACAGTAGGCTCATTGTTGAGGGTATTATGATTAATAAAACTATTTTGTATATTGCACTAACCGCATGTTTAGCAACGGTTGGTTGTACAGCTCAAAGTAACAAACAAAGCAGTACTGACGTCGCAAGTACCAGTAACAAAGCCTCCGACAAGATTGAGTTTTTAGCTTTTGGTGATGGTGGTTATCATGTTGACTATCCAAAAACTAAACACATAACCAACCCTAAAAACAAGCAACAGTTTATAGCCGCAGAGCTTGCTGATTGGTTAGAAGATTATCGCCCTCGCGATGAATTTGACCATGCACCAATATATATTTATCCAGGCACTGAGATTGCTACAGAGCAAGGTGGCGCTCAGGCTGTGGGGATCGCAATGGCAAAATTGTGTGAAACAAAAGCGTGCCAATTTGCTATTCAGCTCGGTGATAACGTATACCCTGATGGTGCCGATGCTAATGATGGTAAAGACGACCAAAAACGTTTACACGACTTAGTGTATGCGCCGCTTGAGCCATTATTTAAAGCTGAGCCTAATTTAGTGGTGTATTCCGCATTAGGTAATCATGATTGGAAAAGCTCGCGCAAAGGCGTAGCGGTACAAACGCAATGGATGGCAGAGCAAGCGAACTTTTACCTAGACGAAAAAGGCTACTATAGCTACAAAATGGGTGAGCCGGGTAACGATGTAGAATTTTTTGTGCTCGATACTAATATGTTACTGGCAGGGCAAAGTTATTATGATGTGCCGCTAAACCCAGATGGCAGTGAAGCA
>MDTG01264877.1_pt1 | contig 14219 bp, 12 predicted proteins | sample 811421 | NCBI WGS metagenome assembly MDTG01 (sample SAMN05326645, study PRJNA326480) | marine metagenome | isolation source: seawater | place: Pacific Ocean: South East | collected 2011
GAGCGGAATTAGTGGTAGTGTTGAGCAAATGACACAAGCTCACTTGAGAAATGTTCAACAATTAGCAGTATTTTACACTGGTCACGATAATATTTACGCTATTAATATAGCAAAAGTAAAAGCTTTTATAATTACTGAAGAAGTAGCTATAAATGATACTCCTACTGACTCTGATATTATTGCAGGAATTGCAACTATTAGAGGTGAACCAGTTACACTAATCAATTTAGATGCATGGTTAGGACGAAAGCCATTAGCTGTAAAAGAATATAAATTAGTTATATTTTGCGAATTCAATCATAAAAAAATTGGGTTTTTAGTAAAAGATATGCTAGATATTGTTGAAAAAACAACTGATGACTTAAGACATACGGAAGAAACAAACTCTAAAATTACATATACTACATATGTAAAGGTTCACGAAAAAGATGAACTATGTACAGTATTTAATGCTGAGCAATTATTAAGAGATATTGGTTGGACTGATGATGGGGAAGATGATATACAAAAGTATGTAGATGATAAATTACACTCTGATAAAGTAATTCTTGCAGCTGAAGATTCAGGAGTTGCTAGAGAAGTGTTAAACAGTTTCTTCAAAAAAACTGGTGCAAGATTTGAAATTTATACAAATGGTACACTACTTTTAAAAAGAATAGAAGAACTTAATCCAGAATCAATTGGTATGGTAATTACAGATATTGAAATGCCAGGAACTGATGGATATCAAGTTGCTTCATTTATAAAAGCGAACTCTAAATATGAACATATTCCAGTTATTGTAAACTCTTCAATGACAACAGAAGCAGTAAGAGGGAAAATGGATCAAATTGGAGTTGATGGATTTGTAGGTAAAACTGATATTCCTACACTATTTGAATTAACTAGAAAGTTTTTATCTTAATACTTAAATATCTTAAACTAGAAGAAAATCTTCTAGTTTATTTTTTCTAATCTATTTTTCTTCTAACCACTGTTTAAAATCTTCTATTTGTTTTTGTGTTTGAATTGTTGATGTTCCACCAAGAGAAGTTCTTGCATTCATTGAGTTTCTTAAATCTAAATACATTACAATCTCTTCATCAATATCTTTAATTTCATCATTAGATTCTCTAATTTCTTCAACAGTTAATTCACTAATATCTTTATTTAAACTATTAGCCTTTTCAACTACATCTTTTGTAATATAATATGCTGTTCTAAAAGGCATATTTTGTTTTTGAACTAAAAAGTCTGCTAAATCAGTTGCACTTAAGTGCCCTATTTTACAAGCATTTTCCATTTTATCTACATTTACAATCATTGTTTTAATAACTTCATTTAAAATCTTTAATGAAATTTCAATAGTTTTAACAGAATCAAAAACACCTTCTTTATCTTCTTGAGTATCTTTATTATAAGCTAATGGTAAACCTTTCATAACTGTTAAAAGTGAAATTAAGTTTCCATAAACTCTTCCTGTTTTACCACGTAAAAGTTCAGGAACATCAGGGTTTTTCTTTTGTGGCATAATTGAAGAAGTAGTAGCGTATTCATCACTCATTCTTATAAATTGGAATTCATAAGATGACCATGTTACAAGTTCTTCTGAGATTCTTGATATATGCATCATTGAAGTTGCTATATTAAATAAAATCTCTAAAGCAAAATCTCTATCAGAAACTGTATCCATAGCATGAGCAGTAGGAGCTGTAAACCCTAGCTTATCAGAAGTACTTTGACGATCTATATTATGTGGAGTTCCAGCAAGTGCAGCTGAACCTAAAGGTGAATAGTTATTTCTTTCATAAGAGCTTTCAAATCTTTGTAAATCTCTTTTAAACATATTTGCATAAGCTAATAAATGATATCCAAAGTTAAGTGGTTGAGCATGTTGTAAATGAGTCATACCTGGAATTAAAGTTTCAGTATGTTTTGATGCAACATTTACAAAAGTATCCACTAATTGTTTTAATAAATCTTTAATACTTAGAGATTTTTCTTGTACATATAATCTAAAATCTGTTGCAACTTGGTCATTTCTACTTCTTGCTGTATGAAGTCTTTTTCCTGGTTCACCTATGATTTCTGTAAGTCTATTTTCTACTGCCATATGAATATCTTCATATGCAAGTGAAAATTCAAATTTCCCTGATTCGATTTCATCTTTTACTTGTAATAATCCATCTTCTATTAATTTTTGTTCATCAAATGTAAGAACACCTTGTTCGCATAACATTTGAGAATGAGCAATTGAACCTTTAATATCTTGAGAGTAAAGTTCTTTATCGAACATAATTGAAGCATTAAATTCATCTAGAATTTGTGCATTTGTATTTTTTAATATTTGATTATTTTGATTTGACATCTGTTTTCCTATGTTGTAATACGCTTAAATTTCGCGTATTATAACATAAGTGATATTATTTAAAAGCAGACATATCCATAGGGTCTTTTTTTGCTATCTTTGAATATTTTTTTACTCCAATTAGGCAGTTTGTAAAAAACATTAGATTTGAAATAATAAAAAGTATTGAAGCTAAATAAATTAAAGAATTAATAAAATAGCTTAAAACAAAAAATAGTATAGAAGCTGAATGAAAAAAGAAATGATATTTTATATTTTTTTCTTCAATAAACTCTCTTATTGTTGGAATTGAGAAATGTCCTTTTGAACTTAAATGAAACCATGACAAAAATGGAATAATTTTATAAACCATGCCTTGTAATAGAGAATATAAAAAACCAAAGGCAAATACAACTGCCAATATAAAACTTGATTCAAAAATATCAAATAACCATAAAACCATAGATAAAATAAACATAATAAGTGAGAGTTTCCAATACCATAAAGTAATATCAAAGACTGGTCTTTTTCTATTATTTAAAGATTTTAATCCAAAGTACGAGTAAGTTATAAATATAAACACAAATAATACTTTTAAAATAAAGAAATTTATTTCAAAAAAGAAAAAGAAAAAGCTTAAGAATAAAAGAAAAAAGATAAATAGTGGCATTTTATTTTGTACAACTTTAGGGAAGTCTTGGGCTACATAAAACATAGGAATAACTTGAAAAGATACTCCAATTATAAGTAAAGCAGCAAAACCAAAAGATGCAAATAAAATATGAGAATTTAAAAATACAGTATAATTTTCACCCATATTACCAATCATATGCGAAATACCTAAAAACAGTCCAAGAAAAAATGTAAGTAATCCTGAAACAGAAAATAGTCTCATAGCTTTTACAGTTGATGTTAAAAATTCAACTTTAAAAAGTAGTTTTATTGTAATTGAAAAAAAGAATAAAAAAGCAATTGATAAAAAAAGTACTCCAAGATGTAAAAGCATCTTTATTTCAAAAAAGAAAGAAGAGCACAAACCTAAAGTTCCAAGTACTAAACTTGTATGCACTACATTTCCAAATAAAAGTGGTCTTTTTATCACTGAACCTGCAAGAACTGGCATCATTTGTTGCATTGCTCCAAATATTATCATTGATAAAATACCTAGAGTAAATAAATGAACAGCAGCAATTGCAGCATATGAATATTGATTTGAAACTTCAACAAATGGAGTAAAAAGAAAAAGAAGTCCTAAAAGCACTCCAAAAATAGGAGCACTTAAAAAGAATTTTATAGGAACATTAATAGGTGGAGCTTGCTCTAAACTTAGGCCTTGATTGAACATATATATCTATATTGCTTTCATGTTATCTACAACATCACCTACAATATCACCTAAGTGACTGTCTGCCATTGCGTATAACATTTGTTCTTCTTTCATATTATGTTGTTGCATTAACATCATTAAACTTTCACTTACACCAAAGAAATGATTCTTATTTGTAGCATTTACATCCGCTTTTAAATCTTCTAAAAGACCTCTCATTTGGTCATGTTCCATTCTCATCATAGCAGTTGGGCCTTGAGTCATTCCTGTTTTGTTTTCAAAAGCTGAGAACATAACTTTCTCTTCCATATCAAAATGATGTAATAAATCTTCAGAAAATTTAATTAGTTTAGAGTTTGCATCTAGCCAATCTTCAGATGCTACAGCATTTTCCATGCTTGCAAACTCTTCGTCACATGCTCTATGATCTTGTGTTAAAAATGATGATATTGTTTCCATTATAATGCCTTATTTTTGATTTTTTACATTATATTAAAAACAGTAAGTATATAAATTGATAACAATCAATATAAACTATTGATTATCTTTGTTATTAAAAACTTTATTTTGAATATTATATTTTTTACAAATAAACATAAAGAAAAAGAAAATGAAAGTATGAAAAACAACTAATAAAAATATAGCAAGAGCAGGAACACCTAAAAGTTGGTAAGGCCAAGTATAAGACCAAACCCCAAAGTAAATAGTAATAATTTCACCAAAAGTTGGTAATATTGCAGATATAAGAATAAGCATAAGAATTTTACTCTTTAAAGTATCAATTTTTATTAGCTTTAAGATATTTTCTTCAATACGATAAAAGAACATAAAAGTTAAACCCCAAGCAAGTGGTAACCAATAAGGAAATTGCCTATTACTACTTAAATCATAATAGAGCCAATATCCATTTTCAATTCCCCAAACTTCAGCACAAACTCCCAAAAAACCACTTATTAAAGTCCCAGAAAATAATATATATGCTTTATTTTTTTCAGGATTTATTCTTGTGTCCTTATAAAATCTATAAATAAAAATACAAAGTAATAAGACTAAAAGCAAAAAATCATACTTATGAAAATAGCCAATAATAGAGCCTATTATAAGTAATGAAATAAAAGGTCTAAAAGAAATTAGTAACAGTTTTTTTAACATTTATTAATTTTATCTAAAAAACTATGAAACAATAATTTTAATAATATTTGCAAGAAGCATAAAAACTAAAACAATAACTAATACTTTTTTAATAAACTTTTCACCACCTTTAATAGCATAATGACTCCCAGTCCATGAACCAGCCATATTTGCTAAGGCCATAGGAAGAGCAATCATCCATAATACTTTTCCAGCAGCAACAAAAGCAATTGCTGAACCTAGATTTGTAGCTAAGTTTAAAGGTTTTGTTGAAGCTGTTGAAACAATATAGTCTAAATGTAAAAACTTTTTCATTGAAATTGTCATATAAGTTCCAGTTCCAGGTCCCAATAAGCCATCATAAAAACCAATTGGTGCAGTTGCTAAAACTATATTTTTATTATTTAATTCAGTTTTTTCTTCTTTTATATCCTTACTTTTCTTTAATAAAAAGAGTAAAGCTATTGGAATTGATATCAAAATAGCCCAATTAATAATCTCATCTGATAAAAACATAACTAATTCACTTCCTATATAAGAAGCTATTAAACATGGAACAATAGCAATACTTACAACTTTTAAAGATATTTTTTTACTAAGAAAATATTTTATAGTAGCCATTGTAACACCAAATAAGCTTGCCATTTTATTTGTTGCCAAAACAAAAATAGGAGGAATACCACTTAATAGAAGTACAGGGACTTGAACCATTCCCCCACCACCAGCAATTGAATCTATATAACCTGCAATAAAACCTGTAATTATAAAAACTATGATCCATGTAATAGTAATATCTTGTAAAAATTCCATTTATACTCTTTTAATTTTTCGCAATTATAACTAAATTTAGAAAAATACATTATTAATAAATATATAATTAATAAATACATTTAAATAAGTATTTTCAAGAGTATAAAAAATTATTTATTACTTCTATATTTTTCTTACATAATAAAATTATTTAACAAACAATTTTTATTTCCCTATATTGTGTCTTTATGAGTAAGTTTTAAGTTTTAAGTTTTCCTTAAAAATGAGTGCTTAGTTTAATTATTTTTATATTATAATATAATCAACTTATTTATAAAGAAGGTATTTGTCATATGCTTAGAAATATATCAACTAAGAAAAGATTACTAATTAACTTAATTTCAAGTCAAATAGGATTCGCTTTAATAAGTATAGTTGCTATATTAAGTGACTATAAAATTATTGCAATTATTACTGTAAATATTTTCTTTGCTATTATAACTACATACTTAGCAATAAACTCCATGAATAGAATTGTTGGAGGTATTGATAAACTTAAAAAATATATTGATAATCTCATGGATTTTGCTTTTTATAAAACAAATCGAATTAAAAAAGCAGAATTTATTAATGATGATGACATTGGAATAATTTTAAAAGAATTAAATTTATATGTAGATAAATTTGATACGATGAGAAAAAATGACATGCATGTGCTTGGTGAAGTTGTAATTGCATTAAATAAAGTTTCACAAGGAATTTATACTTCTAAAATACATACTGATTCTAACAATTTTATGATTCATACTCTAAAAATAATAGTAAATAAAATGCTTGAAACAACAAATGAAAACATGCAAGAATTAGTTGATATAATGGATAAGTATACAAATCAAGATTATCGAGATCAAATGAAAATAAACCCTATATTAAAGGGAAAAATGCTTATTACAATGGAACAAATAAATAAATTAGGAAAAGAATTAAATGATAGTGCAAAACTTAATTTAAAGAATGGTACTAAATTAGAATCAAATTCTATTAGTATGCATAAGTCAGTTGAAAACCTATCAGTAAGAGCAAATGAACAAGCTGCATCTTTAGAAGAAACAGCAGCATCTTTAGAAGAAATTACTTCCATTACACAAAACAATAATGAAAATGCTATAAAAATGGCAGACTTAAGTAAAACAGTAAAAGAGTCTGTTACTTTAGGAGAAAAACTTGCAAGTGATACAGCAAGTGCTATGGATGAAATAAATCAAAAAGTAACTTCAATAAATGAAGCAATAAGTGTTATTGATCAAATAGCATTCCAAACAAATATCCTTTCATTAAATGCAGCAGTAGAAGCTGCAACTGCAGGTGAAGCTGGAAAAGGCTTTGCAGTTGTTGCAGGTGAAGTTAGAAACCTTGCAACAAGAAGTACACAAGCGGCAAAAGAGATTAAAATCTTAGTTGAAAATGCAACTTTAAAAACAGATCAAGGTAAAATGATATCAGATGAAATGAGTAGTGGATACAATAATTTAAATACACTAATATCTCAAACAATTAATATTATTCAAGACGTAAGTGTTGCTTCAAATGAACAGTTAACTGGTATTAAACAAATCAATCAAGCAATTACAATACTAGATAAAGTAACACAAGAGAATGCAAGTGAAGCTAGCAAGGTAGCAGACTTTGCAGATGAAACTCTTTTAATGGCACAAATTTTAGTAGATGATGCAAAAAATAAAAAAGTAAACTAGGATAAATAATGGGAAAAGAGATAGTTTTAGATGATTTTGCCTTTTTAGTAAGTGAAACTGATGAAAAAGGAATTATAATATTTGCAAATGATGATTTTTGTAAAATTGCTGAATATGAAGTTGATGAATTAATAGGACAAGCACATAGTATTGTAAGACATAAAGATATGCCAAAAGCTGCTTTTCAAGACTTATGGGACACTGTAAAAAAAGGTGAAATTTGGAGTGGATATGTAAAGAATGCCACAAAATCAGGTAACTATTATTGGGTATTTGCAACAGTTTTTCCAACTACTACATCAGATGGAAGAAAAGGTTACTTATCTTGTAGAAGAAAAGCAAGTATTGAAGAAATTAATGAACATATAATTCTATACAAAGATTTAAAAGCAAAAGAGAGCATATAATTATCCTTTTGCTTTTTAATTTTCTTATTAAAGCACAAGTAAGTCCTACAAAACAACTTCTAAAAATCATAAAATCTTTTTATGAAAATATTTATTTTATACCCTAATCAACTTTTTAAAAATATAGAAAAACTTAACAATACCAAAGTGCTATTAATAGAAGAGCCACTTTTTTTTACACAATATGACTTTCATATTCAAAAGCTAATTCTTCATCGTGCAAGTATGAAATTTTATGAAGGGTATTTAAAAGAACATAATATTGATATTGAATATTTTGAAGACGAAACTTACCTAAATAAGTATCAAGATGAAGAAATTTATGTTTATGATTTATTTGATGATTATTTAGAAAATAAAGTCTATAAAAACTTTACTAATATTAAAACAGTTAAAAACCCTAACTTTATAAATCCAAATGATTCAAATAAATTTATGCATAATTTTTATAAAAATAGAAGAAATGAACTAAATATTTTTATGGAAAATGGTAAGCCACTTCATGGCAAGTATAGTTTTGATAGTGAAAATAGGAAAAAGCTTCCAAAAGATATAAAAATACCTGCAACATTTAGCTTTGATAATAAATATGTAAAAGAAGCAAAAAATTATTGTAAAAAGTTTAAAACTCTTGGAGTTGTAAATGAAGATTTTTACTATCCTACTACTTTTGATGAAGCATCAATCCAACTTGAGTATTTTATAAAAGATAAGTTTGAAAACTTTGGAGATTATCAAGATGCAATAACAAAACAAAATAAAGAGTACTTTTTATTTCACTCGAATATTTCAAGCTCATTAAATATAGGTCTTATAGATTTAAAAGAATTAATAGAAAAAATAGTAAGTGCAGATGCTGCATATAATGCAAAAGAAGGTTTTATACGTCAAATAATAGGCTGGAGAGAGTTTATGCTAAAGATTTATCAAAATGATGGTGTAGCTTTACGTAATTCTAATTTTTTTGAATTTAAAAATGAAATTCCTCTTAAAATATTAGAAGCTAAAAGTGGGATTACTCCTTTAGATGATTGTATAAAAAAACTAAATCAAAGTGCATATAATCATCATATAGAAAGACTAATGATTTTAGGAAATTTATTTTTATTACTTGAAATAAAACCAAATAGCGTTTATAAGTTTTTTATGAAATATTATATTGATGCTTATGATTGGGTAATGGTTGGAAACGTATATGGAATGAGTGGGTTTAGTGATGGAGGAAGTATCACAACTAAACCATATATTTGTAGTTCAAATTATATTATAAAAATGAGTGACTATAAAAAGAGTGAAGATTGGAGTCCTATTGTAGATGCTTTATATTGGAAATTTTTAAATAAATATTCAAATAAGTTTGTGCAAAATCCAAGAATGAAAATGCAAATAGCACTTTTAAATAAAATGAAAGAAGAAAAACTAGAAAAGCATTTAGAAATAGCCAATAATTTTATAGAAAATCTTTTTATTACAAAATGATATATTTTTAAGTGTTAGCTATATTTTTTACTAAAATTAGAGTATGAAAAATGATATATATGAAAAAATGGAAATTCTTAGTAATAGTGCAAAATATGATGTATCTTGTTCTTCAAGTGGAGTTGAAACAAATTATAAAAAAGGTGAGTTAGGAGCAACTCATACAAGTGGAATTTGCCATAGTTTTACACCTGATGGAAGATGTGTATCTTTACTTAAAGTACTTCTTACAAATATATGTATTTATGATTGTGCCTATTGCATAAATCGTATTTCAAATGATATCCCAAGAGCTGTATTTACTCCAAGAGAACTTGCTGATATCACTATAAACTTTTATAAAAGAAACTATATTGAGGGACTTTTTTTAAGTTCTGGAATTGTAAAAACTGAAGACCATACCATGACTTTAATTTTAAAAGCTCTAAAAATTTTAAGATATGAATATAAATTTAATGGATATATTCATGTAAAACTTATACCTGGTAGTAGTATGGAATTAGTTGAGCAAATAGTAAAACTAGCAAATAGAGTAAGCTCAAATATTGAGCTTCCAAGTGATAAATCTTTAAAACTTCTTGCTCCTAATAAGACAAAAGAAAAAGTACTTCAACCACTAAAATTTGCAAGAGATTTAAGTTTAGAAAAGAATCAAAAACCAATAGGTATGAGTACACAACTAATTGTAGGTGCTACTCCTGAAAGTGATAGAGATATTTTAAAACTAAGTTCAGCACTTTATGATAAAGCTTTATTAAAAAGGGTTTATTATAGCGCTTATATCCCTGTAAATGATGATAGAAATCTTCCATCAATAGTCTCTAAACCTCCAATGTTAAGAGAGCATAGACTGTATCAAGCTGATTGGTTACTAAGATTTTATGATTTTTCTTGGGAAGAGATAGTAACAGATGAATTTCCAAATTTAGATGAAGACTTAGATCCTAAAGCTTTTTGGGCAATTAACAATCTAAAATACTTTCCAATGGAAATAAATACAGCTTCAAAAGAAGAACTTTTAAGAATTCCAGGAATTGGAGCTAGAGGTGTATTTAAGATATTAAAAGCAAGAAGATTTAAAAGACTAACTTTTGATGATTTAAAGAAATTAAAAATCTCAATTAAAAAAGCAAAATATTTTATAACTTGTGATAAAGAGTTTCAAAAACAAGTTCCTTTTTATAGAGAAAATATAAGAACAGCACTTATAAAACCCGAAGTAAAAAAAATAATACAACCCTCATTATTTGATATAAGTTCAATTACTGGTGAGCTATGATTTTAATTTATGATAAGACTTTTGAAGGATTTCTATCTTTAGTTTATGATGTTTATTATCAAAAATTAAGACCTATAAAAATCTATAAAGAGATTCCAAATGAAATAGTTTTTGAAGAGATAAAACATATTCAAACAGAAGAACAAAAATATACAAAAGTTTTAAAAGCAATTAAATCCAATTTCTCAAAACAGACAGTACAAAAGATATTAAATATATTTATGTGTGATTCAAAAGATTTTGAAATAGCTTTATTAGAGTATATTATTCTTGGATTTAAAGATAATAAACAGCTTTTAAATATCAATAACTCTTGTGTTTTTTATCTTACAAACTTAGAAAAAGAGTTATTTAAAAATGTTCATAAAATGTATGCGTTTATAAGATTTGAAGAGCTTGAAGATGGTACTTTATATGCCAAATTAGAGTGTAGATTTAATGTATTATATTTTTTAGCTAAACATTTTTTAAAAAGATTTAATAATCAAAATTTTATAATTCATGATATAAATAGAAAACTTGCTTTTATAAAAATAGATGAAGAGTTTTCAATTCAAGAAGTATCTCACTTTGAAGAACCAAAACATTCAAAAAGTGAAGAAAAATTTCAAATGCTTTGGAAAAGATTTTTTAAAGGTGTTACGATTGAAGAAAGAATTAATTTAAAACTTCAACAAAATCTAGTCCCTTTAATATATAGAACTTATATGAGTGAATTCATATAAGTTACTAAGACTCAAGTAATGAAATTATTTCTTTTATTTTCTCTATATTAGCTATTTCTTCTTCTTTAATAAGTACTGTTTTTTCTTTACTTACTTCTAATTTAGATAATTTTTCTTCATCAATTTTTGAAGAGTCAAAAAGTATATAATCAAAATCGGTTTTTTTAGAAATTTCTAATAATTCATTGAAATCACTAGTAGTAATTAAATCAAATGATTTTTGTAATAAAACAGATAATGAAATAAATTTTATTGGGTTATTATTAAAAAGTATGATTTTTTTCTTATTGCTATTTAAAGAATTACTATTTTCACCTACTTCTTTTTGAATGATTTCTTCTTTATTAGATTTAATTCTTGCAGTGAAAGTTGAACCAATATTTACTTTACTTTCAACTTTAATATCTCCACCAAGTAATGTTGTAATCTCTTTTGTAATAGATAAACCAAGTCCAGTTCCACCAAATTTTCTAGTGATACTTGAATCAACTTGCTTAAATCTATCAAACACATCTTCTATTTTATCTTCTGGAATACCAACCCCTGTATCTTTAACTTCAAACTCTACAAACTCTTTATTTAATCTTGCAGTAAGTTTTATTTCACCATTTTCAGTAAATTTAAAGGCATTACTTAATAAGTTTTTTAATACCTGTTTAACTTTTTCTTCATCACTATGAATTAATCCAATCTCTTTACTACATTCAAAAGCAAGTTTTAAATTTTTATTCTTCGTTTGAAGTTCAAAACTATTATATGTTTTTTCTAAAAGTTTACATAAATCAAAGTTTGAATTATTTAATTTTATATCGCCTAACTCAAGTTTTGACACATCTAATACATCTTCAACAAGGTTTAGTAAACCTTTTCCTGAATTATTAATAATACCTAAACTTTTAATATCTTTTTCATCTAAATTGCCTTTTTTATTTTTAAGCATAATAGAACTTATAAGATTTACTGAATTTAGTGGAGTTTTTAATTCATGGCTCATATTTGCTAGGAAATCATCTTTAGCTCTTGATGATTCTTCTGCAAGAAGCTTAGCTTCATTTAAATTTTGTGTTTTCTTATTTAATTCACTCATCATATTTGAGAAGTTTGTATTTAACTGATAAATTTCTAAAATATCTGTATTTATAGTATTTATTTTACTATCTGTTTCTTTTATTTTTGTCGTCTCTTCAGAAAGTTTTACAATTGGTTGAGTAATAACATCTGAGAAAATATTTATTCTTCTTAAAAGGAAATAGAAAAATATAATATAAAATAGAAGAAGAAAAGCAATTGCAAAATAACCTATTTTATTAGAAAGTTCTTTTAAATGTACAATAGAATCAAAAATCTCATTTTTATCAATAAGAATTAAAAGCTCCCAGTCTGTCTCATCAACTTTTTGTTCTAGTGCTAAATATTCATTTCCCTGAATAATAAAAGAGTCTGTGTGAGCTTCTTCTTGCATTAATTTTTTAAAGTGTGAAGCAAAAGGAGTACTATTTTTTAAAATATTAAACTCTTCAGGTTTCTCAATTGTTTTTAAAATAGCATCTGTATATAAGTGTTCTTTTAACTCTTTTAAACCTAAAAGATTCTCTATATATTCAGACATTGCAATAATCATACCATCTTTATCAACCATAAATAAGTTTGCGTTATATGGAAGTTTTCTATTTAAAATATTTTTAACGAAACTATCAATTGTAATATCAATTCCTGTAACACCTTCTAAAATGTCACCATTATAAATAGGAACAATACAAGATAGCATCCATCCATTACCTGCAGGATCTAAATATGCTCCTGTCCAAACAGGTTCTTTTTTTGGATTATGTTTTAAATCAGCTAAGTAATAAAAATTATAATCAGCCATATTAATATGTCTTCCATATTGTTGTGCAACATCATCAATAAAAGGATAAAGTCTATTCATATTATCACTTGTATTAAAATATGCAGCAACTATATTTTCGTTTGTATCTACTATACTTTTAAGGGAGATATCCATAGCTTCAGTAAATTTAGCCTTTGCTAACTCTTTTTCACCAATTTTTGTTTCTGCAGAGTAATACAAAGATGATCCAACTTTATTTGTTTTATAAAAAACTCCATTTTCTGCAACTTTAAAACTAGGTTCACCATTTGGAAGCCCAAAGTTTTTAGAATTTTTCATTATCACTTGATGTTCATATTGAAGAACTTTAGCAAGTCTTGTAACTTCATTTAGTTTATCACTAATAAATTTTGATTCATTTTTTAAAACTTCTAAAGTATGAGATTGAGCATTATTTAATAATAAGTTAGTATTTTTTAAAGAAATATATGCATTAATAGAGAAATAAAGCACTAATAGTGCAACTTCTACAACTAAAATCGGAATTAATGAAAATTTGAAAAAATGTGATATTAATATTTTATGTAGTTTTTTATTTGGCATAAAGTGTCCTGAGTATATAAATTTACTCATAATAGCACATAATAGTATTCCAAAAGTATTTAAAAGGTATAAAAATACCTTTTAAAGTTTATGATTTATTTAAATACTTACTTACCAAGTCCTGTAGATTTTAATTCTTCTTCACTATATTTTGCAACCTGACCTTTCATTAAACCTTTCATTGGTCCACCATATGTACCATTCTTATATCCAACCATAGCATCATTTACTTCTGCTTTTGTCATTTCAGATACAATTTTAGATTTTCCTAAAGCTTTTTTCTCAAAGTTTTGGCCATGACAACCTTTACAAGAGGCTAAATTAACAGCAGCAAATGCAACAACACCTAAAACTAATGTTCCTAAAACAATTTTTTTCATGATATTCTCCTCATTTTTGATAGAAGAAATTTATAATATAATTGTGGAATTATTGTTTATAATAAAAAAGGCCCGTGCCTAAGCACGAGCCTTTTTAATAAATATTTGTATTTATAAAGTTTTATTAAATTGGTAAAACTCTTAAGTTTTCATCAATTTTTTGTTGTAATACAGATTCGATTGCATATAAAGTTCCAGTAGACCCAGACGAACATCCTGAACATGAA
>MDTG01322886.1_pt1 | contig 14218 bp, 7 predicted proteins | sample 811421 | NCBI WGS metagenome assembly MDTG01 (sample SAMN05326645, study PRJNA326480) | marine metagenome | isolation source: seawater | place: Pacific Ocean: South East | collected 2011
AAACAACAAAAGCCTCCTCCTCTTTCGCCACCTTTTTTTTCCTTTTGTTTTACTTACTATGGGTGTTTGTTTGTCGTCGTTCGTCGTCGTTCTTTCTCAAACACCGCCTGCTCACACTTTTTCGCATCGGTATCGTCTCTTCCTCCCTTTGACGCATCGACAGGATTCGCACTGCGCGGTACCAGACTTGGACGCGGAGACATCTTTCTTTGCCGTGTTTGACGGCCACGGCGGGAAAGAAGTGGCTTTGTACGCGGGAAGGCACCTTCCGCAGATTTTGAAAGATACGAAAGCGTACAAGGAAAGAACCGATTTGAAGGAAGCTTTAGTAGAATCGTTCATGAAAATCGACGAGGACATGAAAGATAAGACGAACGCGCAAGAGTTGACAGAGTTGAGTGGGAGGAGACGGTTTCGGGAGGAAGAGGATGCTGGCGATGGAATGTCGAGTACCGGTGGAGGTGCGAGAGGCGTGAACGAAGCCATACGAAGGGCTTTGAAAGAGAGATTACTGGCGGAAGGGACACCGAGTGAGGAAGTGGATTTGATCATTCCGAGTTTGAGCGAAGACGATGAAGGCGACGACGATGTTGATGATGATAATGCTGAAGGCGACGGACTGAATAAAAAGAAGAACGGCGAGACGAAGGAAGGAAAAAACGATAACGATGTTACTAATAGTAGTGATAAGACAATGACTACCGAACAGCCTGTCTTGTCCACATCTTCCACCGGGAAAAAGAAGTTTGTCCCCCTAACTGAAGAAGAATTGAACGATTGGGAAGGCCCCGTTGCTGGCGCCGCCGCGGTTTCGGTCGCGTTGAGAAACGGGGAAATCATATGCGCCAACGCTGGCGATTCGAGAGCGGTGTTATGTAGAGACGGTAAATCTATCGACATGTCTCGAGATCATAAACCAACGGACGAGGACGAGTGTGAGCGAATTGTCCAGGCGGGAGGTTTTGTAGCGGATGGACGCGTCAACGGGTCCTTAGCATTGTCCAGAGCCATCGGTGATTTTGAATACAAAAGGAACAACGTTCCGGACGATTTGCCGCCAGAGTCGTATTGCGTAACTGCCAACCCCGAAGTGAAAACGTTTAACTACGACCAGGACAAAGATGAGTTTATAATTATCGCATGCGATGGCGTTTGGGACGTGATGACCAGTCAAGAGTGCGTGGACTTTGTTCGCGAGCGGCTGTGCTATAGTTCTACTAGAGACAGCGCCACAGTACCGCCGCAGCATCTCTCGAAAATCACGGAGGAATTATGCGACGCGTGTTGCGCCACAGACACGAGAGGTAGCGGATTGGGATGCGACAACATATCTGCGATTATTGTTCAGTTCTTAGATTCCAAGAAATGTAAGGAGACGACGGAGAAGTATAATAATATGTCGAATTTAGTAGATGGTGGAGGTGGCAAAAAAGTAGGAGAAGGAGAACCCGTCGCCTCTGACGCTAAAACAAGAATACCAAGTAATTGATTGCTGTGTACTAGTTCGTAAATATAATAACGTAATAGTATAATAATAGTATCAAAACCTTTCTCCGATGTGCTATGTACTGTCAATGCGTGATATAACCACCGTTATTCGTTCTCTTTGCCTCCTCGACTAATTCTCTAACTAAAGGTCTCAACCTTCTACCGCGAAAGTTTATGCACCAATTGGAGATTTGCCCGATACTCATGCCAGTTTCAGCGGCTAGTTTTATCTTCTCCTCTTTCGTCGGGAATGGATCTAGAATGTTTTCAAACATCCAGTTCTGCAAAGGTTTGGTAATTCTTCTCGTCGAAGGCGCGCTTCCCGGCTTCAACTTTTTCTTCTTATTCTCCAAAGTATAAAAACGCAATTAAATCGCGCGTTCGTTTTTCCAATACTGCTCATCGGCCGCCATTTTCTTCGCTCGTTCCAACCGTTTATTCACGATCTTCGTCACTTTCTGTTCGGTTTTGAGTGCGATATTTTTCGCGCTCAGCGGTTCGAGCCCATCGTCCCCCGTCGTCGTCGTCGTCGCCGAAAAAACGAGCGCTTCTCTCAGCGCTCTCGCGAACGCGTCTTCGCTTTCGTCCTCCTCTTCCTTCTCCGCCCTCCGCCTTAGCTCGCGCGCCGATTTTACCGCCGATTCCCGGAAGCAGCAGACGGAGGAAGAAGAAGAAGAAGAAGAAGAAAACATTTCGACGTGGCTCGCTCGCAAAGGGGGTTCGGAGAGTTTGCGTCGTCGTCGTCGTCGTCGTCGTCGCGGTTTTTTCAACCAAAGTTTTTTGAGTAATTGAGATTTTTAGGCGTTACGAAGGAAAAGAATTTTATTGTCGTACAGGGGTCAGGTCGGTCCTCTCCTTTTTTTTTTGATGACGACGATGAGAGAGGATTTTTTTTTTGGTTTCTTTTCTCAAAGGGAGCACAAACAGAGGAGACGCCTCTGCCTCCCTTGTGTTGTGTGAGATTTTTTTTTAAAGTGCGATTCAGACAACAACAAGACTCGGTACCAAAAGCGTAAGTGGACGCAATATCACATCGAGAGACCTCTTCTTTTTTTTCGGCCGATTTTTGATTCGCTTAAAGGAGACACCGAGAAGCAGCGCGCGAATACTCGCCAAACATCGGAACATTAGGGCAGAGAAAGAGAAAGAGAGAAAGAGAGAAAGAGAGAAAGAGAGAAAGAGAGAAGGAGGAAATCATCCATCCATCGCGTTCGCCGCCTCCATTTTTTTGGTTGAATACAAAGAGCAGAGCACTTTTAATTGAATGAAAAAAAATATCTATTTTTTACACAGGTTTCAAAGGGACTTTGACAGTCTATACTTAGGATGGCCTTGTTTTTAGTGTGACCTTTCACTCACTTGGACCTTTCGCGATACAAGGTCGTTGATCATCATTTAAATTAAAAGCGCGCGCGCGTGTCTACTCTACTTCCAAGAGGGAGAAGGAGAAGGAAAAGAAGAAGTGGAGAGACGCATCGAGCAAAACAATGAACAACGTCCGAGTGACGCCGATTAAGGTCGTTCGAAGAAAAGACGACCCCGGGGCCGATTGCATCGACGAGGCCGATGATGATGATGATGATGATGATTTGGGGGGCACGTGCCATGATGACTGTGCTAAGAAAATCATCGCGTCCTCCTCGTGCGGGAGTCCGAGGAGATGTCTGCAACTGAACACAAAAAGCGGAGAAGGATCGTCGGAGACGTTGAGCGAGGAAGATGGATCCTCGGAGGAGAACAAAACGACGAGAACACGCGCGAGGGATGACGCCAGGGCAAACCAACAGCAACAGAATATTCATCAAGGAAAAGAAGAAGAAGAAGAAGAAGAAGAAGAACGACAACGACAACGACAACAACAACATGATCATCACGCGAAAATAAAAAACAATGTTCTCGAACGCATGGGAAGGTGCTCTTCGACCTCTTCCATGATCAGTTCCACGGCAAAAACGGACGATTATCGATTACACTGTAAGCCTTTAACTGCCGCGCGGGTGGACGGGTATTGCTACGATTTCCTGGTGGACGAGAGGAAAGAGAAGGCGTACGCGAAGGCGAGGAAGCAGTTGTTGAAACAAAAGGAACGAGCGAACGAAAGTTACGCGAGGTACTCGAAAGCCAGGCAGGCGTGGAAAGAAGCAAAGAAAAATACGACTCACCAAGGCGCTACGAATACGATCTCTGCACTCAACGACGCGGTGAGTCAGTGTCAACGGGAAGTCGCAAAAAACGGTGTACCCGAGAGTAAGAGAGCTAAAGCGTGGTTAAACTCGCTATCCGTGAAATCGAAAAGAGGTAATTGCGAAAAGACGTACGAGGACTATTCGCAGTTGAGCGAAAGAGAACGGTTCGATCGCGAACGGGCGAGCGTCAGAGTGGATCTGATCAACGTGTTCCCGGATCATCCGAGGTATTCGTTAGGCGCCATCGACTCGATGAAAGAACGTGAGGAATTAGAAGAGGAGGGAAAAGTGCAACACGAGTTAATCACTGAATCGTTAAATAGAGTGATATCGAGCAACAGTGCGTACCAATCGTCTATATCGAGGAGCGAGAACGAGTCTTCGAGCGGCGGCGAGACATATAGCAACCCGAACAGCCCGGGATTTTCGTATAAACAAAATCAATCACAAGCGAACGATAGCTGGGGTTTGGTCGAATCGCCTCGTTCGTCTACCGGATTGAGAGGCTTTAGAAAAGAAGAAAAAGAAGAAAAAGAAGATCGTGAAAGAACGACGTGTAGTAGCGAAAACATTTGCGCTTCGAACGTCACCGATCGTACAGAAGAGGAACCGCAAAACGCCATCATGCAACTCCTTTCTGGTTCTTTCTTCGAAAAATTGAACATGTTTCCGGCGCGAATATCGAACATGAAAGAAAATGAAGGAAAAAAAGAAACGAAGAGAGCGAGCAACGACGATGAAGAGGAAGAAGAGGACGATGAAGAGCAATTCAGATTACCGGAAGACTACATGAATCCCACGTCCTCGCAATATTTCGGTAAAATGGAACGCGTCTTGATGGCGTTCAGTGCGCGTTCGCCAAGAGATTTAGAAAAATCGCACGTCGTCGCTGCCGCAATTTCTTTACTTGTTTTCGAAGGTGACGAAGAGAACGCGTTTTGGACGTTAGTGTGCCTCGCCGAAGACGTTAACTTGTTCTTGGACGAAGCAGAAGTGACGACAGAAACAATCGTATTAGAAGAGCGAACGAGACACAACTCTTCCTTTGAACTCGTGAATACCAATTTGGTGGGTAAGATATTCACTCGCATAGGAGCTGGATTTTTCCCACCAAACGTCGTCTTACGAATTCTCGATGCAATCATCCTCTCTCCGCCACCGTTGTCCTCTCGCTTGCTTCATCACATCGCGTATGAATTCTTATTTCATCACGGCGAAAAGTTAAAAGACGAAAAGACGACCTTAGAAGTCGCCGCGGATAGTTATAATTGCGATGACTTAATTTTCAATGGCATGAAGATGATGAGCGCGACAGAAACGATGAAAAGTAACTCTTCCTTAAGAATTCTCGCTAGGCAGCGCGTCGAACGTTCGAGCGGCGGTTTTTGCGGTCCAGATAAAGGCTGGTCGGTCTCCTTGGTTTCCGCAAAGAGAATGAAAAATGATGAAGTGTCTGCAAAGAAACAGAAAGTGTTCGTTCCTACCAGCGGCTGGAGCAGCGACGAGGATGACTTGATCAGGAAAACCACCAGAAGTTGCGATTTCTTTGGGCAATTTTCGCCGTTGAGAAACAGCAGGAAATCGCAAGACGATTTGCTTCGTGAAGAAGAAAAGAAACATCGATCGCAAAGCGTCCAAGGTTTTGTCAATGAGATCGACGAGTCGTGCGAAGAGGCGAAAGGGAATAAGGACCCGATGACGATAACCTTATCACCGGTAAAAACAATTCCTTCGCAAGTAGCACTAGATGAATCCGCGGATATCATGCGGTACAAATTCGTCATTCGCGGTCCGAACGACGTCACGTGCACGATGTATCGCAACCGAGCCGATCTCGTGCATTTGCACGAGATCTTATGCGAAAGAAAAATCACCGCGCAACTCTCCATGTTGAAACTCCCAAAGTCGTTCACGAATAAGTTAACCGCCGGAATCACGAAAACCGGATTCAACGAATCGCAAGAGTATTTCGTTCGCTTATCGAAAGCCGGCGTTCCCGGGTTGCAGAAAGTCTTCGAGGAGTTTTTCGAGCTCGACTCGCCGGATTTGCACGAATATTGTTACGAGTCCGACGATACGCAGGGTAGCTTCGATGATTACTAAGTATTTGTATAAGAAATGTACCAGCAGAAATGTTGTAATTTTTATTAGTAAATTGATTTCATAATATTAGTTCCGTCGCCGCTCGCGTACGATATTTTTTAATCGTACACGCATACTCCGTAATTCTCCTCCATAGCCACTCGTAAAGCGTAATGTTCCAACCCGATCAAATGCACCGTATTCACGACCGCGTTTTTAAAATATCTTCCCCCACCTTTACTCGAAAACCCGTACAAATCTAACCTCGTGCACAAACCGCTTGCGAGAACGGACATGGCTAATTTGAAACCGCCCGTACTCGCGTGTCTGGTTTTAATATTCATCTCTTCGTGCTATTTATTATACACCTCCCCGACCATCCCTGAACTCATCGGTGTCTCCCATAACAGCTGTTTCCCTCTAAAAGTTAAGTTTGGAAATTCCGTCTTATCGCCAAACATCCAATACTTTGATGCGTCTTTCCACATGTAATACTTGTTCGCTTTTTGTCCTTCTACGCCGTATTGTTTCTCGTCTCTTCTTTGCTTCCAATAATACACGTCGCCTTTCACTCCAACATCCTTCTTATACGCCTTCAGAGGCCCATTGTATCGAAACACGGTGTCGTGATTATCGATTTCTGGACCTCGTCCTTTGCCTAACATGTTGTCTGCGACAGCGACTAACGCGCACGTCCCCAACTCGCCTCGCTTCAAATCTGGAAAGACTAAGGAGCCATCCAATCCAGGCATTTTCTTGTCCTTGAAATACTGTTCTGGACCTCGTTTAAAACCCATATCATCGCCTTCCAGATGTCTTTTCACGCACGCTCTCGTCCACATCGTGCACGCCGAATCCGACTGCCACATGTTGTAGTGTCTCAAAATCTCCTCTCGGACGCTCTCCGGCGGAGGCTTAAAGTCGGGCTGCCTCGATTTCGCCAGCGCGCGATTCCTATCCGTCTGGAAAGCTAGATGACCTTTCAGCAACTTCCGAAGTCCTATTCTAGTTAAAGTGCTATTGTCATTCTTATCCGCGACCAAAGTGATGTCCGTGACATCCATGTCGTCGCCATCCTCTAACATCCTCCTTCGCCTTCTCATCGTCACCGACATATCCTCCAGCGCTCTCTTCGGCGCGTACCCGCACATTTCTGGTACTTTCACTTTCGGACACTTCTTACAATTATCCACCGTGTCTTTCGGTTTCGCCACCGGTTGGTCCAAGTGGTAATCCAAGTCGCCGTCTAAATCCGAGTGTTCTTCTCCATCGTCTTTCGCGAGTGACTTTTCCACGGGTTCTCTCGCGACATCCGCTGGATCCACGTGTTGCCGTTCGTACGACGTTGGACCAACGTCTGGCGCGTCGTCGTCTACCGACGACATGCTCACGCCGTCCCCGACGTTATACATCGCCCGAGTATTCGCCCTGGACGTGGCGGTAAACGAGCCCGCTTTCCAGAGGACCAAGCAAAGGATGCACAAGATTGCACACGCGATCGACACGCACGCTCGCGTCGTCGTCGGTTCGTCTCTCCTCGTCGTCCATCCCGTGCTCCCCCCGGTGGTGGCGGATTTCTTCCCTCCTCCTCCTTTGGAGGTGTTGGTGGTGTTCTCCTCCGTTCTCATCATGTTCGAAAGCTTTTGAAGAAAGTTTTGACGTCTTTTGTCTTTTTTAGAATAAAAGAAAGGTCCTATACATTCTCTTTATCAATACAATAGTCCCCAGACAAAAAAGAAAGAAAACCAAGAAGAAGAAGACAAAGAAGAAGAAGAAGAAGACAAAGAGAGTCTTTTTAGTGGCGCGCGACCAAAAGGTGACCACCACGACGGAGGAGGAGTTCTCGCGACGATGGCGGCCACGGTACCGATCAACCCGAAACCGTTCTTGGCATCTCTGACCGGGAAGAAAGTCCTCGTGAAATTGAAATGGTCCGGCATGTCCTACAGAGGTTTTTTGGTGTCCACGGACGCGTACATGAATTTGCAACTCGCCAACACGGACGAAATCATCGACGGCGAAGAAACCGGGAATCTGGGAGAAGTTCTCATACGGTGCAATAACGTGCTCTGGGTGAGCGGCGTCGAGGAAGAGGAAGAGGAAGAGGAGAAGAAAGGAAAGAAGAAGAAAAAATGAGACACGCGATGATCGTCGTATGAAAATAGGGGAGAGAGAAAGAGAGAGAATAAAAAGACGTCCTCGCGAAGTAGCAGTTTGTTGTACCATTTTTTGTAGTAGACTTATTATATATATTCAATCGAAAACGGTTTCTATGCGCATTTCCACGCTTTCTATGTGGTGCGAGTCACTGACCAAACGATGCCGGCATCATCATCCCGTCGTCAAACTTGCAGTTGGAAAAATCCATCTCCGGGTGCTGCTCCATGAACTTCTTCATCAAACCCATCTTGCTCTCTTGGTCGCTGGTTGGTTTTCCGGCGGCTTTCTGTCTCTGATCGTACATCATTTTTTCCACGGTCGATCTCGTTTCGCCGTCTAAATCGGATAAATTGGAGTTTTCTGGGACGACTTTCTTCGTATCTATTCGCGGGTCGCCTCGTATGACGTTTTCCCACCAACTCATTTGGTTGGATTTAGTCAACGTCAATCGCACCTCGCGGTTATCCTCCAAGGTCCAAAACGAATCGTCTGGTTTGATGGACTCGCACAATTTTGACTTCTCTGGAATTCGCAACTCGGGTTCGAATTTTAAACCAAACTTAAAAGTCGTCGCGGTAAACTCGCACACGATATCTTTCGCCTTCGTCCCGATCGGTACCGGCAATCGAACGTCCACCTCTTGCAACGTTTGCGACCAGACGTAATGTTCGGCTTCGCCACCATTCAAAGGAGATGGGTGTACCGTCCCCGGTTGTAACGCGTGTGGATCTTCTTCCTCTTTCAAATCCTTCTCCACTTTCTCTTTATTCTCTCGAGCGATTTTCGCGTCTTCGTCTTCGTCTTCAACAACTTCGTTCCCATCGTCGTCCACTTCGACGATCTTCTTTTTGGATTCTTCCATCTTTTGTTTCATCAGCGCTTCTCTCACGCGTTCTTTCCGTTCCTTTTCTTCTTCCATCCTTTTCGTTTTCATCGCTTCTTCCTTCTCTTTCTTTCGTTCCATCTCGACTTTTCTCTTCCTTCTCTCCTCGTCTTGTTCTTTTTCCTTTCGCGTCTTGTTCTTTTCCACCTCGCGTCGATGTCGTTCCATCGCTTTCAACACCGACGTCTTCCCGTCCGTCTCGAACGCATCTCCGGTAAAAAAATCCGTTTTGCGACGCAAAAACCCGAAATACGCGTCGTGCATGACGTCGATTGCCGTCGTCGTCCCGTTTTCTGCGCGCGAGAGCTCCGAGCACTGTTGCGCGACGTTCATGAAAAACGCGTCAAATTGTTCTTCCATTCGAGAAGGAAAGTCAACCGTCGTCGTCGGCGACATCTCTTCTCAAAGAGAAAGAAAGAAAGAAAGAAAGAAAGAAAGAAAGAGTACTACTAGTACGTATTATTCTTTTGGGTGGTGTGTTGCTCTCTGTTTGGTGGTGGTGGTGATGTGAGGCATCTTCCATACTCTCGGAGACCTTGACGCTTTGAGGAGGAGGAGAAACAACGAAAAGGTCCACCCAAAAAAAATTTAAAAAAAAATTTAAAAAAAAAATGAGTCTTTTGTCTTCTTCTTCTTCCCCCCAGAAAAAAACACTTTGAAACACAAAGACACACTTTGCAAAATTAGTAGAGTCGCGTTTCTTTTCTTCGTCCAAACCACCACCACCAACCACCTCTCTCGTCGCGTGCGAAAACGCGTCGTTTTATTTAAGACGAATCGACGACAGAGGCGAAGAGAGGCGTTTTCTCTGCCCTTTAAAAAAAAACCACCAAAAACGATTTTCATAAAAATCGAGAGATATAGAAACGAAAGAGAAGTTTATATTTTCAAATTTGAAACCAACGAAACGGAACGCTCGAGATGGCACCACCACCGTCGTCGTCGTCCTCCGGTATCGCGAGCGCGAGAGGAGACCAGGACATGAGGAGAGCGATGGAAGTGGCGCTGCAAAAGTTTGCCGAGAGCACGAAGGACGACGGCACGAGTGTTGCGGATGTCGAAGGAAAAATGCGCGAGTTAGAAATGCACTTAGAGAAGTGCGTTGCAACAAACTCGGGTATTTTTTTCGCGTGGACGGAAGAGATGGGGAAAACCGCGTACGAATCCGTGGTAAACGGCATACTTGGGAACCGCGAACGAACCGAGTTACATGGGAAAGCGATGCGAGTGATCTCTTTAGCGATTCAATCCAGCAAAGATAAGGAGGTTTTCAAAGAGTGTCTGAACGGGGGGTCAGACGCGGCGAAAAAAATATTCGTGAGCGCGTGTTTGAAGAAGTTATCGGGGGGGAGGGACGTTCGAAGCGCCACCGAGGACGAAACTAACGCCATCGACGCTCTCGTATCCCTGTGTTGCGACGCGAAAGCAATCACCAAAACGTTCTTGGTGAACAAATTAAACGTGGACATCCAGACGACGACTGTTCGAGCTCGCGTGAACGCGTGTAAAGTCATCAAAGAGATTTGCGATAAGTCCTCGTTGAGTTGGGATTGTACCAACGCTTTGAAGAAATTGAAGCAGTTGTTATTGGACGATACAGAACCGTTAGTGAAAGAGGCGAGTTTACGAGCGTGCGTGGCCTTACGGAATTCGAGAGTGGACGATTTCACGGAAAGGCAAGAGATTGAACGAGCACTGTTGGAGACGACAGGCATGAGTCCTAAGACACGGAAAGAGTTGGAGAGGGCGTTTGAGGGCAGCGGATTTGTGACGACGATGACGAAAACGGGGGAAGACCGATTGTTAGAGATGCGTAGTCCAATGGACCCGAACGAATCGACACCAGCGAGACGATTGAGGAAACAAACCGAGCGTTTGCAGAAGTTTCAATCAGATGACGCGTTACCGAAGGAGGCGTTTTTGACGCAATCGGCGTCCAAGTCCAAACAAAAGCAAGAAGCGGAAGAAAACGCGTTGAACTCGTTAGAGTGCACACAAAACACCTTGGAAACGATCGTTGCGGATTTGCACGAAACGTCCTCGGAATGGGAACAGAGAGTATTTGGGTGCAAAAAAGTTGTCAAATTGTGCTCCTTACAAAACAACAAGTTCCGAAAGTGTTGTAAAGACGCTTCAGTTGTTTTAAAGAAGCAAAATGGGTCGATTAAAAAGTTTGGCGAAACGAATGCCGTCTTAAACATCTTCGATAAGCTATCGCACGCAGTGTACGACAAGCGCTCGTCGGTCGCGCGCGCGGGATGTCAAGCGGTTTCATCTATGGCGCAACGCATGAAAGGTGATTTGAGCGAAGAACTTCTCGATATTCTTTTACCATCGCTTTTCAGAGCGGTCATAGTTTCAGTTGGAGTCATTAGCGACAGCGGCGACGCTTGCATCTCAGAAATCATTCAGAACTGTTTCGGTGGTAGCAGTTTGGAAGACGAAGGTCCAAAGGTTCACCTGGCGCGCGTGTTCGCGGAAGAAATCATCTCGTCGAAAGTATCGAAAATTGCAAAGTTGAAAGCAAAGTGTGCATTGTATCTCTCTCAATGCTTCGAAGTTGGCTTTGTCGGATCGTCGCACTTACCGAAACCTGTCGCGGATATCGCGAGTGTCGCGATTGAGAAAGCGTTGAATGATGCCGATACGACTGTTCGCGGTAACGCTAAGTTGGCATACGAAACATTTCATCGAGTCGTGGACGAATCGTATTTCAATGCATTTACGCAAAAGTTAGGCCCAGAAATTAAGAAACGGTTAGCGTTAGTATCGTCTTCGGAGAAGAAGAAGATGAAGAAGATGAATAGCGCGACTGCGGAGAGCGAAATGTCTTTGCAAGATGCCATGCAAGAACGGAAACGAAAGTTACTACAAGAACAAGAGCAGCACAACAAAAGCAAAGGCGAGCTAACGGAAGTCATCGAGCTAAACGCGATTGTCGCAGCGCAAAACAACATGAAGGCGTACAACGATAGAATCGGTCAGCCAGTGGACGACGACTTTACGATTGACTTGCCCCCGCGAATGCTATCGATTCAAACCCCCATGTCGATTAAACCAGCATTGAAGAAGCACACCGCACTCGTCGAGGAAGCGAATAAGAGAGCGATGGCGACAACGGTATCGACATCAGCAACCACATCCACCAGAATGACAGCGATTAAAGAGGGCGAGTTTGATGTCGACGTTGGCGCGGAAGACTTTGAGGATGACGACAACAACAGCATGGACTCCTCTCTTCCTCCTAGAGAACGATTGGGTCGCACGCTCGCTCAAGCGGAAGCTGCAGACTCACCCATAACCCGCGCGAAAGCTGCCGAACGTCTACGCGATGCTTTGGAGGATATGGAGCAGCTTCTCTCGAAGAATACTTACGAAGACGAAAAAGAAAGCGTCGAAGCGATATCGGCAGACTTCTTACTCCGAGCGGCGACGACGTTAGCACGGTTTTGTGCCGACGATGTTATCGAATCTCGCTGTTTTGTGCCTGCTTTGGAAGCAATCGTCGCATTGACCAATGTTTCTTCGCTTCGCATAAGAATTTGTTCTTCTTCTTCTTCCTTCTCCTCTATCGAGTTGAACTCGTTCATGAAAGAGTTCAAATTCGCTTTCGCGGAATCGACGAAAATCTTAGCCGGGCCTCTCTTCGGACGATTAGCTGGGCAAAATCCGAACGCGCGAACGTCCGCTCAAGAAGCACTCATTTCTTTAGCGCATACCGTTGATTTAGAAACTGGTTTACTCCCATCGTTACGTCGAGCGTTCGTGTCTTTCGAAGCGACGGAATCGGATGTGGAGAAGTGTGACCGCGCGCGAACCGGCGTCGCGCAGTTTTCCGAGTACGCGTTGAGTACGAAGAACTTGTCCAAGAAGAAGATTGCGCTTCTCGCGGAATGCTCGGACGAGTTGAGAAACTGGACAAACACGCTGGCAAAGTGTGCGAGTCGATGCGTTTCGGTGTCGTCCAAATCGAATTTGTACGCCGCGTGCGTGGAAGCGTTGAGAGTTGTTTTTTTCGAAATCGATCAAGAAATGGTGGAGAAAACCATCACGAGTTACGAATCAATCAAAGCGGATGTTCTCTCGAAGAAACCTGCGGCTGTGTTGGAAAATGCGTCCAAACAAATAGTTAAGAAGACGAAAAAAGCGTCATCGACGACGCCGGAGAATATCGATGAGGCTGTTGACGGCGACGACGAAGAAAACGACGCCTCGACTTCGCACGCTGGAAGAACACCGGGTGCATGCTTAGACAAATCGACTGGTCGTAGCAGAAAGAGCTTTGGCACGAGGAAGACACCAAGCACTGTCATAAATACAGACAACAGCATACCAATGACCATATCGCCATCCCCAATTTTGGGAGACGGCGATACCGCGAGGATGAACAACAACAACAACAACAACAACGAAGCCTCGTTTGGTTTGGACGTTTCGCAGATGAACAACTTAATGCCGCCGACGACGGTGAAAAAGAATTTGTTGTTGACGAAAATGAGTGGTCAACAGTCGCCCGTCGTCAAATGCGCTGATCCTGCGCCTGTTGCAGCTGCTCGGACACCTGTTGCCGTTTCCGCTCCAACACCTACTACTACTACGTGTACTCGATTGATGAAGACTCAAGCGAAACCACTCGGTGTTGGTGCGCGTGTTATGCGCGCGTTGGACTGTTTGAAAAAAGAAGATGCTTCAAATGCGGTCAACGACCGTCGAGACGCGTTACACGCTTTACTCAAAATGGTCCAATCGGAATACGCCGCGTTCAAACCTTTCGTCACTTTACTCGCCCCGACGTGCGTTAAAGTCGCCGAGATGGACTCCGATGGAGTTTGCCGGTTTTACGCGCGACGTGTCTTGTTCCAAGCGTTTCAAAGCGCGAGTTATGATGAATTTGCAATCGTCGATGCCGTCACCTCCCTCGTTCCTATCTTTGTCGACCAAACGACCCAAACGAGTTTGCGCTGTTTAAAACTTCTCCTTGAAAAAGTAGCAAGCAAGGAAAGCATGGAAAAAATACTCGATTTAGTGGGAAGTTATGTCTACGAAAAAGCCGGCGTTTCTTCAACATCTTCTTCTTCTTCTGTGAAGAAACAAGCGTGTGAATGCGTTGCCATCGCGTTGAGCAAGTTGTGCGACGAGAAAGAAGAAGAGCGTGAACTCTTCGCGTCTCTCGACGCGTTGCTCAAGCGAGACTTATATTCGCTCAACGTCTTTGGTCAAATCGAGAAGAAAGTCATAGTCGCTCTCGCCGCGGCTTTGAAAAACGTTCAGAGCAGTGGCGATCGCGCGTGTGAGGACGACGGGCGAGTACCTCCCATGTCTGCGACGAATCGTGTTCGTCTCGTTCGCGTGTAATAAAAAAAAATGTAGGCATTTTATTAAACGAGAAACACCACCTAATTCTCTCTTCCGATCTCGT
>MDTG01347328.1_pt1 | contig 14218 bp, 7 predicted proteins | sample 811421 | NCBI WGS metagenome assembly MDTG01 (sample SAMN05326645, study PRJNA326480) | marine metagenome | isolation source: seawater | place: Pacific Ocean: South East | collected 2011
ACTTTTTTTCACACCACAATTTTGATGTTGAACGTGTACCTTTTGAACCCACAAACAGAGGACACGTAATGTCGATTACAACTGCAAAACATTTGGGCTTGCCACAGAGAACACCGTCGCCAAATGACGAGTATCCGCGCAAGGTGGCTAGCGATGCGTACCAAGAATTGGTGCGTGTGTGGAAAGAACACATCATCAAGCTCATAAAGGCACGCCCATTGAAGGTCTTTATTGATTCTCTCCCAAAGCAGAACAAGGGTGATATCTATGGCTACGTAGACGAGCTGCAAGATACGGGTATCAATTACGACACCCAGTGCGATTTTGAGTGGATCTGTTATTGCCAAGCGCAGTTACAGGCTCTTACTTCGATGTATCCAGAGCATGAGGATGTCTGGTTTGAGGCTTGGGGTCAGTAATTCATTGATGGGTATTCCTATGTATCACTGGAGGTGAGAAATGGAATACATCAAGTCGCAGTTTGTCTATGCGCTGAAGAACCCTATGGAAGCCGGTATAGGCGTGTCCTTATGGATATTCGGTGCAGCGATAGGGATCTTCTTCATCATGCTTTCTTTGGATCTGTTCAAGCATGTTGTTTTGGGTACACCAACCTATTTTGAAAAGCATCATATCGAGCAAAAATAGCACACTTAAATAGCCCCGCTTTTCTGTTTATATCCGTGTGTTTGATAGAAGGGGGAGAAGTAGGAGATACTGACAAAGACCACGTCAGTCTGAAAAAGTAAGACTTCTTAAAGGTTGGTCACCGAGTAAGATGCAGCCCCCTTCCCTTTTTCCCTTATTTTTTTATCTGCCTATATCCCACCTTTTGTGAAAGACAGACCAACGGTGAGATTATGGCCAAATATTACAACAACATGAGCTCTGTGTCGCGTGACCTTACCCCAAAAGATAAGAGTTTCGATGGGGTCGTTTACCAGAGCGGAAAGCCTATTCTTGATTCAGAATTAAATCTCGATCAAGATGTTCGGTCTTTCGCAGAGCAATTGCTTCGCCATGCACACCAACCATCCGGCTTCCTTCGAGGGCAAACCATACAAGATCCGAGAGAGGACTTCTTCTTTCCAGCGATGGGTGATCCCCTTTTGGAAGCCAACACGTTCTACATGCGCAAGCTCCATGCAATTGTTGCTGGCAGACCTGTGGTGGTTGAGTATGCCAATACAGACGCAGAAGGTTGGAACAAAATCATCTTAGAGGATGCGCCCATCAAAGGGGGAACACCACCAGATGTGAAGCGTACGGACTTTGTATTCTTAGAGGTGTGGTTCTCCCAGCTTGCTCCGTCACCGGCAGCCGAAATTATGATTGAGATTGTGGACGATGGAAGTGGCAACAGTACGCTGACCGATGGTGATCGAATTGATCTCTATGACCATCTGGGCTTTAGCTCTGCTTCTGTTCTGGCCAAAGATCCCGGCATGGCTGTAAACCCCAACGAATTTGAAATTGGCAATGTGAACACCACAGCTCTCCAGCTTGCTGCCGCCATCAATAGCAATTCCGGGTTTATGGCAGACACACCCGGAAACAGCAACTTTGTTCGTGTCCGATATGACAACAACGGTGCGCTTGGAAACGCTGCCTATCTGGAGTGGACGACCGTAAATGGTGCTGCCCTTAGTGTCGCCAACGGAACACCATCCCCAGCCAACTTTGCTGGTGGTGATGACCGATCCTATAAGCCATCGCAAGACCATCTCTATGTGCATGGTAATGTGCAGTCTCCAAGTGGTGTATGGCTCGATGATGATCTGAGAGATGAAGCTTTGGGTGTAGAATCCGCACAGCGTATACAGCTTCAGTATCGGATACGGATCACAGGAGAAACCGAAGCCGTAAATCACAAGATGGAGTGTGATGGCTTCTCCAATGCCAACGTACATGCGATGGGAAATACCACAGGTGCAGGAGCCAATTATCCCTTTGTTCCCGCAGATGGTGCAACAGTAAGCAACAACAGCTCCGCAGTCGCCTATGAGCGAATTGATTCTGGCCTCTATGTTGCTGGAAACGGCTCACAAACATCAGCCAATGATTTGCAGACGGTTGATGGGTTTGTCTATGCCATCCCCATTGGCTTTATTTTCCGAAGAAACAATGCTTTTGTTGGCGCAAACGGTGTTCCCGGAGATGGAGAGGGCTTTCATCCCAAGACCAATACCAACGGTGCATGTCCGATGGATCATATTACGTTCACAGGAAACAGTATGCTTGGCCAAATTGATGCCAACCTATCGGATAGACCAGATGGCGCATTTTGTGACAAGATAGAGGACTGGGATTTGCTGGATCTCAGAAAGCATAGCTTGCCTACAGGAACCGATGTGCAGGCCGAACTCCGTAGACAGATGCAGAGCTTGATGGATGGAAACTTCAAGACTTGGGCGATTGATTCAACCTCGAAGCATACACTTGGCGGTGGGTCTGGAGATGTGTCTGTTCAAAATCTTGTCTGTAACGAGATTGGTCGAGATTCTTCGCATGGCGGAAACGACAGCACGTCTGGTACAACACAGCATGGATCGATTATTCGCAACTTTGACCATGTGGCGCGACGATTTGCAGACCAACATATATGCGAGCGATTTGTCATCTCGTTTGTACCCACAGATGTCTATGCAACCAATGCTGGTCGCTATGTCGATAATATGATTGCCACCAGTACCAAGTGGTACGAAGGGGATGTGCTTCATATTGACTTTGAAAACCTCAATGCGACCACCCTTGCAGACTTTGATCCCACCTATACGGAAACCTATTTTGGGCCGAACGGAAATGATGCAAACATTTATGACTTTATGCCACCGGGAACGGTCATAACAGACGTTGTTCGCGTTCTACATGACGATGGCCACACAACTGCCCCCATCGATCAAACGGTGCAAATCTCAATGATACAGGGGCTTGGGACACGACATGTAGAGCTCACCTTAGATGCCAATACCCAACTTGCGAATGGTGGGGATACAAACAACATTGCTTATCAAGTAGTGGGCGATGCCAATATTGGAAATGTGGGATCATCGAGAAGAATATTCGTTGAGATAGAGGTGACCTATCCGCTTAGTCATGGCTTGACGGATACACCAGACCGAGAGGTTCAACCAGAAGTCGTACCGACAACGGCTTATCCATACGGGCCGCTTGTTGAAAACGATGTGACCCAAAGACCCGCAGAAATGTATAAGCTCACAGAGCCAGCTTTTCGAGAGGGCTTCCGGGAAGTCATGGTCGAACAGATCAGCGGAATTAATTCTTCTGGGCAATGGAATCCGGTAACAGACCAAATCGTTTCTTCAGATGCCAGACATCTCTATTTTCCAAGAAGGGTATGGGCGTTCAAAGGATTAGAGCCTACGGTTACCGAAGTGTCCACAGGCACAGTTAAAACATTGAAGAACGTGCCCCTTGCAACAAGCCCAGAAGTAACGGAGATTGGTTCAAGCTCGCGGCAGGTCGTCTTACAAAACAGTGATCCTTTGAGTGAAGCGCAATGTCTATGTGATATTGCCTACTTCGCTCAAGATGCCATCGCAAATCATGGTCTAAATGGTGGTGGCTATCAGATCAGCATCTACTACCGAACCAATGCGCCTCAAACATGTGGCTCGAAGGAGAATGATGTTCACGATGCTTCGGGGGCTGGTGTTGTACCAACGAGTTTGGATCTTGAGCCGTTGGCCATCTCGAATGAGATATGGTCTGGGCAAGTGGGGATGGGTTCATTAGAAGTCGGCTATCCATATGTTGCACCGTTGGATCAGATACCTTCGACCAAGATGAAGGAAGTCAATGGTATGCCCGTTGATGATTTCTACGGAGAGTGGCAACTTTGTGCAAGTACCAACATCTCCATAGATGACTTTGATGTCAATACAGGTCTGTTGGCTTTGCATCCATTTGTACAGGCAGATGCGACAGGAACATTGCAATTCGGTGATGTCACCAGACCACCGAGAACCGATGTTGAGCTGCGCACCTTTTATCCGTTTGCATCCCCAGAAACATATCGTCCTACGGTGATGAGCCAAAACATGTCTGGGGTTGTACGACACAAGGTGATGTTCCCGATCTTGGCGAGAACCTTGCAAGATTCAAAGCTGTTCCGCAAGGGAGAGCTCGTCTTGGTGGTGCTGACACGATGGGCGCAAATTGATGACGACAACACCATACGTTTTGTGGATGAGAACAACAGCACCTGTGCTGCGGTGTATCGCACGAAGGGTATGCTGCTCACTGTAGATGGAATTTAGAGAGGTTTATTGATATGCCAAGAAAAAGTGATCCCGGAAAGCTCAAGGTAGGACCCGGTCTTGCCGCGAGTGATAGCATCGAACACAATGCCTTTTTGCCAAACGGTACAAGAGCAATTGGGGGCAATGCCTTAACCGCGTTGGAACACCATCTCGAAGATGAAACCAATGCACACGCAGCTTCCGCAATACAGATCGATGATGTGCCACCCTTGTACGTCTCCAGAAATGTAGAAGGGGCGTTGGATGAAATCGCTGCCTTGATGCCACCCAAAGCAGATGCCGTAGGTGTAGACAAAGAGCATATACCCAATCATGGGCTACCAGACTGGGGGATTTTGAAGATCGATGACGCTTCCATCGTGGAGCGAGATGTCTCTGTTGATTCTCTATGGGAGACAACATCCAGCACACTTGGCGCAAACGTCTTTCCCTATTACCACAAAGCTCCCAGACCGCTTGGAAAAGAGCCATTTGGAAACGACAACGCAGATACGGTTTTCAATTTTGCGCATGTTAATTATTTTGGCGGAGGCCCTGGCTTGGCGCATGCTGGAGCATATGTCTACTCTGATCCAAAGAATGGTCAGAGCCTTCAGATGACAAAGGTACTGCTTCCTTCTTTGACTGAAGATAAAGTCGTTGTCTCTGGTATTGTCTCTCCAGCAGATCGAGGTGTTTTGGCCTTGATACGCTTTAACCATTTTGGATTACTGGATACCATCAACGTTCCAGAAGATGTGTTGAAACGATGTCCAGCAGCTATTTTGCTGGGGCAAGGGATAGGTGATGGGCCAGACTGTGATTCCATTGATGGCCAAGTCGGTGGAATCTTCTCCATCGGTGAGCCAGAGGGTCGCTCATGGGATCCGTATGTGTATCCTGGTCGAGCAACAGGCCAATATGATCTCAAAGAGCTCCATACAGGTGTCAATTTCCACAACGGCTATGTCCCTATACAGATTGTGGCTGGAAACCCAGCAAGCGTTACACACAACCTCAACTACACCTTTGTGGCTGGGCAGAAGGTGTATCTCTATTGCTTGACTTGTACCCCACCATTGAACCCAGATCTATACACCATTGATCAAGTCATATCTCCGACCGAATTCACGTTGCTCAACCAAGTCGTAACTGTGGGTTCGGTAAACGCCTTGATGCGAAACAACATCTCCAATTATGAGTGGGATGATTCTGCTGGACAGGTGAGACTGGGAACAGATGCTGCTGCCGGTATTACGCCCTTTGGTGATGGTATACCAATTCTTGGGGGTGGTGAATATTCGAGAGGGAATGGGCAGCCACAGGAGCTAAACTTTTTCCGTTATCGTATGCCCTATCTGGACAGCTACGCAGAAGCAGACTTGCATTATCTACATGATGTTCTTGGTGGCTTTGAGTACAAAAGTCGCTATCTTAAGGAAGCAGATCCAAATGCAGGTTTAGACCTTCCAAAAGCAGGGAATTACGAGGGATACAAGAAGGAATATTATGTCCATCAGCTTGCTCGTTATCGCCATCAATTCGATTTGGATATCTCCGAAACAATACGAGCAGATCTATACGGCTATGGGACATATGCACTGGTACACTTCAAGACCGAAGCTGCCTTTGAGAAAACGGTACGAGATGGGTATCAAATCTTGAAAGAAGATGTGTATAGCGCGTGGTTTGTCGAACCGAATCAGATTCGAGATACCGAAAACCTTCTGGAAATCAGCGGAACAGGTTTAGAGAAAGAAGCAAAGTCCTATTACATGCACAAAAATGTCATCGTTAAAGATGACCGATCTGATCTGTCTTTCGGTGTCGTTACCAATGCTTCAGAATGGACTGTTCTTGTACCAGATCGCGTCATAGAAATCAGCGGTGTCAAATACTTCGTGTCACTTGACTGGATAACGGGAAACCCAGCCGTACAGATCAAGAACCCAAACATCAGCCTCGAAGGTGTCAGCACAAACTCTCAAGCCTCGATGTTTCATGGTGGCTTTAGAACGCATGGGGAGCCCGCGAGCATCATGACAACAATGGATGAACATGACCGTATGCTTACGAATACGTGGCCAGCCTATATGTATATGGGAACTTTTGTAACCAGCACCCTTGATGGTCTTTCACCCATAAATGGCTTCAGCGCAGACACAAACCAGTTTATTGGCGAGCGTGTCGAGTTGAATTGGATGAATTTATGTACCGCGTCTTTGAGCTATCCAATACCTGCTTTTGATGACCAAGCTGAGATCAATTGGGAAGCGATAGAGTTTGAAGGGGAATCCCTTCCCAAATTCACAACCAGCGGACGGATTCGCTTCTACTATAGGCGACCCGGAAAACATGCCAGAAATGACACCAACCAAGACCAAGAAGTCGAGCTCAAGATATTCTACACACCGGCTACGGGTCCTGCTTACGAAGCTCCGATCTTGTTTCATGGGGCAAAATATGTGAAGGCCAGCGAATTGCCTCGATATGGAAACTTCATGGATGGTCTGGTACCCTATTCGTCTCTTTATAGTCCCACCAAAGATAGCCAAGAACGATTTTTGGATGAAGCATATCGAGTACAAACAGACTTTCTTGCTGCTCCGCAGTCCATATGGACAGAAATCGTATTGGATCAACTGAATGGGCCTGGCTTGCCTCATGGAACACAGCCCCTCGTTGATATAGATGTACGACCAAATGGGGTATATGCTGGAAGCGAAGCGGTGGGATTCCTGTACAACGGTCAGCAGCAACTTGATCTGAACGGTGAAACCTATCTGCAAGTCGCTGGTTTGCCCCAGATGCTCGCGGATCGAAAGAAGGGGGTAACAACCGTCGCTCCAGCAAATGGTGTGCTGTTATACCCACAAAACGATTACAACTTCCATGCGCCAACTCCACAAGATATGCCATCGTTCAGCGCACAACCAGACTACACAACCTGTGGTGGTACGAGAGACTATGTTCGAGGATTTGTCGTCAAAGATGGAGAGGTTGGAGACACAAAAATCCTTCTGCATCTCAAAGGTCTATCATTGAGCGACATTGCATATGAGCCAATAACCCCAGACATCGGAAACCGGAACATAGGAGTAGCCATCAAAGTGCCCGGCTTGACAACATGGATGGATGTGGGTCGCAGAGATGGTGATGGGCCATCCAAACAAGATGCGTTTCAAGATGGGGCTGGGTGTCAGATCATTGGCACAGATACGTTTGATTATTTCGATGAAGAAACCAACTTGCCCGCTTGCCAGATTCATCTTCATATTGGTCCAGTCGCACACCTGTTTGCAGCTTCAAACGGAAAGAAGAATGTCTATGTCAAGGTGGTCATGTATGAGACACCTGTTGCAAAGGCGTTGAATATGGGTGCGGTTTCCGATGCACCAGAGACACGAAAAGGACTGCACCAGATTGATATTGAGAAGGGGCTGGTGTAGTGCTGTATACCCTCTCAAAGTCAGACATTGATGCGGTACACAAAGAGCTGTTGATATGGACGAAGAACATCAACAAGCAAACCATCACCGAAGATAATTTTACGGATTTCCGTAGAAGGATTATGGCTTGGGGAAAAAAGGTATCCCAGATGGGGGTAACCATACGAGATGATTTGGGTGGCTTGAAAAGAGAAACGCGAATGGGACTGAAAGAACAGTCCATCTCAAAGCAAGAATTTGATCACCGAATGAAGCAGATAGAGGTTCTTGAAAAAGAGGTTCTACAGGTTTGGAATTTGGAAAGAGAATTGCTAAACATCCCAGAGCCAAGATACGGAATGAACAATTGGTACAAAGAGCATGGGAACAAGTGGTCCAAGAAAGTCCAAAGGGTATCGAGAGCCAGTAAGAAGTTTCTGACGAAATATGTGGCCTTTATGGATTCCATCGGTGAGACACTTCAACTCTCGAACATGAGCGAAGAGATCACAAAGATGGAAGGTCATCGAGTGGTCATGGTTAATTTTGGAGATTCCCAGACCCTTGCGAAAGAGCTTCCAAAGTTTCAAAAGGCAATGAGTGTTTTCAACGCAAACGCAAAGAAAAGACTACCCTTGATGCTCTCTGGTATGCTACCGATAAAGGTGCATTGGTCGTATCAAGGGGCAACCAGTGGGGTGAATTTAGATGCTGCGGGATACTATGATGGCAAGGTCATCACAATTACACCAAACGGGTTGATTCAAAAGACACCCAGTCATTTGGCGCACATAATTGCACATGAGCAAGGCCATCACATCTGGCAGACATATCTCTCAAGTGACAAAAAGAAATTCTGGTCACAGGCAATGTTTGGAGATTACAAGGGGAAGCTGGACATCAAAGAGCTCATCTCGCTCATGGAAAAGCACCGCATCCGAAGCATACACAGCAACAAGTGGATACAAATCGATCCGGTGTTGTATATCCAATTGCAGACATTGGATTTTACGAAGCACGACATATACGGCAAAGATGATCTCGAAGACTTGCTGGATGGAGGTGTCTCTCATTTGACCGTACCCAAAAACCCCATCACAGGGTACGCCCAGAAGAACCACGAAGAAGCCTTTTGTGAAGCAGTAGGGCGGTTCGTTGCCTATGGGCGCAGCGCGGTCATGCCCCTTGTGATGAAGTGGCTATCAACTATTTTACCGATCAATAAAAATGCAAGCCTGCAACGGAGGGCAACAATGAACACAATGATACAAAAAGTGGCAGAGCGTTATCTCTCTGCAAATGAGAATGTTCCAACGAAGCCAGAGCTGTGGGATAAATGCGTCAGCTTGGCCAAAGGAACAAACAGCAATGGTGTGGCGAAGCTCAATATTGATGGGAAGGAATACTCAGCACCCAACAACGGGAAAGGCTTTGACAAATATCCATCCGCATATGCCAACGGATGGGCTTTGAACCTGTACTCTGATCTGGGTGGTGGCTGGAAAAAAGCACCCAAGAAGAACAAAAAAGCATCGGTGCAAAGTGTTCTCGAAAAGTATGCCAGAGGTAAGGCCAAGAAAGATGTCGGAAAAGGTGGCCTTGATGAATGGTTCTCTGGTCATGGGCAAGGCAAAAGCAAAAGTGATGGCGAAGCAACATGGGGTGACTGGGTGGCCATCTCTCCTGTCAAAAAGACCATCACCAAAGACGATGGCAAGAAGAAGACCTATGAGCCTGGTGATATCATCGGTCCATGTGGAGATGTAAGCTCTGACGATAACTGGAAGTCTCTGACCAACAACGGCAAATCTCCTTTTAAGTGTATGCCTCGAAAGAAAGTGCATCAAACCCCAAAGAGTGAGCGTGCGGAGCTTGCGAAGAACAAACAAAAGGCGGAGAAGGGCAACAACAGCTCGAAGCCGACGAATACGCCAACCTTCCAGAAGAAAGACGACAAGAAGAAGGATTAGTCGTACGATTGACGCATATACTCGATGAGGTTTGCCACGATGACTTGTTGCGCCTCTGTGAGAGCCTGTAATAGCGTTCTATTGCCTTCCTGTACCCATGCTCTGTAGGCTGTGAGTAGAAGTGGTGCTTCTTCTTTTGAAGCCCCAAAATACACGAAGTCTGATGCAGTGATCATGATTTCACCCCCTATAAAACCGCACCCATAGGAACATTATTTGTTATGAGGATTCGCGCGAAGTATCGATCTCTGGCCAACCTTTGAAACCTGGCTGAGATACTATCGAACCATTTCCTTTTTGGCTAAAATACTGACTGATAGCAATAGACGCTACATGCAACACCTTGTGGTTGTACGTTGAGTTTTTGGTCAACAAATTCTCTGTGAGATAAGCGGTGATGTACGAATCGAGCTCGGCTTTATTCGCCCACTCTTCTTCAAGGCATTTTTGATACTCGCGCATGACTACCTCTCTGCATACCCAGTGTTTCACAAAGTCGAATTTTACTTCTCTGGGATATTCAGGCTTTGCATGTAATTCTCCATCATAGTAGAAGCTCATTTTGTATCTCCGTTTTCGGTTAGGATACGTACACGAATGTGCGTAAAAAAGTGGTGTAGAAAAGATTGTTTTTTCTTGGTTTAGCTTCTGTGAACAGCATCTCCGAGGCGAGAGTGTCCGAAGCGTGAGACGAAGTCTTGGTCTTCTGCATATCGCTCGGCAGAAGCATCAATAGATCTATATTCTTCTTGGATGATAGAGATGATCTTGTCATAGTCACCCTGTGCATTTTTAGAGCGAGCCTTTACTTGTTTGTAAAGACGACCTTCGACCATCTGGCCAAAAGACGATGAAAGCATGCGGTTAAGTTTTCTGAAAGTTTCGATGGCTTGTGTTCTTGTTGCAGACATTTTGTATCTCCGTTTTCGATTAGGGTACGTACACGAACGCCATCAAAATAGTGGTGTAGAAAAGATCAAAAAAAGTAGAAAACGCGTTTCGGTATAGTGTTCCGTTCTTTTGCCTATATTGCACAATGATATGAAACCGGAGGCCATTGCATGTCTACTATAGATAAATTGCTTGAAGATATCCGTAAGCTCTTAGAACAGAAGGGGAACACGAAGGATACCCTATCGTCTTGGCAAGAGCTCATGGATCGAAGAGAAACAACCACACCAGGCTCGATTATGGCAGCAGATGCTATGAAAGGATTTGTGGGAAGCTGGGCAGCATCCTATTCTTTTCATCCGAGCATATCTCCCACAACAGAGGCTGTACCTGTTCCCACAACAGGCCATACAAGTCGTTTGGGTCTGCGTGGCATGCCAGAGATCAACTTTGCTCCATACAACGCAAATACAAACAATTTTGGCATCAAGTCTCCCAGCTTGATTGGACACCCCGTCAGCTTTGAAGTATATGGGCCAACCTTAAAGGTATCCGCTACGGTACAGGAATGGACGGTATCTGGAAATGGCTACACTTTGGAGATGGTTCAACCAGCAGCCGGTACACAAGTGCAGTCGGAAGCGGTTGATGACTTGTATACCCAAGTACCAGCTACCAACTTCCAGAACAGTCCCTTATTTCTTCTTGTGTCCGATGGTGGCCTCAATGAATCTGGTTCTACTTCAACAAGTGATGAAAGCCATTGGTCTGAGAAGGTCGAAGGCGTTTCGAGGTATGAAATCTTTCGTGTGAACCAGATCACAACCACTTCGATTGTACTGGCAGATGGCAAACCCATAACCGATTATTGGGATCCTTCTGGGGATCCGCTCACCAGTCGTTTACGGTCCATTACTTTGATCCGACCAAAGGCAGCCGCACTTGTACCTATTCATGGCAACGGAGCATCAAGAAAGACATGGGCGGTATTGCCCCCTGTTCGAGCACATCAGTCAGACTATTGGCCATCTCGTACAACTTGGGTCAATACGCTTGGCGGTATTACAGAGGACTGGGGTGGTCACGTCACTACACCCATACCCAAACCAATAGCCAAAGGGCAAACGCGTCTTGATGATGACAACTTGGCCTTGTTGGGAATTGCTACGCTTCCATATGGGCGGTTTCGTATCCAGTATCAACCAGGAATCACAACCGAACATATTCTCCACATCTATGATGTTTCTGGCGCAGATGAAGTACCCGATCCACATCGTCTGTTTGGTTATTTCGAGGTGGCTGTTGTTGATGAAAACAATGGATACATCGATCTCAAAAGACGTGAAGAAGTACATCCTTCAACGGGTGTTGTGGACTATGGTTCGGATTTGCGTTCAGCATCCGTTGCATGTACGCTATCATATACCGTTCATCGAAAGATACTTTCGATTTTTGCGCTGGATTACCCACATGATGAGATTGAATCCGCACGTCTGACAAATCTCATTGACCCCACAATGGTCGCTCGATCTGCAAAGCATACCAACAGCTCTTTGGTATCTGGTGCAAGGGCAGACAAAGCGGTCTTTGATACTCGAACAGGTGCTAATCCGGGCAGCTTGTTGGATCTGGGCTTCCGTATGGTTCTCTTTCCTTCAGATGGATTAGGCAACCCAGACTGGGAAAACCCTCTGAATTCGAGAGAGCTCATCTTAGATCCGTCGCTTGATGAGAAGCAATATGTTGAGATTGATTATGCGGCTGGGCTTGTCAAATTCAGTCATGAGCCTGTGGTGGGGTCAGATGTCTTTCCACATCACTTCCAACTCTTTGCATGCTTTGTACCCTATACGATGGAAGGAGGCCAAACAGGTTCTGCTGTACGCGTAACCGGTGGAAATGTCCTCTCTCCAACAATGGGGAATCAGACACCGAGCCAATATGATGTCTTGTCGAACCGAGTTCACATGTACTTGCGCGGAGCTTCTGTTCTCTCACAAGGGGATACTTTGGTTGTCTCTATCGAGGGGGCTTCTTCACTACCCCAACAAGGGATGGTTTCAATTGCAAGTGCTGGGTTGAATGGGAACATCGAAGAAGAAATGGCTGGCTTGCCAGATCTCTATTACTCAGAAGCACGTGATCTGAACAATGGCCTTTTTGAGCTGGGGAATGTTTATGTGGCTGGCGGTACGCTGGACTTCAGTACGATATGGGATCAAGTCGCTTTGGTGCTTCGCAGAAGAGAAGACATCGCCTATGCACATGATGTAACGTATGGTTCTTCAGTACGGACAGATGTTGTTCGCCATGCGTTCGCAGATTTGACCTACGGACTTGATGGATCTGTAACGGTTCTCAACACCTTGACAGCAGGTCCGGCAGAAGAGCTTCGCGCATATTATCCTTTTGGTACTTCTTCAGAGAAGGCTCGTTTTCATCTTCATCCAGAAACGATGAAGTGGACTGTGGATGATCCACCTTGGTTCTCTACATCCGCGACACCTTCACCAAATAAGACACATGATATCGGTTTGGAGATCACCAGAGGCCGTTTGTTTAGCGGCTGGACATGGGGTATGCCTGCTGGTGAAACAACAATTCTCAGAGTACTATCACAAGCCAACGCCATCTCTATGGTTCAAGATAATACACCCAGAGATAAATTCTTCTTGCGCTTGGCATCTGAAACAGAAGTGGGAACAGACAACCTCACCCAAGAGCTCATGGAGAACCCACAGCGTTTTCACGCTGTCATCGAGGGTGCAAAAGTCACATCGAACGAGAATGTCGTCAATGTACCCGAAAATACGCGATTTGTTGTGGCCATGCAGCGGTACAGCCCTGCGTTCAGCACAAATGTAGCAGAAGCTCCAATGAATCCCATTTATTGGTACACGCAAGAATATTCAACAAGTGGAAGCCTCACCGATCTTGTCAATACATTGAACGCCAGCTCTGGCCTTAGTGCAGCATACATCGACACATCAAATGATAGCTTGAAAGTCGTTGCTCGTAATGTTCGCTTTTTGCCTTCCAAGAACCGATTGACATCACAAGCGTATAACTTTCCGATCAATACCAGCCAAACCTTCCGTATGATTTGTACGGTTCGCTCCGCAGACAGAAGATATCCAACACGATGGACTACCTTCGAGTGGGCAGTAAACACAGCCAAAGGCGCAGTCAGTCTAGGTGATGCCGATGCGCTGGCAGACTTCTTGAACCAAGGGCAGTCTACTTCAGAGGCAGATGCGCTGCTAAACAAAGCTGGCTTCCATCGAGATATCATCACAGGAACCACACCAGTCCAATATGACGAACGCCAGTTCAAATTCATCGGTCCAAATGATCCGCGCTTTACAGGCTTATCCAACAACCAAGTGCAATTCATATGTACGGGAACAGGTGCTGGGGATGCCGCTTCGGTCGCAACATTTTTCAACGTCGAGATCGAGCTCAGACCAACGACAAAGATTGGTAATGGGGAAAATCTTCTGACATTTTTGGGCAACGAATTCATTGTTTCTAATACCGCAGAGCAGCCTCTGGCTATCGGATTGTTCTGGGGTACTTCGGGTCTGACTGTGGTTTCCGCCCCTACCGCATCTGAATTAGAATCATGGCAGTCACAAAGCAGCGGAACAGAGTTTTTGGGCTTCAGCCC
>MDTG01124549.1_pt1 | contig 14217 bp, 14 predicted proteins | sample 811421 | NCBI WGS metagenome assembly MDTG01 (sample SAMN05326645, study PRJNA326480) | marine metagenome | isolation source: seawater | place: Pacific Ocean: South East | collected 2011
TATTAAGTTGCACTGCTAAAATGGGATGGCTAAATAGAATGACACAATTTAAAGAAAAAGCTGGAAAAGATAAAGAAAAAGCTAGTATTGGTCTTTATTCTTATCCCGTTTTAATGGCTGCAGACATATTATTATACGATACTACCCATGTTCCAGTAGGAGATGATCAAAAACAACATTTAGAACTTTGTAGGGATATTGCTCAAAAATTTAATAATGATTTTAAAGTTGACAATTTTTTTGTTATTCCAGAACCCTTAATTCAAAAAGAATTTTCAAGAATAATGAGTCTTAAAGATGGCACAAGAAAAATGAGTAAATCAGAAGTTTCAGATCTAAGCAGAATAAACTTAACTGACGAAAAAGATGAAATTATGAATAAAATTAAAAAAGCCAAAACAGATCCTTTGCCTATGCCTTCAACTGTAGATGAATTAAATAAGAGACCTGAGGCAAAAAATTTAATTGGTATTTACTCTAGTTTGAATAATTTAACTTTAGAAAAATCTATTAAAAAATTTTCAGGAAAAAATTTTTCTGAATTCAAAGAAAATTTATCACAAGTAGTAATTGATAAAATAACTCCTATTTCAGTTGAAATTAAAAAACTATTAAATGAAAAAAATTATTTAGATAAAATTTTAATTGAAGGAAGTGAAAAAGCTAATGATATAGCCTCTAAAAAGATTAAAAAAATTCAAGAAATAGTGGGTTTTTGAGCTATTTTTATTAACAAGTTTCAATTTTAAAATATATGATTATATATAAATTATGTTTGTTCAGACTGAAATTACCCCAAATCCAAATTCATTAAAGTTTTTACCTGGCAAGATTGTTTCTGAATATGGTTCATTTGAAATAACAAAAAAAGATGAGATAAATAATGAGCTAGTTAGAAATCTATTATCAATAAATGGAGTAGTAAGTGTTTTTCTTGGAAAAGATTTTATCTCAGTTAATAAAGATGACAAGTTTCCATGGGATGAAATTAAACATATAGTTATTTCATTAATTAATGATTTTTATTCAAGTGGAAATGAATGTGTTTTAAAAAAAGATTTTGATCAAGGACAAAAAAATCTAAAAGAAATTGAAAAAAAAATTGTTAAAATTTTAGATCAAAAAATTAGGCCAGCTGTTGCAAAAGACGGTGGAGATATTAGATTTAAAGAATTTAAAGATGGTATAGTAAAAGTTCAATTACAAGGAAGTTGTTCAGGCTGTCCAAGTTCAACTATGACGTTGAAACAAGGAGTTCAAAATCTTCTTTGTCATTACATTCCCGAAGTAAAACAAGTTGAGGCAATTTAGATTATGCGAAGACAATTTTTTGTAACTAATTTAAGAATCATCAAATTTTTTGATAAAAAAAACATGGGATCAATTCCAAGAACTTTTGTTAGTTCATTGTTAGTTATTTTATTTTTTTATTCAATGCCGCTAATGATAAATTTTATGAATAAAGAAGACTTTGAGTTTCAAAATAATTCAAAAGCTATTTTAGCTTACACTTTAGAAAACAAAGGTAATACCATTGAAAATCAAGATGCAATTTTAAATGAAAAGGAATTACTAGTTGATATTTTTAGTTTAAATGAAATAGAGACAGATTCTGTAAGACTTAACGCATCAACAATAAAACAATTATTTGAAGACACAAACTACACTCTTGATGATGTTAGAAAAAAGAAACTTGTTAAACCAGTAGCTTTGACATTGCTTCCTCAAGAAATAAAAATGATAGAAAACACTAAAAAGAGAAAAGAATTTTTCATTCAAATAATTCTACCTTTGGTTTTGCAAGAGAATAATAATATTAAGATTGATAGAAAAAGACTTTTTAGCATCATTAATAAAAGTAATAATACAGACCTTGAAAAAAAATGGCTTGAAAAGAAGTATAAACAGTATGGAATATCTTCGAAAGATTTAAGTGTTTTAAAAATAAGAATGGATGAAATACCGGTGTCATTAGCAATTGCACAAGCAGCTAAAGAAACAGGTTGGGGAACATCAAGATTTGCACAAGAAGGAAACGCATTGTTTGGTCAATGGACCTGGTCAGGTGAGGGGTTAAAACCAAAAGATTCTGAAAATAATGAGGGACATAAAGTTATGAAGTTCAATGTTTTGCAAGCTTCAGTAAGAGCATATCAAAGAAATTTGAATACACATTCATCTTATCAAGATTTTAGGTTAGCTAGAGCTAAATTAAGAGATTTGGGAAAAGATTTAGATAGTTTAATACTTGTTCATTATCTTAACGAATACGCCGAAACAGGTAACCAATATGTTGAAGTATTAAAAAAAATTATTGAACAAAATAGTTTAAAAGATTTCGATGATGCAAAACTTTTACCTGCTAGCATCGAACTTGAAAGTTTAATTTAACTTGGTCTCACTATAAATTGAATACCTAGCCATCGCCATTTACCTTTATCATTGAGTGAACAATTAATTCTACCACGTCTGGGCTTAAAGGGTTCTCTAAAATTAATTGTCAAAGTGTTGTTAGAAATTATTACTTTAGACTTAGCCCAATTATCACCCTCATTTGAGTAACAATTAATATCATTTATATTTTTTTGATCCTCAAAAAATTCAATACTAAATTTTGGAGGATTATTTTTTGATGATAGTTTTTTTTCTTCAGGATTTAACTTTTTGTACTCTAGTGGAAATGAGTTTATAATTGACTTAAATCTTTTTATTTCACCATAATTTTCATTAATGGGAAATCTTGGTAATTCAAATTTTTCCTTATTAATATCTATTACTCCAGAATGCTGTCCGAATGAAAGACTAAAATTTTTTGAAATATAATCTTTCATAAATTTTGAATACTCACCAAATGGATATGAGAATAATTTTGGAATATAACCAATTTTTTCCAAAAATTTTTTATTTGCCTTTTCAATATCTACAATAAAATTTTCATTAGTTTCATCAATCAAATAATCATGAGAATGTGAATGGTGACCAATTGATACAAAACTATAACCATCGATCTCTTTGATTTGGTCCCAAGTCATATAACCATTATTACCGACAGGTTCGGTAGAAACAAATAATATAAATGGTATTTTATTTTTTTTTAAATAAGGCCAAGCTTCAGTATAAAAGGATAAAAACGCATCATCAATTGTAAGTAAAATTTTTTTCTGTTTCTTTGGAATATCGAAATTCTTTTCAAATTCTTTAGGATCATAAAAGTCTAAATTTAATTCTTTGATAAGCTCAACATGTTTTTTAAAAATATCCATTTGTATGTTTGTTGATGGATATTTTGACTCATTAAAACGATGATACATAATTGATAAAATACCTTCATCTTTAGAATATTGTTTACTATTATTTTCATCTGCTTTAAGATTTGTATTAAAGAAAATGATAAGAATGAATAAACTTGTAATCGAAGCGATAAATAAAAGTATTTTTTTAACAATCATTTGTGATGGTAATATTTATAATGTTACTCATGAAAATAGTAAAACTAATTATGAAAAATTAATGATTTTGATAAACAATTTTTTAATTTCATTAAATCTTCGGATCGATGATATATCAACAATTTATGTTAATGGAGGCCCAGGCAGTTTTGCAGGTATTAGAAATTCTCTTTCTGTAGTAAAAGCAATTCATTTAGCTAAAAAAGTTGATTATTATTGCTATAGTTTTAGAGATTTTAATGGCAAAAATAACGTTAAACATGAAAATATCCCCTATCTTTGCGACAAATTTAAAGTTAAAAAAAATTTGATTAATCCTATTTATATAAGTTAAAATTAAATTATGTCAGAAACTTCAGATACTATAGAGAAGAAGTGTTTATCAAAAGGTGTTAAACTAACTGATCAAAGAAAAATAATTGCAAAAGTTATATCTGACTCAAAAGCTGAGTATGGAGAGTCAGATCATCCAGATGTTGATGAATTATATAATAGAGTTTCTAAAATTGATCCAAAAATAAGTATTGCAACAGTTTATAGAACTGTAAAACTTTTTGAGGAAGCAGGAATTCTTGTTAAACACGATTTTAAAGCTGGTAAAGCTAGATATGAAATAAACGATGATCATAATCACTTAATTGATATCAAAAGTGGAGAGATTATAGAGTTTGTTGATGAAGAAATAGAAAAACTTCAAAAAAAAGTTGCAGAAAAATATGGATATACTTTAGTTGACCATAAACTAGAACTTTATGGTGTAAAGAAAAAATCTCAATAGGATGAGTCAAAAAATTTTCATAAAGACATTTGGTTGTCAAATGAATGAATATGATTCTAACCGCATTTATGATTCAGTTAAAAAAATCGGATTTAAAAAAACAGATAGATACGAAGATGCCAATTGTTATCTTCTTAACACTTGTCACATAAGAGATAAAGCAAAAGAAAAAGTTTATCATGAAATAGGAAGGGTAAAAAAAATCTTTAGAGAAAAAAAGAAACCTTTAGTAATTATTGCTGGATGTGTGGCTCAAGCTGAAAATAATGAAATGTTAAAAAGAGAACCTTATATAGACTTAGTAATTGGCCCTCAATCTTATCATAAGATAAATGATACAATTTTAAATTTCACTAAAAAAAAAAGATTGAAGAAACAGATTTCGACGCAGAAAGTAAATTTGATTATTTAAGTAAAATAAAAAATAGATCAGGTAAATCATCTTCATTTTTAACAATTCAAGAAGGTTGTGATAAATTTTGTCATTTTTGTGTTGTTCCTTATACAAGAGGACCAGAGTATTCCCGACCATTTAATCAAATAATTGATGAGGCAAAAAATTTAGCTGCGCAAGGCGCAAAAGAAATAATTTTGCTTGGTCAAAATGTAAATGCCTATAATGATGGTTATCGAAGATTGTCAAATTTGATTTTAGAAATTGAAAAATTAGATCAAATTAGAAGAATTAGATTTACTACATCTCACCCAAGAGATATGACAGATGATTTAATTGATGTTTATAAAGATTCAAAAAAATTAATGCCTTTGGTCCATCTGCCGGTGCAAAGTGGATCTGACAAAGTTTTAAACTTGATGAATAGGAAACATACAATTAAAGAATATTTAAATATTTACGAAAAATTGAAAAAAATTAATTCATCTATAGAGTTTTCAAGCGATTTTATAATTGCCTATCCAGGTGAAGAAGAGAAAGACTTTAAAGAAACTTTAAATTTGATCAAAGAGGTAAAATTTATCAACTCATATTCTTTCATATTCAGTCCTAGACCTGGAACTGTGGCTGAAAGTTTGAAATTAATTGACTCAAAAATTTCTTTTAAGAGATTAGAAAAAGTTCAAAAAGAATTATATGATCACCAGAATAAAAAAAATAAATCATTAGAGAATAAAATTATAAATGTCTTAGTAGAAAATCAGACAAAAGATAAAATGCATTTTTTTGGAAAATCGGAATACATGACCTCTGTAATATTTAATGGAAAAAAAGATGATATTGGTAAAATTATACCTGTTAAAATAAAAAAAAGTAATAGGAGCACTCTGTTTGGAGAAATAATTAATAATTCAAGTCAAAAGGTAGCGTAACAATTGAGTGGAGTAACAAAAAAAAATATTAATCCTTCTATAAAGTTTGTTTATTCAGAAAATAATTCACTAAGTGTTATTTTTCATGACAATGATTTATTGATGGGCGTAGCTGGCGAATTTAATAAAAATTTGAAAGAATTAGAAATCATTACTCAATCAAGCTTGTATTCAAGAGGCAATTCAATACTTATTAAATCTGATCCACAAAAAAACGAGCTAGTAAAGAATGCAATTCAATTTTTAGTAAATCAGTTCATAAATAATGGAAGTATAGAAAATAAAGATATAGTCTCATCTGTAGATAAATTTATGATTAATGAAAAAGTAAAAAATAAAAACGTTACAGATATTATTAAAACGCCAAAAAAGTCTATTATTCCTAGATCTGAAAAACAAAAAGAATATGTAAGAGCACTAAGACAAAGTGATATTGTGATTTCAGCAGGACCTGCCGGCACAGGAAAGACATTCTTGGCTGTTGCAGTTGGTCTAACAATGTTATTAGAAAAAAAAATTGAAAGAATTATTTTATCTAGACCAGCTGTTGAAGCTGGAGAAAGACTTGGTTTTTTACCGGGAGACATGAAAGAAAAGGTAGACCCATATTTAAGACCTTTATATGATTCTCTATATGACCTTTTTCATTTTGAAAAAATACAAAGAATGATTGAAATTGGGGATATTGAAATTGCCCCCCTTGCTTTTATGAGAGGACGTACACTAAAAAATTCTTTTGCTATTTTGGATGAAGCACAAAATGCAACTGATACTCAAATAAAAATGTTTTTAACTCGGATTGGAGAAAATTCAAAAATAGTTGTTAATGGAGATCCATCTCAAATTGATCTTCCAAATAAAAGTCTTTCTGGTCTAAATAGATCAAAAAAATTATTGAAACATTTAAATGAAATCTCAGTTGTTGACTTTGATCACTCAGATGTAGTGAGACATCCTCTAGTGTCAAAAATAGTTACAGCCTATTCTTCTAACAATGATCAAAGTTAACGTCTTCTCAGAAGATATAATTTGGTCAAAAAAATTAAAAAAAAAAGAATTTTTTTTTAATTCTATTTGCAATTTATTTCCAAAAAAATATAGGTTTTTAAACAAAAAGGTTTTTTTAACATTATTGCTTTCTAATAATAAAGAAATTAAAAAATTAAATAAAAAATTTAGAAATAAGAACAAATCAACTGATGTACTCTCCTTTCCATTTAATGAAAAATTAAGGATAAAAAAAAATGCTTATTTAGGAGATATTATAATAAGTTATAATTTTATGAGTCATCCTAAAACAAAAAATTTTCAAATATTTCGCAATAGGGTTATTAAAATTTTTATTCATGGTTTTCTTCATTTATTAGGATTTGATCACTCAAAGGATAAAGACTATAAAAAAATGATAAAAGAAGAAAAAAAGATTTATCAATCAGTTATTTCACAACTTAGTTAATTTGAAAAAAAAACTTTATTTAAACCTATTTTACTTATTTTTATTAGGTGCCTTAACCTCCTTAAGTTTACCTCCATATAATTATTTTATAATAAATTTTTTAACATTCAGTTTATTTTTTTCTTTTCTTATAAAAAAAAAAAATACTGAAAATTATTTTTTCTTTATTTTTGGGTGGTCATTTGGTTTTGGATATTTTTTAACAAGTCTTTACTGGATATCTATTTCTCTTACTTTTGATAAGAGTTTTAAAATCTTAATACCAATTTCATTATTATTAATCCCTGCTTTTTTAGCTTTATTTTATGGGTTTGCTACTTATCTTTTTTCTTTTTTTAGTAAAAAAAAAAATTTAGTGAGTTTATTTTTTTTAATATCATTAATATTTGGAGTTATAGAATACATTAGAGGTTATATCTTAACAGGTTTCCCCTGGAATTTAATTGTATTCAGTTTTTCAAATGAACCAAAATTTTTGAGCATTACTTCTATAATTGGAACTTATGGATTTAATATATTTTGCATCTCTCTTTTCATGAGTCCAGCATTATTAATTTTAAGAAAAAATCGAAAAGATTTTTTTGTTTGTATTTTTTTTCTGCTAAGCCCAATTTTAATTTATTTATATGGAGATATTTATACAAAAAATTTTTATAAAGCAGAGAAAAAAACAAATGATTTTGTAATTAGAGCAATTAGCTCAAATATTGATATAGATAGATTTTATAATAATATCCAACCATCTTTAATTATTAGTGATTTAATTAAGATTAGTGAGCCTGATTTAGACAAAAGAATTCTCTTTATATGGCCAGAGGGAATGATTCCCAGTGTGCTCCAAGATGAATTAATTGAATACAAACATTTGTTTAATGATAAGTTTAGTGTCAATCATTTAATTGGCCTAGGTATCAATAGTAATTCAATCAATCAAGGAATTCAAAAACGTTATAATTCATTCTCAATTTATGATAATCAACTTAATTTATTAAAATCTTACAATAAAAATAATTTAGTTCCTTTTGGAGAGTTTTTACCTCTAGAAAAAATTTTAAAAAAAATTGGATTTCAAACTATTACTAACAATTATCAGTCTTTTTCTAAAGGTGATAAGAGGGACATAATTAATATTAAAAAAGATAAATTTGATATAAAGATTTTACCTTTAATTTGTTATGAAATTATTTATTCAGGTAAGCTTTATGAGAATAATAATTTTGATTATTTAATTAATATTTCTGAAGATGGTTGGTTTGGAAAATCTATCGGACCTAAACAGCATTTTGCACATGGAATTTTTAGAACTATAGAAAGTGGAAAATATTTAATACGATCAGCTAATAATGGCACTGCTGCTATAATCAATCCCATTGGTATAATTGAAAAACAAGTAGATTATGGAAAAAATGGTTACATAGATTTTGAGGTGTCCAGAAACGTACAACCAACAATTTTTTCAAAATATGGAAATAAAATTTTTGGTTTGCTCATTTTATTGTATATTTTATTAATTTTTTCATTTAATAGAATTTGACATGAGTAATTTAAAAAATTTCTTATTCACTAGTGAATCTGTTTCAGAAGGACACCCTGATAAAGTATCAGACAGAATTTCAGATATGGTTGTTGATAGTTATCTTTCAAAAGATCCATATTCAAGAGTTGCATGTGAAACACTTACTACAACAAATAAAGTCGTTTTGGCTGGTGAAGTTAGAGGACCAGAAATAAAGCAAGATGAATTAATAGAAAAAGTAAGAAATTGCATAAAAGATATTGGGTATGATCAAGAGGGTTTTACCTGGAAAGAGGCAACAAAAATTGAAAGCCATTTACATTCTCAATCTGCTGACATCGCAATGGGTGTTGACTCATCCGGTAACAAAGATGAGGGAGCTGGGGATCAAGGTATTATGTTTGGATATGCGTGTAACGAGACTGAAGAATTAATGCCTGCTCCTATTCATTATTCGCATAAAATCTTAAGGCTTATGGCGGAGGATAGAAAATCTGGAAAATTAAAAAATATAGAGCCGGACTCAAAAAGCCAAGTGACTTTCCAGTACATAGATGGCAAACCTTTTAGAGTAAAATCTGTTGTAATATCTTCTCAACACTCAGCTAATGTTGATCAAGCACAAGTAAGAGATCTTTTGAGACCTTATATGGTAAAATCAATTCCAGAAAATTTTCTTGATGGTTTTAATGAAGAAGAATTTTATGTTAATCCAACTGGAAATTTTGTGATTGGAGGACCAGATGGAGATTGTGGATTGACAGGAAGAAAAATCATAGTTGACACTTATGGTGGGGCCGCACCCCATGGAGGTGGAGCATTTTCAGGAAAAGATCCTACCAAGGTAGACAGATCAGCTGCATATGCAGCAAGGTATATTGCAAAAAATGTTGTAGCCTCAAAAATAGCAGACAAATGTTTAATTCAACTCTCTTATGCAATTGGTGTTTCAAAGCCATTATCTATTTATGTTGATTTATTTGACAATGATTTAAAAAAAAATGAATTTGTAATAAAAAAAATTAATGAAAATTTTGATCTTAGCCCTAGAGGAATTAGAGAAATGTTAAATTTAAATAAACCTATATATGAAAAAACTGCTGCGTATGGTCATTTTGGTAGATCACCAGAGAATGATGGGGCTTTTTCGTGGGAAAAAAAGGATAAAATTAGCATTTTTTCTAAATAGTTTTTATTGAATAATAAAAAATCTTTAATATATTGCAGCTACATTATTGAATTTACAAAATGGGCTTAAGCCCATTTTTTTTTGGAACAGATAAAAATGTTAAATAAAAGAGCAGATAAATTAGAATTACTTAGAATAGCTGAGGCAGTTGCTTTAGAAAAATCTATTGATAAAGAGTTAATAATAACTTCTATGGAAACTGGTATTGCAAAGGCTGCTAAATCAAAGTTTGGCCAAGACAATGAGATAAAAGTATTGATTAATAGAGAAAGTGGAGATATTGAAATTTTCAGAAAATTAATTGTTTCAGACAATCCAGAGAATTCTAGCACAGAAATTAAATTAGAAGATGCAATAATTTTAAATGAAATAAATAAAGATAAAAAAATTGGAGATGAAGTTCTTCAACCATTGCCTTCCTTTGATTTTGGAAGAATTGCTGCTCAGACAGCAAAACAAGTAATTAACTCAAATGTAAGGGAAGCTGAGCGTGAAAGACAGTTTAATGATTTCATAGATAAAAAAGATACAATTTTAAGTGGTATAGTAAAAAGATTAGAATTTGGGAATGTAATTGTTGATCTTGGAAGAACTGAGGCAATAATTCAAAAAAATGAAGTAATTCCAAGAGAAAATATTAAACCAAGTGATAGAATTAAAGCTTATTGCTATGACGTTAGAAGAGAACCAAGAGGACAACAAATTTTTCTTTCCAGAGCTCATCCAAAATTTATGGAAAAACTTTTTGTACAGGAAGTCCCAGAAATTTATGATGGATTAATAGAAATAAAATCTTCTTCAAGAGATCCAGGCAGTAGGGCAAAAATTTGTGTTAAGGCAGTTGATACTTCTTTAGATCCTGTCGGAGCTTGTGTGGGTATGAGAGGTTCTCGAGTTCAAGCGGTAGTTAACGAATTACAAGGAGAAAAGATTGATATTGTAAATTGGTCAGAAGATCCAGCAATATTAGTTTCTAACGCATTGTCTCCTGCAGAAGTTCAAAGAGTTAATGTTGATACGGAGAGAAAAAAACTGGATGTAATTTTAACAGAGGAAAATTTAAGTAAAGCTATTGGTAGAAGAGGTCAAAACGTTAGGTTAGCAACTAAATTGCTCAATTATGAAATCAATATTATGACGGACCAAGAAGACTCAGAAAGAAGACAATTGGAATTCAAAGAAAAAACAGATAATTTTGTTAAAAACTTAGAACTTGATGAAACCCTTGGACAACTTTTAGTTGCTGAGGGATTTTCAACAATCGATGATATAAAGGATAGTAAAGTGGAAAATATTTCAAACATCGAAGGTATTGAAGAAGATACAGCAAAAGCATTGATAGAAAGAGCTAAAGAATTTTATCAAAAAGACCAAGAAGATATTTCTCAAAGAATAAAAGATTTAGGTTTAGCAGACGATCTTATAAATCTTAAAGGGTTAACACCTGGAATGTTAGTAACACTAGGTGAAAAAAAAATATTAAAATTAGAGGATTTTGCAGACTTAGCCTCAGATGAATTAACAGGTGGTTTTGATATAATTAAAGGTGAAAGAGTAAAAATCCAAGGGTATCTAGAAGATTTTGCTCTATCAAAAACTGAAGCAGATGAGCTTATTATGTCTGCAAGAAACATAATTTATAAAGATTGAGGGATGAAAAATGGAAAACAAAAAAACAAAACTAACTATTTCTGGAAGTCCCAAAAAATCATTTAAAAGTTTTGGTCAATCAAAAACCCTTGGAAAGAAAACTGTTATAATTGATAAACAATCTAACAAATATAGCAATAAAGGTAATTACAACAGATCATCTAATTTAAAGGTGCCCTCATCAAACTTTAAAAAGAATACCTCAATCAAGCCTAATTTTACTCAAAAAATATCATCAACAACATCTAATGATTTTGAGAGACGTAAACTTGCTGAACAAAGAGCTACAAAAAGACTAAAGGGAGATATAGAAAATAAAGAAAAAAAATCAAAACTAGGTCAAAAAAAAAGAGAACTTAAACTTACTGTTTCGAGAGCCTTGAGTGATGAGATTGAGACAAGAGAAAGAAGTTTAGCTTCAGTAAAAAGAGCTAGACAAAAAGAACTTAAAAATTCAAATAAAGAAGATAATAAAGAAAATTTAAAACCTATCAAAAGAGATATAAATATCCCTGAAGCTATTACCGTTAGAGAACTTGCTAATAGAATGGCAGAACAATCAAGTAATGTAATCAAATATTTATTCGGGATGGGTGTTACAGTAACAATTAACCAAACTTTAGCTGCAGATACTGCTGAATTTTTGGTTAAAGAATTTGGACATAATCCCATTCGAGAAGAAAAAGCTGAAGAAATAATTAAAAAAATAAAGGAGTCAAGATCTGAAAACTTAAAAAATAGACCTCCAATAGTAACTGTGATGGGACATGTCGATCATGGCAAAACATCTGTACTTGATGTTTTAAGAAGTACAAACGTAGTATCTGGTGAGTTTGGTGGAATAACACAACATATTGGTGCCTACCAAATAGAAAATAAATCTAACAAATTAACATTTATTGATACGCCAGGCCATGCAGCGTTTACTGAGATGAGAGCAAGAGGCTCAAAGCTTACTGATATTGTAGTTTTAGTTGTTGCTGCTGATGATGGTGTTAAACCACAGACTGTTGAGTCTATTAAGCATGCTAAAGCGGCTAAAGTTCCTATTGTAGTAGCAATTAATAAGTGTGATTTACCTGAAGCTGATCCACAAAAAATTAAAAATCAACTGTTAGAACATGAACTAATAGCTGAAGATTTGTCTGGAGATACTTTAATGGTTGAAATATCTGCCAAAACAAAACTTAATTTAGACAAGCTAGTTGAAGCAATAATCCTTCAAGCTGAAATCCTAGATTTAAAAACTGACTTTGAGTCTAAGGCTACTGGGATTGTTTTAGAATCAAAAATTGATATTGGAAGAGGTCCAGTAGCAACGGTAATTATAACTACAGGTACTCTTAAAAAAGGAGATTTTTTTGTTAGTGGACTTAGATGGGGAAAGATAAGAGCCATTATAAATGATAAAGGAAAAAATATTGTTGAAGCTTCACCATCAACGCCTGTAGAAATTTTAGGAATTAATGGTGCTGCAAAAGCAGGAGATGATTTTATTGTCCTAGACAATGAAAAAGAAGCAAAAACTTTAAGTGAAAATAGAGCACAAGAAAGTAAAGAAGGCAAAAATCCTTTAACATTTGCAACACAAGATTCTGCTTTTTCTGCTAAATCTGCTGAGGAATTAAACTTAATTATAAAATCTGATGTTCATGGTTCATCAGAAGCAATAAAAAATGCTATCAGTCAAATTAAACATGAAGAAGTTAAACCAAAGATAATTCTAGCAGACATCGGAATGGTTACAGAAACTGATGTTACTTTAGCAAAAGCATCAAATGCTGTACTGATTGCCTTTAACGTAAAACCGAGTAAAGAGGCAAAAAAACTCGCAGAAAATGAGAATATTAAAATTTCTTCTTATAATATTATTTATGAAGTTCTAGATTACATAAAACAAAAAATGTCAGGATTGCTTACACCTGATGTTAAAGAAACTATTACTGGAACTGCACAAATATTGGAAATTTTTAAAGTTTCTGGTGCTGGTAAAGTAGCTGGGTCTAAAGTAATAGAGGGGGAAATTAATAGTGTTTCTGAAGTGAGAATAATAAGAGATGGGGCAATAATCTATACTGGAAAAGTTGGCACCTTATTTAGAGAAAAAAATCAAGTAAAACAGGTAAGTAATGGTCAGGAATGTGGGATTACAGTTAAAGACTATATGGATTTTCAAAAAAACGACACAATAGAAGCTTTTAATGTTACATCTTCGGAGAGATCAATTTAATGGCTGATAGAATAGGAAAACCAATATCACAGAGACAGCTTAGAGTAGGTGAAATGATTAAGCAGTCTTTAAGCATGATTTTTATAAGAAATGAGGCTAAGGTCCCAAATTTAGAAACTAATACGATTACTGTTACTGAGGTAAGAATGAGTCAAGATTTAAAAATAGCCAAAGCGTATGTTTTACCTTTAGGTGGAAAAAATGCTGAGGAAATAATCCAAGTTTTGAAAGAATATTCATTTTTAATTAGAAAAATTTTATCACAAAAAGTGGATATGAAGTTTCTACCAAAATTACTCTTTAGAAAAGATGAGTCTTTTGAGTATGCAGAAAAGATTGAAAATTTAATAAAACAAACAAATAAATAGGAAAAAAAGACATGAATAAGAAAGCGCAAGAGTTAGCAATACATGATAAAGACACAGGATCTTCTGAGATTCAGATTGCTTTGTTAACAGACAAAATTGAAACTCTTTCAACCCATATTAGGAAGTTTAAAAAAGATAAACACTCCTCGGTTGGATTGTTGAGAGCAGTAAATAGAAGAAAAAAATTGTTAGAATACTTAAAGAAAAATAAAATGGATTCTTACAAGAATGTACTGTCGAAATTGAATCTAAGAA
>MDTG01103497.1_pt1 | contig 14216 bp, 15 predicted proteins | sample 811421 | NCBI WGS metagenome assembly MDTG01 (sample SAMN05326645, study PRJNA326480) | marine metagenome | isolation source: seawater | place: Pacific Ocean: South East | collected 2011
ATAAAAAAAATGCTGGAAATCATTGATTTTTTTCAAAAATTTGCAGTTTTATCTTTTTTAATACATATATTTAGTATATTACATCAACCTTATACTACTAAATATAGATCATAGGAGCATAAAATGCCTTGGGATGAAAATAATGTAAGTAAACTAAGAGACCTTTGGGATCAAGGATTACCAACCGCTCAAATAGGTAAACTACTTGGTTTTACAAAAAATGCTGTTGTAGGAAAAGCTCATAGAATAGGCTTGGAAAGACGCCCTTCCCCAATAAGAAGAACTGCAGTTAAGCCAGATAGAAAAAAAGCACGATCGCCAGTCATGCCAAAATTAAATTTTGAAAATAAACAAGAGTCAATAGTCAGTCAAAAAGAAACAAATGTTTTTCAACCAGTTGTAAAGAATTTATTAAATACTAATGTTAGAAGGGGTTGCGAGTGGCCAAAAGGACATCCAGATGAAATTGATTTTCATTTTTGTGGTAAAGACAGGTTTGAGGATAAACCATATTGTTTAGATCATTGTGCTGTAGCGTATGTAATTCCTGAAAAAGAGGAAAACGAAAAGCAACAGGTAAACTCAAGAATCTAATAGTATTTTATCAAGTAACTGATATCAATATAAATTGATGAAAAATCAATTTAATATGCCTTTGTTTAATCCAATTTTAATTGCTGGTAGTTTAATTTTACTAATTAGTTTCGCAATTAGATCAACTTTTGGTTTATTTCAAATTCCCATCGCTGAGGATTTTTTATGGGCAAGATCAGAATTTTCTCTTGCAATTGCAATTCAAAACCTAGCGTGGGGAATAGGTACTCCAATTTTTAGTGCTTTTGCAGAAAAATATGGAGATAGAAAAGCAATTACACTTGGATTAATTTTGTATGCATTAGGCATCTTTATAAGCAGCACTGCCACTTCGCCAGAATCACATCAATTTTTAAATATTTTGATTGGTTTTGGAATTGCAGGAAGTGGGTTTGGCCCGGTCTTAGCTGTTGTAGGAAGAGCAACATCAGACTCAAACAGATCACTTGCACTTGGGATAACTACAGCAGCAGGTTCTGCAGGGCAAGTAATAGGTCCTCCGTTTGCAGCTATATTATTGTCAATTATGCCGTGGTCTTCTGTGTTTGAAATTTTTGCTATCATTTCTATTATTACAATAATTTTGGTTCCAATTTTAAAAACTAATCCAAATAGGAATATACAAAAATCTGAAGAAAACTTGAGTGATGCTTTAAAACAGGCAATTCAAGATCCGACATACATAATGCTTTTTCTGGGTTTTTTTTCTTGTGGTTTTCAATTAGCTTTTATAACAGCTCATTTTCCTGCCTTTATTATAGAGTCTAGCAGTCCTATAATAGAAGGAAGTGTTATATCACTATTATGTAGCTCGGTAGAAGGATTAGGCGCTTTATCAATGGCTCTGATTGGGCTTTTTAATATACTTGGTTGTATTTTTGCTGGGGTACTTGGTAAAGGTTATACAAAGAAATATTTATTGTCACTTATATATATTGGTAGAACAATTGCAGCAGTATTATTTATAATACTTCCAATAACACCAATATCAGTTGCTATTTTTTCAATGGTTATGGGCTCTTTATGGCTTGCAACAGTACCCCTTACATCGGGTATTATAGGTTATATTTATGGTATAAAATATATGGGCACACTTTATGGAATAGTTTTTCTTTCTCATCAAATTGGATCATTTGTAGGAGTCTGGTTAGGCGGATTATTTTATGATATTTATGGAAGTTATGACATTGTATGGTGGGTTGGTATAGGGGTTGGACTATTTTCTGCAATAATTCATTTACCTATCAACGAAAAACCTTTGATTGAAAGAAAGATTTTAGTTACATAATTAAAATTAGTTATAAAAAAAATGGATGAAAAAAAAATAGTAAGAAATTTGATTATTGTAATATTCTTTTTGATAGTAATATATTCTATACTTAGAGTTGGTGCCGGTTTAGACTTGAGTGTTGGCCCATATCTTAAATAAATCATGAGTAAAGTTGCTGTCCTTATTGCTGCTGGTAGTGGAATGGGCGCAGATGCAGCAAAAACACTTGCAAAAGATGGTTTTAGAATTGCAATAATGTCATCTTCTGGAAAAGGAGAAAAATTAGCAAAAAAACTTAATGGAATTGGTTTTACTGGATCAAATTTAGATCCAATAAAAATAAAAGAGTTTATTAATATTGTTATTAAAAAATGGGGTAGAATTGATGTTTTAGTAAATAGCGCAGGGCATGGACCAAAAGGGGAAATATTAAAAATAACTGATGAAGATTGGTTTCTAGGCATGGAAACATATTTTTTAAATGTTGTGCGTGCTTCAAGAATAATAACCCCAATTATGAAAAAACAAAAGAATGGCTCCATAATTAATATTTCAACTTATGCAATTTTTGAGCCAGAAAAAAATTTTCCTACTTCTGGAGTAATGAGAGCTGGGTTGTCATCATTTACGAAAATTTATGCTGATGAATATGCAAAATTTAACATTAGAATCAATAATATTTTGCCAGGTTTTATTGATAGCTTAAATACAAAAAAAGAATTTAAAAAAAGAATTCCATTGAAACGAGTAGGAAAAGTAAAAGAAATATCAGCAGTAGTAAAACTATTGGCGTCGAAAGAGGGATCTTACATAACAGGACAAAATATTAGAGTAGATGGTGGAATAACAAGATCGGTTTAAAACAAATATGGGAGAGAAAATAATAAAAGTTTTAAATAAGAAATTTGAGAAACCTATAACTTGTTTAACAGCTTATTCTTCTTCAGTTGCAAAAATGTTAGATGGTAACGTAGATATGATCTTGATTGGTGACTCTTTAGGTTCAACTTTATACGGTATGAATAATACCAGAGGAGTAACAATTGAAATGATGAAAAATCATGGACGTGCAGTAACAAAAAATGTTTTTAAGAGCATTACAATATTAGATATGCCTTACAAAACGTATAGTAATAAAAAACAAGCCTTAAAAAATGCCAAAAGTCTGATAAAATATACAAAAGCTAAATTTTTGAAGCTTGAAATTAATAAGAATAATTTATCGATTTTGAAATATTTGTCAGATAAAAATATAGATACAATAGCTCATATTGGAGTAACTCCTCAAAGCTTCAGTAATTTTAATAAAATAAAAACTGTAGGTAAATCTAAAAATGAAATGGAAAAATTAATTGACTTAGCCATAAGAGCTGAAAAAGCTGGAGCAAAAAGTTTGTTGTTGGAATGTGTGAGCTTAAAGGCTGCTAAAAAAATTACTTCACTCGTTACTATACCTACAATAGGAATTGGATCATCAAAATTTTGTGATGGCCAAGTATTAGTTTTTGATGATTTAATTAATTTAACAAATAATCAACATTTACCAAAATTCGTTAAAAAATATTTTGATTTTTCTAAATTAGGCATAAGAGCTATTAGAAATTATAATAGTGATGTAAAGCTAAGAAAATTTCCTAGCAAAAAATATTCTTATCAATAGTTTATAGTTTCAAATTCAATTGATTTATCATCTAAATACATTAGTTTACCTGTAGCAATCTCAAACCACAACCCATGAATTCTAATTTTGTTTTCTAAAGCTAGTTCTTTAATTATTGGAATTTTTTTTAAATTTGAAATAGAGTTTATAATACTCAACTTTTCCAAAGATTGTATTTGATTTTCTTTTTTTAGTTTACTGTCTAACTTTAGATATGCTGGTTTAATATTTTGAATCCAACTATCTATAAATAAATTTTTTGGGGTATTATATTTATCAGAAAAATAATTATGTGCGTGTTCGATACCACCACACTTTGAGTGGCCCAAAATAATTATTTCAGAAATTTTTAAATTTTTAACTCCATATTCTATGGCAGCTAATGTTTCACTATGATCGCTATTTGAGTAGTATCTTGGAATCAAATTGGCAATATTTTTATGTATAAAAAAATCGCCAATTTCTGCGTTAAATATTTTTATTGGATGCACCCTTGAGTCACAACAAGTAACGATCATTGCCTTAGGTTTTTGACCATTAGATTCGGCGTCTTTATAAATTTTTGACTTCTTAACAAAGGAGTTATTTTTCCAGTCTCTATATCTATCAATTAAAAAATCTGGTAAAGGCATAATAAATTTTATTATAGCATAACATTTGTTTATTTTTAAAAATTTTAAATGAAAGACGATTACAATAGAAAGTTTTGTGTTGCGCCTATGATGGGTTATACAACTCCTTACGCTAGAAAATTGTATAGAATTCTATCAAAAAAAACATTTCTGTTTACTGAAATGATAGCCTCAAAATCATTATTATATTCAAAAAATAAGGATCTTATTATTGAAAACGATAATGATAACCCTGTTGCTCTTCAAGTAGGGGGGTCTGAAATAGATGATCTAAAAAAATGCTCTCAGATAGCTCATAGTTATAATTATGATGAAATTAATCTTAATGTAGGTTGTCCAAGTAAAGCTGTTCAAAAAGGAGCGTTTGGAGCTTGCTTAATGAAAGATAAATATTTAGTGAGAAATTGCCTTGAAGCACTAAGTAATGAAAAAATTAAAACTTCTATGAAGTGCAGAATTGGGCTAGGTAAAAATTTAAATTATGAATTTTTCGAAGAGTTTATTGATGAAGTTGTTAAAAGTGGGATTAGTATAATTTATGTCCATGCAAGAAATGCAATATTAAGTGGTATAAGTCCAAAAGCTAACAGATCAATACCGGTGCTAGATTATGATTTTGTAAAGAGAATAAAAACTAAATATTCTAAAATAACTTTTATATTAAACGGAGGTATAGACTCTATGGACAAAGCAAAAAATTTATCAAAAGAATATGATGGTATAATGCTTGGCAGACTTATTCAAAATAATCCATTTATTCTTAAAGATGTAGATGAGTTATTTTTTGATGATAATAAAAATAAAAGTATTGATGAAAAAATAATCACTGATTATTTTAATTATATAAATAATAAAATTGATATAGAGTCAATTTATAGACTTCTAAGCCCTATTCTCCATATTTTTTTTTCAGTACCAAACAGCAAGTTATTTAAAATAAAGGTTCATGAAAAAATTAAAGAGGGAAATTTAGTATCTATTGAAAATTTATTTTTAGATTTTATAAAACAGAAAAGAACAAATTTAAATTAATATGGAATTTGATAAGACAAACTTAAAACCTCTACTCCTGGATTTTTATCGCCTATGTTAGCATTGGAAATGTGGCTTAAAGATAGGCCGATTTTATTACTATTTTTCAATTTATAGCTAATTTCTAGGGAAGTTCTAAATTCAATTTCGTTACCAAGTTTTTTTCCACTTCCATCATTATAATATCCTGCTGCAAAACTAGGTGTAAAAGTAAAGTCATTTTTTTTGCCTTTAAAAAGTTGTCCAACATTATCCTCTAAATAAATTCCTGCTAAGAAATAAGATGCTGAGTCGCCAGTAAATTCAAACCCAACTAGAGGTTTTAAAAAAAAGAAATTATCCTCTTTTGGCCCAATGTCAAAAATTGTTTTATCAAAACGTCTTTCATAACGAAAATCAGTAGTCTGATCTTTGGCATTTGAGTCAAATTTTACATCATAAATACCAAAGCCAAATACATCTAAGCCTTTTGCAAATACGCTTTGAGAAATTGGGATATAAAGAAATACTATTGTAAGAAATAATTTCATTACTTTAGTTTATTTATTATTTAATAAGTATCAAATAAAAAATTCTTTATCTTGTTGAGAAATATCTAGAAGTGCTCTTTTAAGTTTTTCCAGAGCCTTAGTCTCTATCTGACGGACTCTTTCTTTACTAATCTTCAACATTTGACCTAACTCATCAAGAGTGATGCTTTTTTCTTTAAATTTTCTCAAACGAATTATAGTTTTTTCTCTTTCATTTAATGTATCAATTGCTGAATTAATATAATCTTTTTTTACGCTTTTATCCTTGAAGTCTTCGTATACTTCTTCTGGATTTTTTCTATCGTCCGCAAGTAACGACATTAAATCGTTTTCTGACTCACTATCTACTTTTTGATTTAAATGCATATCACCACTAGTTAATCTTGACTCCATATTTTGTACCTCTAAGGATTTTACCTTAAGCATATCAGACACTTTATCTATTTCATTTTGACCCATGAACTCGCGTGAAACATCGTTAATCTGTTGTTTGATTTTTTTTAAATTAAAAAAAAGTGCTTTTTGAGAAGCGGTTGATCCTGTTCTAACAACTGACCAGTTCTTTAAAATGTAATCTTGTATTGAGGCTCTTATCCACCATGAAGCATATGTAGATAGTCTAAAATCTTTAGATGTATCAAATTTTTCTAAGGCGTGCATTATGCCGAGAACACCTTCATGTATTAGATCATCTATTGGAAGACCATAGCTAGAATATTTACGGGCATATGAAACCGCTAACCTAAGATATGAATTAAGGATTTTCTGTAAGGCTTTAGGATTTTTATTATCTCTCCAGTCATTAATAAGTTTAAATTCATCTTCTTTTTCAAGAATTGCCGCTTTTTTGGAAAATTCAATTAGATTGCTAGAAAAGTTAAAATTTTTATACTTCATATAATATTATACGTAGAAAATTTAATTTAGATCAATTTGATTCAAATAATTCTAAAATTTCACCATTTTCTCTAAAAATACCGGCATAAATTGTATGATTTGTTAGAGGCTGTTTAAATAATGTGCAAACTACTCTATTTTTAGACTGCTCCAATTCGTTTGTGTGTAAAGATTGATAACCTCTTACAATTCTAATGAATGAATTGTAGGGTGCATCAATTTTGGAAAAATTGTGATAACCCCACCAAAAACAGTCATTTTGTGCAGATAACGGTCGAGATACATCTACACCTCTATTAACAAATAAAATTTTTTTTGAAGTTGAATAGGCGGCGTGCTTAAGATTTACAAAATATTCTTTATGACCATGATTAGTTAATAAAATTTGATTTAATTTTTGTGTCCATTTACTTATTGAGAGAGTGCCTGAGGATGCTATGGTGAGAACTTCCTCATTTGAAAAACCATATGAATTTAGTGTTTTGTCAACCCCATGATCAAACATCCAATTTACAATTTCTACAGGATTTGGAGCAATTTGTAATTGTAATAGTTTATTAAACATTTCTTCTTGCGCTCCTCTAAGAAAAATTATTTCTTTTGGTTTAAGTTTAAATTTAGCCATCAAAGCAAACCTTAAATCCAAAACACTATTTAATGTTTTCCTAGAGTTACCACCCAAACCAATTATATTCCCTAAAAAAACAAGTTTATCATTTTCTTTAAAATTATCGATTATCAATTTTTTGACTAAATTAAATGATTTAAAATTTGAATGTATTGATCCAATAGCCCATATTCTTGATGAGCTGCTTAACTCAACAAAATTACTCTTATTTTCCAATTTATTACTTTTTGTTAAGTACAGACTCAATTTTTTCAGTAGACTGAAAGTAATCTGTTTTTTCAACTGCAGCTACTTCTCTTGCCAATCTTTCTATAGCTACTTGAAACATTTGTCTCTCACTGTATGATTGCTCAGCTTGAGTGTTTTTTCTAAATAAATCTCTTACAACTTCTGCAATTCTAATTGGATCACCAGAAAAAATCTTAGTTTCATATTCTTGTGCTCTTCTGCTCCACATAATTCTTCTTATTTTTGGTTTCAACTTTAGTGTCTCAAATACTTCATCTATAATTTTTTTTGAAGATATTTTCCTTAAACCAACCTCTTCTTGCTTATCAAGAGGAACTCTTATTAAAAGTTTAGATTGTTCCATTTTGACTACGTAAAATTTAGTCTTTATGCTTGATACTTCCATTTGTTCTATTTTTGTAATCTCCCCAACTCCGTGCTTTGGATAAACTACTATCTCTCCAATTTTAAGACTATTGCTTTTTTTTATATTACTCATTATTTTCCTGGCTCTTCACTAAAGTGTTTTTCAAATTTATCTGGGACATTTTGCCATTCTTCTGCATCTGGAGGTGCCTCTTTCTTTTCACTTATGTTAGGCCATATTTCAGAATATTTTCTATTAATTTCTAGCCACTTTTCAGTACCCTCTTCTGTATCAGAAAGTATTGCATCTGCAGGACACTCTGGCTCACAAACACCACAATCAATACATTCATCAGGATGAATAACTAACATATTTTCTCCTTCATAAAAACAGTCAACTGGACAAACCTCGACGCAGTCCATGTGCTTGCATTTAATACATTTTTCATCAACAACATACGTCATTATTTTATCTCAATTTTATTTAGAGCTCTTTGCCTAGCTTTTCCAGAATTAACATCAGAAATATATAACAATCCCGATAATCTTCTTATTAAACTAGACTCATAATCATGAATTTTTCCATCTGATAATACAACTTCCCATAAAGTTTCTATTAATAATAATTTCTTTTCTTCAGTAAAATCTTTATTTAATTTAGAAGTATAATAATATAATGAATTACTATTATTTCTATTTTTGACAGCTTTATCTAAATAAATTTTTGCTTCAACACTATCCTCATTAAAAATTTCAACTAGAATTGAAAATATTTTATCTATTTCAGATTGATCAACAACACCATCAGTGTTTGCCGCCTCAATCATTAATCCACACAAAAGCTCTAATTTATCATTACCTTCATCGTCTGAGCTTGTTTGATTATCAAAAAAATTTTTTAGTATTTTTAACAATTTTGCCTTTCAAAAATACATCTTCTAAAGAAGTTTCTCTAAAACTGCAAAGGGAGAATTAGGATCTGTTTTAAAATTAGATTTAGTATTTTTTTGTTTTTTAATTTTCTTAATATTTTTGTTATTTTTTTTTATTATTTCTTTGTTTTTAAATCTATAAAAATATAAATTTCTCCCATCTTGCATTGTCAAAGAATCATAACCGCAAAAATTGAGAATATCTTTTAGTTGATTACTGTTACAGCCAATAGGATTCATCATATCTGAAGACTCTAAAAAGGGGCCATATTTAATTTTTTGTCTTGCTAAGAAAAAAATTTTTTCAAATACATCAATTCTAAAAGCAAAATTATTTAAGAATATATAACCAATTGCTTTCCAATATGTCATTGGAATTGATTTTTCAAAATTAAAAGAAACTCTACCATCTTTAGGAAGTGGGAGTAATTCTTTAAAATTATATTCATTAAATATCCTCCATAGTAATGCGTTCAATTCAATTGATTTTTTTTTCATAAGATTTGGCATGAAGAAAAACTTGGCACCTACTCTTATTCCTAATTTAGATAGTTGCGTTTTTTCATTCTGCTTAATATTTTTGATAAATTCTTTGAAATCAATAATGGGATATGTTCCAAGATTTTCAAAACAGTTAAATGCAATTGCTCTTACCTGAGGATGAATATTTTCATCTATTTTATCTCTAATTGGTTTTAAAATAGTTTTTATTTCATTATCAAGCCAATTCTGTAATTTTGCAGAAATTAATAATTTTTTTTCAGAGGATATAAATTCTGTATTAAATGTTTCAGCAATTGGGGAGTATATATTTTTACCTTTTATAATTCTTCCAATTATTTCTTCACCCCAATATATATATGTGTTTTCCTCTGATTTTACTTTAGACACATCTTCAACACTTAATGAATCATTAGGTGCATTCAAAAAAATATCAATTTTCTCTTCAATCATGTTTCTAATGGATTTTTTAACATGACTTAGTGAAAAAAGTGAGTGAGAAAATATTTTTTTATTAAATTTAATATCAAAACCACTTACAAACCCATACTTTATATCATTCAAAATAACTTCATTATCTTGGTTTATTTCAATATTTTCGATGTTTTCCTCATAAGAGGAATTTATAAAATACTTAGATGAGGCGTCAATAAACTTGTTAGTTAAGCTTAAATGAAGACTGTCTGATAGATCATTTTCTATTTGTTGAGTCTTTTCTTGCCAATAGGTGGGGTCAACTAACCAATCATGATGATTAGATATATAGGTCCAAGTCCTTATTTGAGAGATTTTCATAGATAATTCAGGTATTCCTCCGCTGATATTTTCCAACTTATTTACCCTATTACTCATCCACTCTTCAGGTATTTTGTAATTATTTTTTAAAATAGTAATGAAAATATTTTTTAAAAAAATTAAATAATTGTCATTAAAAATTTTCTCAAAATCTGGTACTCTACAGATCTCCCATAATAATTTTATATCGGATTTATTTTTAAGATAAGATTTAATATCTTTATCATCAATTAAATTTCTGAAATTAATTTCATCAACTGCATTTTTTTTATGAATAAAAAAATTTTGTCTCGGAAACTGTTTTAAAGAACTAATAGCAGAATTTATTGAGGAGAAATCTATATTTGAGTTTCTCCAATATATTTTTTGTATTTGGTCATAATTATGTGTTTCAATTGATTTAATTATTAATGGATCAAGTATACCAGCGTCTCTTGTATAACCAAAAGTACCATTATTTTTATATCTTCCTGCTCTTCCCGCAATTTGTCCAATTTCATTTGCATAAAGATTACGGTTGTATCTTCCATCAAATTTTTCAAGTGCAGTAAAACAAATATGGTTGATATTTAAATTAAGACCCATTCCAATTGCATCTGTCGCTACTAAGTAATCAACTTTGTTATTTTCATAAACATCTACTTGTGCGTTTCTAGTACGAGGACTTAAAGAACCAAGAACAACTGCTGCACCTCCTTTATGAGTTCTTATTTTTTCTGCAATTTCGTAAACTTTATTAATATTAAATGCAATAATTGCTGATCTTGGTTTTAATTTTGAAAGATTTTGTTTAGGTTGAAAGGTTAAAGTCGAAAAACGTTCCTGTTGCTGTACTATAATTTTAGGAAATAATTTTTTTAAAATACTTTGAATTGTATTTGATCCTAAAAAAATTGTTAGATAAGTACCTCTTGAATTTAAAATTCTATCAGTAAATACGTGCCCTCTTTCATAATCTGCCGCCAATTGAACTTCATCAATAATAACACAATCAACAATCTTATTATTTGGCATTGACTCAACTGTACAAAAAAAATATTTTGCTTCTTTTGGAATTATTTTTTCTTCACCAGTTATTAGAGCAACGTTATTAATTCCAACTTTTTTTATTGCTTTATCATAATTTTCTCTAGCCAATAACCTAAGTGGAAAACCAAATATTCCTGATGAATATGATAATAATTTCTCAAAAGCTAAATAAGTTTTACCAGTATTTGTGGGCCCAAGTATGGCTAATATATTTTCATCATTATTCTGCATTTCTTTTATGCAGCTTTTGAAATAATCTCATTTAGAACGTAATTTAATATTCCACCTGCTTTATAATATTCAAGCTCTTTAGTGGTATCTATACGACATCTTAAATTAATTTCTCTGATTTCTTTACCAACAATTTCACATTTTAATAATTTATTAGGACTTAGTTTAGAAATACCACTTATTGATATTTTCTCATCACCTTTAATATCAAGATTATTTCTATTTTGATTATCTAAAAATTCCAGCGGCAGGACTCCCATACCTATTAAATTTGATCTATGAATTCTTTCAAAACTTTCAGCTATAACTGCCTTTACACCTAACAATCTTGTCCCTTTAGCAGCCCAATCTCTTGATGACCCGGTTCCATATTCTTTACCAGCCATTATAATCGTGTCGATTTTATTTTTAATATATTCTTGGGACGCATCGTAAATTGGCATTTCTTTATTTGATACAAATGATTTTGTAAGACCTCCTTCAGTTCCGGGTAATATTTCATTTTTTATTCTAATATTTGCAAACGTTCCTCGCATCATTATTTCATGATTACCTCTTCTTGAGCCATAGGAATTAAAATTTTTTGAATTTACTTGTCGATTATTTAAATATTCTCCGGCAGGGCTATCTTCTTTTATATTTCCTGCAGGCGATATATGATCTGTTGTTACACTATCACCAAGAAGAGCAAGTACTCTGGCATCTTTAATATCCTTTAACTCAATTTTTTTATCATGTTCAAAAAAAGGAGGGTGCTTTATGTACGTGCTCGTATCGTTCCAGTTGAAAGTCATATTTTTTTCACTACTGATAGATTTCCAATTTTGATCACCCTCATAAATCTCTTCATATCTTCTCTTAAACATTTCTGGAGTTAAACAAGTATTTAGAAGATTATTTATTTCCTCATTGCTTGGCCATAAGTCTTTAAGAAAAATTTCTTTTCCATCCTTAGATTTGCAAATTGGACTTTTTGTTAAATTTATTTTTATATTCCCAGCAAGAGCATAAGCAACAACAAGTGGTGGAGAAGCAAGAAAGTTAGCTTTTACATATTGATGAACTCTACCCTCAAAATTTCTATTCCCAGATAATACTGAGCATACTGTCAAATTTCTCTTTTTTATCTCATCTGAGATCCATGCATCTAAAGGACCAGAGTTACCAATACATGTTGTGCATCCATAGCCCACTGTGTGAAAACCTAATTTATTTAAAAAAGGAGTCAACCCTGCTTTATCAAGATAGTCACTTACTACCTTACTTCCTGGCGCAAGACTAGTTTTTACCCAAGATTTAACCTCAACATTTAATTCAACGGCTTTTTTGGCCAATAATCCTGCTGCAAGCATAACACTTGGATTTGAAGTGTTTGTACAACTAGTGATAGCCGCAATCACAATGTCTCCTGTTTTTAAAGTTGTTTCATTATTTTGACTTTTATTATTATCAATTAATTTAAATTGTTCTGGAACATTCTTTAATAGAATTTTATCTTGCGGTCTTTTTGGACCAGCAAGTGATGGCTCAATAGTTGACAAGTCTAAAATAATTTTATTGTTAAATTTAGGATTATAACTTTCATCAACCCACATGGATTGTGCTTTAGAATATTTAGCAACTATATCTAGATGATGTTCGTCTTTTCCAGTTAACCTTAAATAGTTTATAGTCTCTTTATCAGTTGGAAAAAAACCACACGTGGCTCCGTATTCTGGTGCCATATTTGAAATGGTAGCTCTATCTGCTAATGAGAGATTAGATAGACCTTCCCCAAAAAATTCTACAAATTTTCCAACAACTCCATTTTCTCTAAGAATTTTTGTAATTGTGAGAACTAAATCAGTAGCAGTTATTCCCTCTTTTAATGAACCTACCAATTCAAATCCTACTACCTCAGGTACATTCATTGAAATTGGTTGGCCTAGCATTGCTGCTTCAGCTTCAATTCCTCCCACTCCCCATCCTAGCACAGATAAAGAGTTCACCATAGTTGTGTGACTGTCTGTGCCAACAACTGAGTCAGGGAAAAGATAATTTTTGTTATTATGAGATTTAACCCAAATTGTTTTAGCTATATTCTCTAGATTTACTTGATGGCAGATACCAGCTCCAGGAGGTACTAGGTAAAAATTATCAAATGAGTTTTGACCCCATTTTAAAAATTCGTATCTTTCTTTATTTCTCTCAAACTCTTTTTTAACATTTTGTTCTAAAGCGTTTTGATTTTTATATTTATCAACCATAACTGAGTGATCTATGACTAGGTCAACTCTTGAAAGAGGATTTATAATTTTTGGCTCTAAACCTCTATCTTTTAGTGCATTTCTCATTGCTGCTAAATCGGCAACAGCTGGCACACCAGTAAAATCTTGCATTAAAACTCTGGTTGGGAAAAATGCAATTTCTTGAGTTTTATTATTATTATTATTAATTGATTGAAAAACTGACGTAATCATATCTTTGTTAATACTTTCACCATCTTCATTTCTAATTAAATTTTCTAAAATAATTTTTATAGAAATTGGTACCTTTGATAAATTAACATTGAATTGATCGGCAACGATTTTAAGATCAAAATACTTATAAAAATCGTTGTTTACCTCTAAATTTTGTTCAGAATTAAAAGAATTTAAGTTTTTCATGCGTTAAAAGAATTTAATTATATTTATCAAATAGTATGAAGATAATTTTTTGTATAGGAAAATGTTAATTTATTACATGTTTTCTGCCAAAAATTGACTTTATTTAATAGAAATTAATTTTTAATAAATAATTATTAGAAATAATTTAAATCAAAAACATATTTTTTAAGAAAATTAAAAACGTAGGTATATTGTTGACTTTGAGCGTAAGTTTTGGGAATAAATATACAGCCTTTTATGTTTATC
>MDTG01019712.1_pt1 | contig 14215 bp, 8 predicted proteins | sample 811421 | NCBI WGS metagenome assembly MDTG01 (sample SAMN05326645, study PRJNA326480) | marine metagenome | isolation source: seawater | place: Pacific Ocean: South East | collected 2011
AGATATGCGCATCGTCTTGCGTGAACTGGCGCACGCGCATCAGCCCATGCAGCGCGCCGTGCGGTTCGTTGCGGTGGCAGCAGCCCATCTCGCCAAGCCGGATCGGCAGGTCGCGATAGGAGGTGATGCCCTGCTTGAACACCAGCACGTGCGCCGGGCAGTTCATCGGCTTGATCGCCATCCAGTCCGCATCCTTGGCGACGGTGGGCGAAGCGATGCCGCTGTCCTCGTCTACCTCGGGCACGATGTCTGGCACGGCGAACATGTTCTGCGCGTACTTGCCCCAGTGGCCGGACTGCTCCCACTGGCGCACGTCCATCACCTGCGGCGTCTTGATCTCGCGGTAGCCCGCGCCGTCCATCTTGCGGCGCATGTAGCTCTCCAGCTCGCGCCAGATGCGATAGCCGTTGGGATGCCAGAACACGCTGCCGTGCGCCTCTTCCTGCAGGTGGAACAGGTCCATCTCGCGGCCCAGCTTGCGGTGGTCGCGCTTGGCGGCTTCCTCCAGCCGGGTGAGGTGGGCATTGAGCTGCTTCTTGTTCAGCCAGCCGGTGCCGTAGATACGGGTGAGCTGCGCGTTCTTCTGGTCGCCGCGCCAGTAGGCACCGGCCACGCGCATCAGCTTGAATGCCTGCGGATCGAGCTTGCCGGTGCTGGCGAGGTGCGGGCCGCGGCACATGTCCAGCCAGGCGCCGTCGCTGCCCGGTTCGCCCGACCAGTAGACGGTCAGTTCCTCGTCCTCAGGCAGTTCCTTCGCCCATTCGGCCTTGAAGGTCTCGCCTTCCTTTTCCCACTTCTCGATCAGCTGTTCGCGGCTCCACACCTCGCGCACCAGCGGCTTGTCCGCCTTGATGATCTCGCGCATCCGCTCTTCGATCTGCGGCAGGTCGTCCATCGAGAACGGCTCGCGGCTGTCTGGGGCCTTCACATCGTAGTAGAAGCCATCGGCGGTGGCGGGGCCGAAGGTGATCTGCGTGCCGGGCCACAGCGATTGCACCGCCTCGGCCAGCACGTGGGCATAGTCGTGCCGGGCCAGTTCCAGCGCATCTTCCTCGTCACGCGCGGTGATGAGTTCCAGTTCGCTGTCGCAATCGAAAGGCCGGTTGAGGTCACGCACCTCGCCGTTCACGCGCGCGGCGAGCGCAGCCTTGGCAAGGCCCGGGCCGATGGCGGCGGCAACGTCGCCGGGAGTGGTGCCAGGCTCCACCTGTCGCTTGGAACCATCGGGAAGGCTGATCTGGACTAGTTCGGTCATGGATAAGCCACCTAGTGCGCCAAGGCGATTGCGCCAAGCCTGCAATCATCCTTGCAGGCCGCATTTTCGCGCCCATAGTTGTGTCATGACAACGCAATTTCACGACGTGGGCGGCCAGAGCATCGCCTACCGCCACAATCCGGGCAGCGGACCCGCCGTGGTCTTCCTGCCCGGCTACATGTCCGACATGGCGGGCGGCAAGGCGACCGCGCTGTTCGAATGGTGCGCCGCAAACGGGCGCGAGTGCCTGCTGCTGGACTATTCCGGCTGCGGGGAAAGCAGCGGCAACTTTGCCGATGGCGCGCTCAGCCGCTGGCGGGACGAAGTGCTGGCGCTGGTGCAGGCGAAGATTGCATCGGACAAGGTGATCGTGATCGGTTCCTCGATGGGTGGGTGGCTGATGCTGCTCGTCGGCGCGGCGCTGGGCGAGAGGCTGCACGCCCTCGTGGGCATTGCGGCCGCGCCCGATTTCTCGGACTGGGGTTTCGACGAGGTGCAGAAGAGCCAGTTGCGAAGCGGCGCGACGATCTACGAAAAGAACAACTACGGTTACGACCCCACGCCGACCCATGCGAAGTTCTGGCAGGACGCGGAGGACAACCGCCTGCTCCACCGCGAAGTGCCGATCACAGCACCGGTGCGCCTGCTGCACGGGCAGGAGGATGCCGACGTGCCGCCTGAAACGTCGCTGCGCCTCGCCCGTGCGCTGGCGAGCGAGGACGTGCAGGTGACGCTGGTGAAAGGCGGCGACCACCGCCTTTCCCGCGACGGCGATATCGCGCTGCTGCTGCGCACCGTGGAGGCATCATGACCGACTTTTCCGTTCTCGATCTCGTGCCCGTCCGCGAAGGCAGCAACGTGTCCGAAGCCATTGCCGAGGCCGGCAGGCTGGCAAAGGTGGCAGAAGATGCAGGCTACAAGCGCTTCTGGGTGGCGGAACACCACGCCAGCGAAGGCATCGCGGGTGGCCCCACCGCTGTCGTCATCAGCCGCATCGGCCATGTCACAGCCACGATCCGCATCGGCGCGGGCGGCATCATGCTGCCCAACCACAACCCCTTTGTGATCGCCGAACAGTTCGGCGCGCTCGATGCGCTGTTTCCGGGCCGCGTCGACCTCGGCCTTGGCCGTGCGCCAGGCTCCGCCCCGATCATCGGGCAGGCGCTGCGCAAGGACCTGCACCGTGCGTCGGAATACTTCCCGCAGGACGTGGTGGAACTGCGCGCGCTGTTCACCGGCGACGTGGACCTGCCGATCACCGCCACGCCGGGTCGCGGGGCGAAGGTGGAGATGTGGATGCTCGGCTCCAGCCTGTTCGGCGCGCAACTGGCCGCGCGCCTCGGGCTGCCCTACGCCTTTGCCAGCCACTTCGCGCCCACCCACCTCGACGAGGCGCTGCGCATCTACCGGCAGGACTTCCGGCCGTCCGAAGCGCTGCAAAAGCCGCACGTGATGGCCGCGATGGGCGTGATGTGCGCCGAGACGGACGAGGAAGCGGAACTTCTCTCCAGCAGTCAGGACCAGGCCTTCGTCCGCCTTCGCACGGGCGAGCCCGGCAAGCTGCCGCCGCCTATCCCCGGCTATCGCGACACCCTGCGGATGCAGGCCCGCGCCATGCTGGAAGGGATGGACGTGGCCCGCGCCGTCGGCTCGCCCGCCACCGTGCGAGAGAAGATCGGCCGCTTCATTGAGCGCACCAAGGCAGACGAGATCATCGTTGCAGGGGCGACGCATGACCCGGCGGCAAGGCAGGAGTCGCTCAAGCTGACGATGAGTGCGCTGGGGTAGGGATTGTTTGTTTGTGTGAGCGCCTCCGCGCTCACATCCTCGCTAGACGCGCTTCGCTTCGCTACGCGCCCGCTGCGGGCGGCCGTTCGGCGTGGCGGTCCGCTAGTCGCGAACCGGAACTTTTGCCAAACTCGAGGTCTCGTGCGGGACACGGGCGCGCAGCGACCGCAAGCGCGAACGCGCGCCCGAGCCAATGCGAAGAAAGGCAAGTGGCGCGGACGCGCCCCGCCCGGCGCTTGAGGGACTAATTAACAAGGTTTCACATGTAACTTTTCCCTCGCTTCTGTTTTGCGACAGCGATAGAGGCGCTTGGGAACTTCCGGTAAGGGTCATCGCTGGAAGAGGGAGTCGCGGCGCCAGCCCGTGGGGCCGGGCTCTAGAGGAGACAGGCAGGCATGGCGAAATCGAGCAGCAAGTCCGCGGCTTTCAAGGAACTCACCAAGGAAGAACGGGGCTTTGCCGCCGTGCTGAAGGACCGGATCAGCGATTCGCTGCTGCCCGGCGAAAGCGCGCTGGAAGGCGAGCAGATGGACGAGGCCGCCGCATTTGTGGTGGAGGCCGCCCGGACCCGCGAGGACGGCAAGCCTTCCATCCTGCTGCGCACCGAATCGGGCGAGCGCCGCTTCATGCGCATCGCCATCATCAACAAGGACATGCCGTTCCTCGTTGATTCGATCGCCGCCACCATGTCCGCGCGCGGCCTGGCGATAGACCTGCTGGTCCACCCCATCCTGCCCGTGCGCCGGCGTGACGAGGCGCTGGTCGAGGTGCCCGAGGGTGACGGCACCGGCGAGAAAAAGGAAAGCTGGGTCTACATCGAGACAGGACGGATCGATGCGAAGGACCGGCGCGAGCTGGAAGCGGAGCTTCGCACCGCCATCCTCGATGTGCGCGCTGCGGTAGCCGACTGGCCCAAGCTGCGCGAGGCCATCGGCGAGGATGCCGACCGCCTGCCCGATGCCGAGGGCGCGGCGCTGCTGCGCTGGCTGGGCGACGGGATGATGACGCAGCTGGGCCACGTCACCCGCAAGCGCGACGGCAGCCAGTCCGACGAATTCGGCATCTGCCGCCGCTCCACGCCCGACCTGATGGCCGACGATGCCTACGACAAGGCCTTCGCCTGGTTCGACGGCAACAAGGGCCACCAGGGCCGCGCCCCGCTGATCGTGAAGGCCAACCGCCTGTCCAAGGTGCACCGCCGCGTCCCGCTGGACCTGTTCATCGTGCCGCGCATGGAAGGTGGCCGGGTCGAGGCGCTGAGCGTCCACGCCGGCATCTGGACGAGCGCCGCGCTGGTCACTTCGCCCGATAACGTGCCGGTGCTGCGCCAGCAGCTGAAGACGATCATGGACCGGCTGGATTTCGAGCCGGGTAGCCACGACTACAAGTCGCTGGTCCACGCGCTGACTGCCTTGCCGCACGACATTATCATCAGCTTCTCCGACGACGACATCACCCGCGTCGCCACGGCCATGATGGGCCTCGCCGATCGTCCGCGCCCGCGCGCCACGCTCGTCACCGCGCCGCTGGGCCGCCACGTCTTCGGCTTCGTCTGGCTGCCGCGCGACATGATTTCCACCGCCGTGCGCCTGCAGATCCAGGACATGCTGGAAACCCAGACCGGGGCGATCACGCTCGACTGGAGCCTGATGGTGGAAGGCGGCAACCTCGCCCTGCTGCGCTATGTGATGGATTTCCGCGGCAAGGGCACCAGCGTGGATGCCGACGCGGTCGACACAGCGCTGAACGCCATGCTGCGCGGCTGGCAGGACGCGGTGGAAGACGCGCTGCTGGAAACCGAGGACGCCAGCCGCGCCGCCGCCCTCGCGCTGCGCTATGCCGAGAGCTTCCCGACCTTCTATCGCACCACCTACAGCGCCACCGATGCCGCCGCCGATATCGGCCGCCTGCGCCTGCTGGCCGCCCATGCGGAGGATGGCGGAGAGGCGCGCGACGTGCGCCTTTACCATTCCGAAGCCGACGACGACGACCGGCTGCGGCTGAAGGTCTACCAGCACCACGGCTCGCTGCCGCTGTCCGATGCGGTGCCCGCGCTGGAGAACTTCGGCTTCCGCGTGCTTTCGGAGATTCCCGCCCGCCTGCAGGGAGAGGACGCAGGCACCATCCACGATTTCACGCTCGGCCTGCCGGCCGGTGTGGAGCACGACGACGTCCTCGTTCGCTCCGCCGATATCGAGGAGGCCATTTCCGCCGTCCTCAACGAGCGCGCCGAGGATGACGTGTTCAATCGCCTCGTCGTCGTCTCCGGCCTCGTGGCGCGCGAAACCGACTGGCTGCGCGCCTTCTACCGCTACCTGCGCCAGGCCAACATCGCCTTCACCATCTACACGGTGGTCGATGCCCTGGCGGCTGCACCCAAGGTGACGCGCGGGCTGATCGACCTGTTCGTGACGCTGCACGATCCGTCCGCAAAAGGCGACCGCGCCAAGGCCGCAGAAGCCATCGACGACGAAATCCGCTCCGGCCTCGCCGAAGTCACCGCGATCAACGACGATCGCATCCTGCGCCTTTACTGGAGCACGCTGCGCGCCATCCTGCGCACCAATGCCTTTGCCCCGTCGGCGGCAGAAGCCCTCGCCTTCAAGTTCGATTCCGCGCAGGTGCCCGGCCTGCCCAAGCCCGTTCCGTGGCGCGAGATCTTCGTCTATTCGCGCCGCGTCGAAGGCGTGCACCTGCGCGCCGGACCCGTGGCACGCGGCGGTATTCGCTGGTCGGACCGGCGCGACGACTTCCGCACCGAAGTGCTGGGCCTGATGAAGGCGCAGAAGGTGAAGAACGCCGTGATCGTGCCGACCGGCGCGAAAGGCGGCTTCTATCCCAAGCGCCTTCCCAACCCGGCGATCGACCGCGACGCCTGGTTCACCGAGGGCAAGGAAAGCTACAAGCTCTATATCCGCTCCCTGCTGTCGATCACCGACAACTACGAAGGCGACAAGGTGGTTCACCCGCAAAGCGTGGTGATCCACGACGGGGAAGACCCCTATTTCGTCGTCGCCGCAGACAAGGGCACGGCGACCTTCTCCGACACCGCCAACGCCATCGCGCTGGAAAGGGATTTCTGGCTGGGCGACGCTTTCGCCAGCGGCGGTTCCAACGGCTATGACCACAAGGCCATGGGCATAACCGCGCGCGGCGCGTGGATTTCCGTGCAGCGCCATTTCCTCGAAATGGGCGTGGACGTGCAGACCGATCCGGTGCGCGTGGTCGGCTGCGGCGACATGTCGGGCGACGTGTTCGGCAACGGCATGCTGCTGTCGAAGTCGATCAAGCTGATTGCCGCCTTCGACCACCGCCACATCTTCATCGACCCCGATCCCGATCCCGCCGCCAGCTGGAAAGAACGCAAGCGGTTGTTCGAGATGGATCGGTCCAACTGGGCCGAATACGACGAGAAGCTGATCTCGCGCGGGGGCGGCATCTACCCGCGCACAATGAAGCGCATCGAACTCACCCAGACCGCGATGGATGCCCTCGGCATTGCCGAAGGCGATATCAAGGAAGGCGGGATCGATCCCGACAGCCTGATTGCCGCGATCCTCAAAAGCCCCAACGACCTGCTCTGGTTCGGCGGCATAGGCACCTATGTGAAATCGAGCGACGAGAGCCACGCCGAAGTGGGCGACCCCGCCAACGACGGGCTGCGCGTGAACGGCGAGGACCTGCGCGTGAAGGTGATCGGCGAAGGAGCGAACCTCGGCGTGACGCAGGAGGGACGCATCGAGTTCGCCCTGAACGGCGGGCGCATCAACACCGATTTCATCGACAACTCGGCAGGCGTCGATTGCTCGGACAACGAGGTGAACATCAAGATCGCGCTGGCCGCAGCGCGCGAGGCCGGTCGCCTGTCCGAGGAACGCCGCAATGCGCTGCTGAAGGATATGACCGACGAAGTGGCCGAGCTGGTGCTGGAGGACAACCGCCTCCAGGCCCTCGCCCTCTCCATCGCCGAACAGGGCGGCAGCCGCACCGTGGGTGCGCAGGCCCGCCTGATCGAGACTCTGGAAGAGCTGGGCGGGATGGACCGCACCAACGAAGGACTCGGTGATGCCGAGACCTTGAAGCGCCGCGCCAGCGATGGCCGCGGCCTCGTGCGGCCCGAGCTTGCCGTCCTGCTCTCGCATTCCAAGCTGGTGCTGCAGGATGCCGTCGAGTCCAGCCCGCTGGCGGGCGACGACGCGGCAGATCCGCTCGTGTTGGGCGATTTCCCGCCGCAGTTGCAGGAGGGTTTCCGCAAGCAGTTGCTGGACCACCGCCTGCGTAACGAAATCGTCGGCACGGTGGTGGCGAACAGGATCGTCAACCGCATGGGCATGCTCCACCCCTTCGAACTCGCCGAGGAGGAAGGTGCTGGCCTCGAGCTGATCGGCAGCGGCTTCGTCGCCGCCAGCCACCTGCTCGGCATGGAAGAAATCTGGGACGCGATCGAAAGCACCAAGATGCCGGAAAACGCGCGCCTGATGCTGTTCGACCAGGCCGCACTGGCGCTGCGCGGCCATATCGCGGACCTGCTGCGTTCGGGCGGCGGCACCAAGTCGCCATCGCAATTGCGCGAGGAAATCGGCGATACCGTGGCCGAGCTGTCGGACAAGGTCGACAGCCTGCTGGGCGACGAAGCGCGCGCGCACGTGGAAGACATTGCCGACCGCATGTGCGAAAAGGGCGCGCCTGCAAAGCTAGCGCAGAAGGTGGCACAGCTCTTCGCACTCGATGGCGTGATCGGCCTCGCCTGCCTCGGCAGAGAAACCGAAATCGCGCCGATGGACCTTGCCCACGCTTTCGTGAAGCTGGGCCACCTGCTGGGCATCGACTGGGCGCAGTCGCGCGCCGCAGTCATGTCGCCCTCCGACCCGTGGGAGCGGCTGCTGGTGGCAGGGCTCGCCCGCGATTTCCAGGCGATGCGCTTCGAATTCCTGCGCGGCCTTGCCCGCAAGCGCGGCAAGTCGGCAGGCGACCCCATGGCCCTGATCGAGGATTGGGCGAACGCGAACGAGAAGCCTGTCGACCAGTTCCGCCGCATGGTGAACCGCGCACAGGCGGCAACGCCGGTCGCTCCCGCCATGTTGGCGCAGGTGGCCAGCCAGGCCCGCAACCTGTTGCTGGGGTAAGGCGCGCCGAGCCCATGAGGCTTGACGCGTGGCCCGATATTGGCGACCGCCATGTCCATGACCCGATATGATGTTGTCATCGTGGGCACCGGACATGGCGGCGCACAGGCCGCGATAGCCCTGCGCCAGAACGGTTTCGAAGGCTCGATCCAGATGATCGGGCGGGACGCCAACCCGCCTTACGAGCGCCCGCCGCTGTCCAAGGAATACCTCGCTGGCGAGAAGCCGTTCGAGCGGATCCTCATCCGTCCGGCGCAATTCTGGGCCGACAAGGATATCGGCCTGACGCTGGGCGAAACGGTCTCGAAGATAGAACCCGAATTGAAGGACGTGGTCCTCGGCTCCGGGGAACGCGTGGGCTACGGCAGGCTGATCTGGTCCGCCGGGGGCGACGCGCGGCGGCTGTCGTGCCCCGGCTCGCACCTCGATGGGGTTCATGCCGTGCGCGACCGGCGCGACGTACAGAACCTCAAGGCAGACCTCGATGCAGGCGCGAAAAAGTTTGTCGTGATCGGCGGCGGCTACATCGGCCTCGAAGCTGCCGCCGTGCTGCGCAAGCTTGAGTGCGAAGTCACGCTGGTCGAGGCGGAGGACAGGCTGCTTTCGCGCGTCGCTGGCGAGGACATGTCACGGTTCTTCGCAGAAGAGCACCGCCGCCAGGGCGTGGACGTGCGGCTGGGCTGCCAGGTCGAGCGGCTGGAGGGCGAGGAGAGAGTGACGGGCGTGACGCTGGCCGATGGCGAGACCATCGCTTGCGACGCGGTGGTGGCCGGGATCGGCATCGTCCCCTCGGTCGGCCCGCTGATTGCCGCCGGGGCCGCCGGTGCCAACGGCGTCGATGTTTCCGACACCTGTCACACGAGCCTGGAAAAGGTCTACGCGATCGGCGACTGCGCCGCCCATGCCAACCCATATGCCAATGGCGCGGTGGTGCGGCTGGAAAGCGTGCAGAACGCCAACGACATGGCCACGACCGTGGCAAAAGCAATCTGCGGCGATCCGCAACCCTACGATGCCATGCCGTGGTTCTGGTCCAACCAGTACGACCTGAAACTGCAGACCGCCGGCCTCAGCGTGGATTACGATACCACCGTGCTGCGCGGGAATCCGGAAGAGCGCAGCTTCTCGGTGATCTACCTGCGCGACGGCGTGGTGATCGCGGTGGACGCGGTGAACCGTACGAAGGACTATGCCCAGGGCGGCAAGCTGGTGAAGGCCCGCGCGCAGGTCGCGCCGGAACTGCTGATGGATACCGATGTGCCGCTCAAGGAGATGTTGTAAGTCTCGCCAGCGCCCACTCCGCAGCCTCGGCCACGACTGGGTCATCATCGCCAAGCAAGGCACGCACCCTCGGAACCAGCGCGGCATCGCCGCTGTTGCCCGCCGCGATCAGGCAGTTGCGCACGAAGCGGTCGCGCCCCACCCGCTTGATCGGACTGCCGGAGAATTTCGCGCGGAAGGCTGCATCGTCCAGCGCCAGCAATTCCTCCAGATCGGGATCGACCAGATCCTCGCGCGGGGCGAGTTTCGCGTGCCGCGCTGCGGTGTCGGCAAACTTGTTCCAGGGGCACACCGCCAGGCAATCGTCGCAGCCGTAGATGCGGTTGCCGATGGCTTCGCGAAACTCCTTGGGGATCGGCCCCTTATGCTCGATCGTCAGGTAGGAGATGCAGCGCCGCGCATCCAGCCGATACGGTTCGGGAAAGGCATTGGTCGGGCAGGCATCCTGACAGGCTCGGCACGAACCGCAGCGATCGTCGTGCGGCGCGTCGGCGGCAAGCTCCAGCGTGGTGTAGATCGCACCCAGGAACAGCCAGCTGCCGTGTTCGCGGCTGACGAGGTTGGTGTGCTTGCCCTGCCAGCCGATGCCCGCCGCCTCGCCAAGCGGCTTTTCCATCACTGGAGCGGTGTCGACGAAGACCTTGAGTTCCGTGCCCAGTCGCTGCTCCACCAGCCAGCGTGCCAGCGCCTTCAGCGCCTTCTTCACCACGTCGTGATAATCGCGGCCCTGGGCATAGACCGATATCTTTGCCTCCCCCTCGGCCAGCGGATCGACCTCGGGCGCGTAGCTCATGCCCAGCGCGATCACGCTTTTCGCCGCGGGCCACATGCTTTGCGGGCCCTGCCGCACATCGGCGCGGTCCATCATCCAGGCCATGTCACCGTGATGACCCGCCGCAAGCCATTCATGCAGCCGCTCGGCCCGCACCGGGTCGTCCGCCGCCGGGGCAATGCCCACGGCCGCGAAGCCAAGCTCGCGCGCCTTTGCTTTCAGCGCATCCTCAAGCGAAGCGGTATCGCGGCTATTAACCATTATGCACGTTCAACCCGTTCATTCCTTCGCGATAGCTGATAGGGCATGGATATGGCGACAGGTGAATTCCAGGCGGGCGTGGATACGGCACGCGATCTGGCGATAGAGGCGCGCGGCCTCGTCAAGCGGTTCGACGGCACACTGGCAGTGGACGGCGTGGACATCGCCGTGCCCGAAGGGGCGATCTACGGCGTGCTCGGCCCCAACGGTGCGGGCAAGACCACGTCCTTGCGGATGCTGCTGGGCATCATCGACCCGGACGAAGGCTACCGCCGGGTGCTGGGGGCCGAGAATCCGCAGCACGTTGCCCGCCTGATCGGCTACCTGCCCGAGGAGCGCGGGCTCTATCCGGCGATGAAAGCCTACGAGGCGATCGGTTTCATGGGCGCGCTGCGCGGCCTGCCGCTGGACGTGGGGCGAGAGCGTGGCAAGGAGCTGATGGAGGCCCACGGCTTGGGCCACGCCATCGACAAGCAGATCCGCCAGCTTTCCAAGGGCATGGCGCAAACCGTGCAGCTGCTCGGCACGCTGGTGCACGAGCCGAAACTGGTGGTGTTCGACGAGCCGTTCAGCGGGCTCGACGCGATCAACCAGGGCAAGCTGGAAGGGCTTATCCGCGGCCTTGCCGACAAGGGCACGACGGTGATCTTCTCCACCCACGTGATCGCCCATGCGGAGCGTCTGTGCGAGAACATCGCCATCATCGCAGGCGGCAAGGTGCCCTATGCGGGCAGCGTGGAAGAAGCGCGCGACCGGATCCCGGCGCAGGTGCGACTGGAAACGCACAAGCGCGACGGGGCATGGCGTGCCGCCCTGCCCCCTGAAACGCGGCAGGTGGGCGATTTCTTCCACTTCCCGCTACCCGAAAGCGGGATCGAGCCACTGCTGAAGGCACTGATCGAAGGCGAGGCAGGTATCCTTTCGCTCTCCATCGAGCGGGCGGGCCTGCACGATGCCTTCGTCGCTATCGCAGGCGAGGCCGCCGCGCGCGACATGGTTTCCGGCGCCGAGGGAGAAAAGGCATGAGCGCGCGCAATCCGGGTCGCCTCTCCATCTGGCAGGCCGCCTACGTCATCGCCCGGCGTGATTTCACCGCAATCCTGTTCAGCCGCGCGTTCATCTTCTTCCTGCTCGGCCCACTGTTCCCGGTGATGGTCATGGCGCTGGCGGGCGGGGTCGGCGCACAGGTGCAGTCCGAAGCGATTTCCGCCGATGTCGGCATCGCCATGGAATCGCGCGATGTCGATGCCATGCTGGCAGCGCGGGAAGAGGTGCACGATCTCGTCGGCCCGGCCCTGCCCAGCATGGTGGAGCTGGAACGGGTCGCACCCGGCGAGACATTCGATGCTTCCGCCTACCTCGAAAACGAGAAAGGCAGCCTCGCGGCCATCGTCACCGGTTCGCCCGAAGCCCCGGTGCTGACCGCCACCGCCGGTCGCCTGGCGCGCTGGGAGGGCATGGTCGCACTGGTCGCCGCCCACGCCAGCCAGCCCGGCGCGCAGTCCTACCCTGCGGTATCGACGGCGACAGTGGAAACCAGCGGTGCGTCGGAAAATACCGGGCGGCTGCGCACCGCGCAGGGCGGGCAACTGCTGCTGTTCCTGCTGATCATGCTGCTGGCCAGCATGGTCCTTTCCAACCTCGTCGAGGAGAAGGGGAACAAGATCATCGAAATCCTCGCCGCCGCCATCCCGATGGACGCGGTGTTCCTGGGAAAACTTTTCGCGATGCTGGGCATTTCCGTGGTCGGTATCGCCGTGTGGGGCACCACCGGCTTTGCAGTGCTGACGGCGGGGGGCGTCACGCTTTCGGACTATGCCAATCCGGGGGTCGGCTGGCCGATGTTCTTCCTGCTCTTCGCTGCCTATTTCGGCATGGGCTATCTGTTGCTGGGCGCGATCTTCCTCGCCGTCGGATCGCTGGCGACCACCGTGCGCGAGGTGCAGACCTTGTCCATGCCGGCCACCATGTTCCAGATCATCGTGTTCTTCTTCGCCAGCCTTGCCGTAACCGATCGCGGGGGATGGATCGAATACACGGCCATGGCATTCCCCCTGTCCTCGCCCTTCGCGATGGTGGCACGCGCCGCAATGGACGAAACGCTGTGGCCGCACCTGCTGGCGCTCGCCTGGCAGGCGCTGTGCGTGGCCGTGTTCGTGAAGGGGGGTGCCAGCCTGTTCCGCAAGCGCGTGATGAAAAGCGGACCGCGCGGCGCAAAAGGTTCGCGCTCGCCCTTTAAGCTGCTGGGCGGTATGTTCAGGAACCGTTCGACCTCTATGGAATAGAATCCAGTGTCATGACCAAGATTACCGCCAATCGCCGCTCCGCCCTCGCCTGGCTAGGTGCCGGGGCATCCGTTCCCGTCCTCGCCGCCTGCGGTGGCAACGAGGCGCGTGCGCAGGGCAACTTCCCGGTATCCTATTCCGAAGCCGAATGGCGTCGCCGCCTGACCGCGCAGGAATTTCGCGTGCTGCGCGAAGCCGCGACGGAGCGGCCCTACACCTCCCCGCTGAATAACGAGAAGCGCCGGGGCACATACCATTGCCAGGGCTGCGGCAACCGCCTGTTCTCCAGCGCGCACAAGTACGACAGCGGCACCGGCTGGCCCAGCTTCTGGCGTGCGATCGACAACGGCGCAGTAGGATATTCGACCGACTACAACCTCGGCTATCCGCGCACCGAAGAACACTGCGCCGACTGCGGCGGGCACCTTGGTCACCGCTTCGACGACGGACCGGAGCCGACCGGCCACCGCCACTGCATCAACGGCGTGGCGCTGGAATTCCGCCCCGCCTAACGCTCGACGCGGTAGACGCGCAGCGCAGAGTTGCTGGGGGTCAGAGCTGGCTCGAGCCACTCCGGAGGCTCGCCTGATACGAGCGCATTCGCGAAATTGTCCGGCGAGGCCGTGCGGTAGAACGCCACGTCGCTCGCCGATCCACAGATCACCACGTAATCGATGCCGTATTCGCGCACGATGGCTTCGGCCTCGTCGACCGATCCGGTCATCGCCAGCAGCAGGTCCACCATCGGGCGCTGGTTGCGGTGATAGCTGGCTGCCATGATCGTGTGATCGGTCTTGCCGAGTATCTCCAGCGCGCCATCGAAAGGCGCCATGACGAGGCCTGGCGGAAGATCGGCGAGCGCACCGTAATTGCAGCCCCATCGCTGTGTGAAATCCTCCGCATCCGGCGGCACGCCGTCGCGGGACACGTAGTCGTCCAGCGGGGCGACTAGGGCACTCGCAAACAGCGGCGTCGTCAGCCCCACGGCTGCCAGCGTGGCGACAATACGCGGCACCGGCGAGGCGATTGCTCGGGCCTTGGGCAGGAATTCCGCCATCAGCAGCGCCGCGAAGGGGATGGCCAAGAGCTGCGCCACCACGCCCTCGCGCATCACCAGCAATGAATAGCCACCTGCCGCCAACGCGAACAGGAACAGCAGGGTACACGGCAAGGCGCGGCCCTGGTGGAACAGTCCTCGGCAATGCGCGCGCCACCAGCCCACCACGATGAGGCCGATGGTCCACACCAGCGTCAGCGCGACCGAAGGCGACTGCTCCCAGATCGGGAGGCCTTCGGCGATCATGCCGTGCCACCATTCGCGCAACACGGGATCGAGCTCTGCCATCGGGTTTGTCGCACAGGGACCGAGCAGCGCGCTTGCCAGTTGCAGGCAGACCAGTCCCATCGCACCAAGCGCGAGCAGACGGCCCTGAACCCGGTCCTGCCA
>MDTG01184497.1_pt1 | contig 14214 bp, 13 predicted proteins | sample 811421 | NCBI WGS metagenome assembly MDTG01 (sample SAMN05326645, study PRJNA326480) | marine metagenome | isolation source: seawater | place: Pacific Ocean: South East | collected 2011
CCCCCATGTAAAAAAATTTTTTTTTTTTTTAATATTGAAAATATTGTTTTTGGTATAATTCTATATATTTTTTGAGTTTCACCGAATACATTTGAAGCTCTAACTGAACAATAATTAAAATTAAAATTACTATGAAGTATTTCCAAATATTGATCAGCTGAAACTCTAGAAGCAGCATATGGAGAATTGGGTTTATAAATTTTGTTTTCCTTGGTATTTTTTTCAATATTTCCATATATTTCTGGTGTTGAGATATGAATTAGTTTTTTGGGTCTATAGTATTTAAACAAGAAGTTGTACAATCTAATTGTTCCAACTGTATTAGTGTTAAACCAATCTAAAGGATTGTCCCAACTTTCTCCAACCATACTTTGAGATGAAAAATTAAATATATATTTAGGTTGATTTTTTATAATTATTTTAAATATTTTTTTATAGTCTTTATTCAAATCACATTTATAAAATTTATAATTTTTATTTAAAGGATTAAAATATAAAAATTTTTTTTTATTTGGATTAGACCGGCTAATACCTATAACTTTATTTTTTTTTTTTAATAACGATGAAATCAAAAATCCAGCAGAAAAACTATTCGAGCCGATAATTATGATTGTATTTTTGTTTTTAACCATTTTATTGAATGAAAATTTGGCTTGTCTTTAAATTTGCCTTTATTATAAACATCTTTAAATTCTTTGATCGCGTCTATAATTTTTTTTTTTGGTTTAAACCCTAATCTTAGCAATTTTGAGGAGTCTAGGTTATAACTTCTTGGGTCATTAGTATTTTTTAAATAATTGATTCTAGAATTTGTTTCTTTAGAAATAAGTCTTGCTATATTTTTTATAGACATATTTTCAAATCCAATGTTGTAAATACCAAATTTAATTTTTTTTTTTAGAAAAAATATATAAGCAGAAATTATATCATCTATATGCACATTTGGTCTTTTTTGTTTACCTCCAAATACTGTGATTATTCCTTTTGTTAATGCCTGAAAAGTGAGTAAATTGACTGTTAGATCAAGCCTCATTCTATCAGATAAACCACAAACTGTAGCTGGTCTCAAAATAATAACATTTATTTTATCTTTATAAGAAATTAAAACTCTTTCTGTAACCATTTTTACTTTATTATAAGTTGAAAGTGGTTTTAAACTTAAATTTTCAGTTACTTTTTTTTCTTTTTTTATCCCGTATACAGAACCTGATGAAGCATAAATTATTTTTTTTACCTTGTATTTTACCAAACATTCTAAAAGTTTTTTTGTACCTAATGCAGAGGTTTCCCAGCTAATTCCATGATCAATCTCAGCCATAGGGTCATTAGCTATACTGGCTAAATGAATACAGGCGTAAACATTATTCAAATTCAGTTTGTCTACATCGTTGATATCTAATTTATAATTTCTTACATTTTTATGTTTTATGAAGTAGTTCCCAAAAAGATTTTTATCAATATTTATTATTTTATAATCATTTTTTAATAACGTCTTGATAAGTTTATTACCCTTATATCCAGACCCACCAGTTACTAGAATTGTTTTTTTCATATAAATATTATATTTTAATTAATGCTTTACCAAGAATTTTTCCATATTTATAATCTTTTATAAGTTGATTAATTTCACTGAGTCTATAAGTTTTTGTTATATATTTATTAAATTTAAATTTTGAAAATTTTAAAAAGTTTAAGTACTTTAAAAGATCTTTTTCTGGATTATAATTTCCACCATAAGACCCTAATAGTTTTAAACCATAATTAATTTTTAGAGAATTTACTTTTAAACACTCATTTTTTTTGGGAACGCCAAGAAGTGCAATTTTACTAGTTATATCAAAATTTAATATATAATTTAAGATTTTTGATGAACCAGTTGTATCAAAAATATAATGATATTTGTTATTTACCAAAACTTCTTTAAGTTCTTTTGAGTAGATCGAGCCAAATACTCTTTTAGCACCAAAAGTTTTTGCTAATAACAAGCTTTCTTTTTTGCTATCTACAATATCTATCAGATTCATTTTTTTTGATTTACAATAATGAATTGCTGGTAGGCCTAAAGCACCAGCTCCAAGAATAAGGATATTTTTATTTTTTTTAATTTTCAATACTTTTTCAAGAGTTGAAAGAGAAACTGGAATAGAGCAGCCCATTAGAGGCAAATATTTAATATTAAACTTATTTTTTTTTATTTTTGTAATTCGATTATTAGATATGATTGAATATTGGCTAAATGTCGTGATTTTACCTGAATTTATTCTTTTTTTAGTTTTATTCTCTTCGTAGAAAATATTTTCAGACTCTTTCCCCTTACTTTTCATCCAATGCAAAACAACTTGGTCGCCAATTTTTAAATTTTTAACACCTTTTCCAATTTTTATAATTTCTCCACAACCTTCGTGACCTAGGCAATGAGGTAAATAATTATCTTTACCTTTAATACCAATTATTTCTCCATATTGAGAGGAGCAAAATCCTGAATAGAAAATTTTTACTAAGACTTGCCCATCTCTAAGGTTTGGTATTTTTAAATTTAAAAACTTAAGTGGTGAATTTAGTTTATTTAAAATTGCAGACTTACTGATCATAAAGTTTTAATAAATAAGTTGCATTTAGAAATTTTAATTTTAATATAGGATATCAATATTATATATCAAAACAAAAGTGTTAAACAATTATTTTTTTTCTGGAGAGCAAATTAACGATTTAGGGATTAAATCTGGAAATAATTGTAAAATACATTCTACGGTACTTATATCTCATCCAACAAAACTTACGCTGGGTAATAATGTTAGGATAGATGCGTTTACTATAATAATAAATCCTTATTCTGTAAAATTGGATAACAATATACATATTAGTCAACAAAATCTAATTTATGCAAATAATGGAATAATAAAATTTAAAGATTTTTCTGGAACTTCTGCTGGAGTAAAAATATACACTTCTTCAGATGATTACTCTGGTAGAAGTTTTTATGGGCCGTTTAATAAAAAAAAATCTCTAAAAAAAAAAATTTAACTATTGAAAAATTTTGTATTATTGGTGCTAATTCTGTAATTTTGCCTAAATCAAAGTTTCAAGAAGGTTCAACAATCGGTGCGTTGTCTCTTGTAAATGAAAAGTTGAAAAAATGGTCTATTTATAGTGGAAATCCCCTTAAATTGGTTATGAAAAGAAGCCAAAATGTCAAAAAAAAAATCTTCAATAAAAAATAATAATTTTTATGAGCTCTGTATAAGCTCTAGTGAATTATATTTTAATAAATATTATTTAACCGAATTAATGGAAGGTGATATTTCGATTAAGTATGCTGAATTAAAAAAATATATATCAAAATTTAATCACTTTTTTAAAAAAAAAAATATTGGATCACAAAAAAAAGTTTTACTTATTGCAGAAAATTCTAATTTAACTGCTTTAATTATAATATGTATATTAGCTAATAATAGAATTTGTATCCCAATTAATCCCAAAAGTTCTAAAGAAGAAATTGAATATATAGCTAAAGACTCTAAAGCAGTTAATATAATTTTTGAAAAAAAATTTGAAAAAAAAATTAATTTTCTTAATTTAAAAAAAAAAATTTGTATTGATGATAATTTTATAAAAAAGATAGATAATTGTAGTGAAAATTTAAAAATTACCAAGATTGATAAAAAAGATATTGCAGAAATAGTCTACACATCAGGATCAACTGGAAAACCCAAAGGAGTTGTATTGACACATAAAAATATAATTTCGCAAATTAAATCAATTCATCAATCTTTTAAATTTAAGAAATATGAAAAATTTTTAACAATTACGCCACTTTTTCATAATAGTGGTCAATTTTTTACTACCTTTGTACCTTTGCTTAGTGGAGGAAATGTTTTCACAGCTAAACCAGAATTAGCTTTTGTAAATTTTTTTAATTATCTAAAGGAAAAAAAAATTAATTGGAGTTTAGGAATGGGAGCTCATATAAATTTTTTTTTAAATCAAAAAAAAAAAATTGAAAAAAATTCAATGAAAGGCATTTTGGTGGGTGGAATGCGCCTTGAAAAAACAAATCAAATTAAATTCGAAAAAAATTATAAATTTCCAATTTTAAAAACATATGGTCTGACAGAAACCTGTTCTTTCGCAACAGTTGATAGTATAAAAAAATCTAAAAGATCTTATGGTGCATCTGGTTCAGCTATATCAGTAAATAAAATAAAAATATTTGATGTTAACAATGATAAAGAATTAAAAAATTTTCAAATTGGAGAAATTAGAATTAAAGGAGATAATATTTTTGATTCATATTTAAATAAAAATAAATTGACTAAAGAAAAAATTAAAAAGGGTTGGTTTTGTACTGGAGATTTGGGATATTTTGATTATAAAAATAATCTTTTTATAGAAGATAGAATAGACAATATGCTTATAGTATCTGGGGAAAATATTTATCCAGCTGAAATAGAAAAACATTTATTAAATCTTAAAAACGTTGATGAAGCTTATATTGTAGGAAGAAACCATAAAATTAAAGGTAAAGAATTGTGTATGGTTTATAAATCAAATATTAAAATTTGTAATGAAGATATATCTAAATGGAAAAAACAACTTATGCTGAAACTAGCAAACTATAAAATTCCAACTTTCTTTATAAGTGTTCAACAATTTCAAAACAAAGATTTTCCCAGATTAGCTAATGGTAAAATAGATAAAATTCAGTTAATCAAAAATATAAAAAAATTTAATGCATAATAAAAATAATAACAAAATTGAAAAAATATTTAAAAAAATATTAAAAGTTAAAATAAAGAAAAACCTAAGTATTGATAACTGTGTTGAATGGGACTCATTAAACTTTGCTAAAATTCTCTCATCTACAGAAAAAGAATTTGGTATAGTGTTTTCAACAAAAGATATTGAAAAACTTTCTTCTTTAGAACATTTTAAAAAAATTATAAAATCTAAATTGAAATAATGAACTCAAAAAAAATATTAATTACTGGAGCATCAAGAGGAATAGGGAAAAAGATATTTCAACAATTAAATAAAAACAATAACAAACTTTTCCTTATTTCTAATAACAAAAATAGAATTAAAGCCTTAAGAAAAATTTACAAAAATCCAAATATCAAAATATTTGAATGTGACTTAAAAAACTATAAAAAATTATCTAAAATAATAAATTATATTGGTCCAATAGATATTCTGATAAACAATGCATCTATTAATATCATAAAGAAATTTGAAAAATACACTCTTGAAGATGTAAATAAAATGATTGATATAAATTTCAAAAGTTATTTTTTCTGTTCTCAAGAAGTTTTAAAAATTAGAAAAAATAATAAGTCAGAATTAATAATAATAAATATCTCATCGATAATGGGAAAAGTAGCGCAACCTATAGATAGTGATAGACCTCAACTAGTTTATATTTGCTTGAAGCATGCAATTGAAGGACTTACTAAAGGTATATGCACTGAATACTCCGGAAAGAATGTACGAATAAATAGTATTTGCCCCACTTATGTAAATACAAAACTGGTTGAGAAAACTTTAAAAAATAAATACAAAAGATTAAAAATTTTAAGCAAAATACCATCAAATAGAATTGCAGAACCAGAAGACATTGCTGATGTTGTTTTGTTTTTATGTTCAGAAAAAAGTAAGATGATAAATGGAACTAGCATAATGGTTGATGGTGGCTGGACTGCATATTAGATATTAGTAATGAAATTAAATTATATTAATAAAAAAACAATAAATTTTTATTTTTCTGATGATAAGTCCTATAGCGACATAAATATTAATAAAATTTTTCATTATGATAGGATTATTATTTTGGGCGATCAAAAATTAAAAAATCAAATAAATAAAATGATTAAAAACACTTCTTTAAAGAAAAAGAAGTGTTTAAAATATTTTTATAAATGCTCAGAAAAAATAAAAGAGGCAAAATTTGCTGAAAAATACATCAAGTTATTCAAAGAAATTAATTTATCGATTTTTGATCATGTAATTGTTGTTGGAGGTGGAACAATAATTGATGTCATAGCTTACACAACATCAATATTTAAAAGAGGAATAACTTATTCTGTTGTGCCTACAACCTTAATGTCTCAGGTAGATGTAGTAAGTGGAGGAAAAACATGTATAAATTTTCTAAATACCAAAAATCTTTTAGGAACGTTTCATTATCCAACTATTTCATATTTGAATTCCAATTTTTTGATAACAGAACATCCAATAAATAAAAGGCAGGGAATGTCCGAGATATTTAAATACGCATTACTAAACTCTAAAAAACTTTTGAATTTAATTTTAAAAGAGGATGAAGTTAATAAGAAAATTTTAGAGGAAACTATTCAAGCTAGATATAGAATTAGACAAATTCATTCTTTGGCGAGCAATCTAGGTCATACCTTTGGTCACGCTCTTGAAAAATATTATAATCATAAGATTTTACATGGTGATGCAATTTCTGCAGGAATAATAATTTCTTTATATTTTCTTTTATTTAAAAAAAAAATCAAAAAAAAATTTGTTTTAGAAATTATATCAATGATGAAAAAGTTAGGTTTAAATATTTTTGTTGAGGAAAAGATTGATTTTAAAATATTAATTGAATTAATGAAATTGGACAAGAAATCCAGATTTAATATAATTAACTTAGTAGTATTAACTAATTATCATAAAATTTATTTTAATAAAAAAAATCTCCCTTTTTTTGAAACAAATGAAAAAGAATTGAATAAATTTTTTATTTTTTTTAAAAAAAAATATATTTTTCAAACAAAAAATATATATAAAAAATTAAACTCTAAAAAAATCAGTTACTAATGAATGTTTTAATAAACGGGATTGGAAGAATAGGTAAAGCTTTAATACTTCAAAATTTGAAATCTAAAATATTTAATTTATACCAAATTAATGATTTTTACCTTGATCTTGATAATTTAATTTATTTGTTAAAAAATGACTCTACTTATGATCATGAAAAGTACTCTATTAATAAAATTGATAAAAAGTATATTAACCTCGAGAACAAAAATGTATTATTTTCAAATAAAGATATTGGAAAGTTAGATCTAAAAAAAATAGATTTGATTATAGACTCATCTGGAGCTTTTCACTCAAAAAAAGTTTTTGATAAAATTAAAAAGAACAATGTTGTTTATATCGCAACCAATGATTTAAATAAATTTAAATCAATTGTTTATGGAGTAAACCATAAAGACATCAATATTAAGCAAAATAAATTCTATACTTCAAGTATTTGTGATGTAGTTTCATTAGCACCAATATTTCAAACATTAAATAATAAGTTTAGTGTTGAAAGTGGAAATTTAACAACATTGCATCCATGGTTATCATATCAAAAAATTTTAGATAGTAAGAAAATTTTAGGAAATAAAGATGGTTTTCAACTTGGCAGATCCTCAATTAATAATTTAATATTAAAAGATACAACTGCTATAAAATCTCTATCAAAAATTTTTAAAGGTATTAATAAAAAAATACAGAGTGTATCTTTTAGAGTCCCAACAAATATAGTAACTTGTGGAATATTCTCATTTAGAACTAAAAAAAAAATATCTATAGATATTATAAAAAGAACAATGATTAATTTTGCAAATAAAAATCCAGAAATTATAAAAATTAACTATGATAATTTGGTATCATCTGATTACAAAAAAATTTATCAGTCAGCAATTATAGATATGAATTGGATAAAAAAAATTGATAAAAATACTTTCCAAATCATATACTGGTATGATAACGAGTGGGGATATTCGAACAAAATAATAAGTATAATAAAATATATTAAGGAGAAAAATTCAATATGGGAATAACTGCACCTTATCTAAATTTAATTACTAAAGAACACAAATTTAAAGCTTTGAAAGGAAATTTAATTGTTATAGGCAAACAAACAATTGGTGTTACTCATAAAGAGCTTAAAAGAATTTTTAATTTAAATAAATTATCAGTGAACGAATTATTCAGTATAAAAAAATATGATGACCAAACAAGACATGCCATTCGTCATTATGATCAAAAGTTTTTTTTTGACCACGATGTCTTTAAATGTATATCAAAACATATAAAATATAATTCTTTAGACAGATCGAAGTATGAAGGGGCAAAATATATTCAAGATATGAATAAACCTCTAAAATCAAACTTATATAATAAATTTGATATAGTAATTGACGGGGGTTCGATGGATAACTTATTTAATCCAGTTACTTTTTTAATCAATACCTCTAAAATGTTAAAAAAAAATGGAAGGGTGTTTATTGGAAATCATTTCTTTCAAACTCCAGGAGCATATTTAGCATTTTCTCCAGAGTACTATTTTAGTTTTTTCGCAGTAAATAATTATAAGGATGTTAAAATATATATTGCTCAAGCCAAAAGAGATGGAAAAAGCAGATATAACTATAAGACAGAATTATTTGAGTACAAGCCCTATTTTAAACGAAATAAAAATTATGATTATTTTGATGCTGTAAAAAATATGAATACAATTTCTAATGTTTTGGTATTTGCAGAAAAAGGACCTAATTCTACCAATGATAAAATACCTTGCCAGGCACAGTACATGGATGAAAATGAAGTTGATTGGAAAAAGAAATATTTTATTTACAAAAAAAATAAAAGAAAACTTGTAAAAAGAAAAACTAAATCAAATAAGAAAATATTTAATTCAGATCACTTTATTTTATTAGATAGTAACTTTTAATGAAAATAGTTTTTGTTTATGGTAATTTTAATATAATCCATTCTGGTCATATTAGAATTTTAGAATATGCAAAAAAATTTGGATCAAAATTAATTGTAGGAATTTTTTCAGATAAAATTGCAGGCAGGTCAGCTTATGTTAATCAAAAATTAAGGTATAATAATATTAAAAATAATATTTTAGTTGATGAGTGCTTTTTGATAAACAATTCACTCAACTCATATATAAAAAAAATTAAACCAAATTATGTAGTGAAAGGAAAAGAATATGAAAAAATATTTAATCCAGAGGAAAAAATTATTAAAAAATATGGTGGTAAACTTATATTTAGCTCAGGTCAGAATATATTTTCCTCAAAAAAAATATTAGATAAAGAACTAAAAAACAATTATTCTTTTATTGATTATCCAAAAAAATTTATCTTAAGACATGAAATAGATAAGCTTAAAATAAAAAAATATTTTAATAAAATTAAAGACTTAAATATTATAGTTATTGGTGACACAATTGTTGATGATTATATTTTTTGCCAAGCAGAAGGTATGTCGAGAGAAGATCCAGCTTTGGTAGTAAATCCTTATAAAAATAACAGATATGTTGGAGGAGCAGCAATTGTTGCAAGTCACGCAAAAAGTTTAGGTGCCAATGTTGAATTTATATCAATTATTGGAAATGATAAAGATGGGAGTTTTTTAAAAAAAGAGCTATCAAAAAAAAAAATTAAATGCACTTTTTTTAATGAGGAATTTAAAAGAACATCAGTAAAAATTAGATATAAACATGAAAATAAAACTTTATTAAGGATTAACAATATAGATAAAGCTTCAATATCGGTTAAAACTCAAAATTTAATTATAGATTATGTTAAAAATCAAAAAAAAAAAATTCATTTAGTTGTTTATTCAGATTTTAATTATGGATTACTTACTCAAAATTTAATTAATAAATTAAATAAACATTTTTTGTCAAAAAAAATTTCTCAAGTTGCCGACTGTCAATCTTCGTCTCAACTTGGTAATATTTCAAAATTTAAAAAAATGATGTTAATTACACCTACTGAAAGAGAGGCTAGATTAAGCTGTAATAATTATGAAGATGGATTGATAATATTAGGAAAAAAACTTAAAAACTTATCAAAAGCAAAAAATATCATCCTTACTTTGGACAAAGAGGGAATTTTAATTCATCCCGATACACATCAAAGGAAAAAATATCTTAACGATAAGATAGAGGCATTAAATAACAATCCAGTTGATGTGATTGGTGCAGGAGACTCATTATTTATCTCGTCCTCATTGTTATTAAAAAGTGGTGCGAATATTTGGGAAGCTTCTTATTTTGGTTCAGTTTGTGCAGCAATACAGGTTTCAAAACTTGGAAATAATATTTTAGATAAACAGGAGATACTCGACTCTTTATCGCAAGATAGATTTTAATGAATGCAATAATTCTTGCAGCAGGTTACGGTAAGAGATTAGGCAAGATCACTGAAACAACACCAAAATGCTTAATTAAAGTTTATAATGAACCTATTTTGATAAGGTGGATTAAATGTTTGAAAAATTCAGGTGTAAAAAAAATTTTAATAAACACTCATTATAAAAATGAAAAGGTTTCAAAGGTAATTAATAAAATAAAAAATATTGAAATTATAATTTCATATGAAAAAAAACTTTTAGGAACTGCTGGCACATTAATAAAAAATCTTGATTTTTTCGATACCAAAGACGGAATTATATTAAGTGCAGATAATTTTTACAAAAAAAAAGATTTAATAAATTTTATTAAGTTTCATAAAACTAATAGAAAATTGATTTCTTTATTTACATTTAATACAACTGATACAAAAAATACTGGAATTTTTAAATTAAATGAAAATGGAACTATAAAAAGTTTCCATGAAAAGATAAATTTAAATTCAAATTCAAAAATAAATCATGCAAATGGGTCTATATTATTATTTAAAAAAGATTTTTTAAAAAGTTTAAGAAAGAAAAATTATAAAGATATTTCAAAAGATTTAATTCCAAATAATTTAAAAAATATTTCAATCTTTAAATCGAAATTTAAAATTATAGATATTGGAATTATAAAAAATTATAATTATCTAATTAAAAAAAATATAATAAATGAATAAAATAGAAAAATTGATATATAAAATAATAGATAAAATCGTAAAAATATCTTTTCAAAATTATAAATTTAATAAAAGGTTTGTATCTCCTCCAGTACATACTTATGGTGATTTTATATTAAACTTAGAATATTTTTTGCTTAAAAAAAAAGAGCAAAATAATGATTATATATATTTAACGGTTAAATCTTTCCCTGCAAATAAATTATTACCATTTTTTTTTAAAAATAATAACTCTGTTTATAAATTTTATGATGAAAAAATTTTTTTAATAACTAAATTTATTTTTGAAAATATATATTATTTCTATAATAAAATATTTAAAAAAAATAAAAAAAATTATTTGCTTCAATTAAATCAAAGAATGTTAAATCAATTACAGAAAAAATCAGAAATAAAATTTTATGAAAATAGACAAAGAGTAGAACCTAATAAAAGAAATAAAATATTATCTTCAAATTTGAAAAATAATAATCTTTTATTAAGAAAATATTTATACATACTTAAGAACGAATATAATTATCCCTCAATAAATGAATTAATTAGACTTAGAAATAACCTTAATTGTCAATTAGATGACGAAGATTTATTTAGTGATACTTATAAAGCTGAATTATTTAAAAGTCTTAAAATAAATAAAAAATATATTTGTTTATTCTTGCGTCCTTATTTTCAAAATTTTGAAAAAAAAAAAGTCAATATTGAATTAGATCCAAGAAGCACAAATGATGTTAGAACATTTAAGCCATTAGTGAATTATTTAAAAAAATTAAATTTTGATATAGTTATAGTTGGTAAAAATTCTAAGAATAAAGAATTAAGTGAATTTGGAGCAATTGATTATTCCAGTTCATCTTATCAAAGCATAACAAATGATATGTACATTTATAAATATTCTGAATTTATGGTAGCTAATCCAGGTGGCCCAAGCGTTTACCCGTGGATATTTGATAAACCATGCCTGGCATTAAATGCTACAACATTTTCATCGTTTCCAAACTGGGATAAGTATATTTACCATCCAAAAAAAATAATCAATAAAAATGGAAATAAACAACTAAATTTTGATGAAATAATTGCCAATCCTATAATTTACGAACAAGGAATTAAAAGTTACAATTCTCAAAATTTAATAACTGAAGATTTGAATGAAGAAGAATTGATTGAAAGTTTAAAATATTTTTTAATGATGTATGAAAACAAAAATTATGAACAAGATTTAAGTAGATATCGTACAATGTATGAAAAGTTATCATTTTATCATTTAGGTTTAAAAGAATCTTTTAATAGAATATCTGAAAGATATTTATATTATTTAAAAAATTTGTGATTTTTTATACTTTTTCATTAAAAAAATAATTATGATTTTATCAACAAACATAAACATGAAAGTATAAACTAATTTAATGATAAAATTACTTAGTAGAAAAGACAAAATTATATTAATTTTATTTATTTTTTTAAATTCAATTTTGTCTTTTTTAGAAGTTTTAAACATAAGTTTAATATTTCCTATTATTGAAGAAATTTTAAATATTAGTGATAACAAGTCAAATTATTATTATTTTTTAAAGCAGTTTTTTTTCGGGGATAATAGTTTAAAAAGTATTTTATTAATTTTCTTGTTATTATTTGTAATTAAAAATATTTATTTCTTATTTCTAAGCTTCTTTCAAAATAAATATTTGTTTAATTTTAAATTAAAAATTTCAAATAAAATTTTTCAAAAAATAATAAGTTCATCTTTAAAATTATTTGATAGTAAAAACTCCTCATCTTATATTAAAAATATTATTGGAGATACAACTCAAGTTTCTCAATGTTTAAGTATGGTGATCTATTTATTTGCAGACATAGTGGTTTTAGTTTGTATTTTTATTATGTTGTTCATTTTTAATCCAATAGTAACAATTTATATTTTTATTTTATTAATATTCACATTATTTGTTTATATTTTTTATTTTAAAAAGAAATTTAGTGAGTTAGGTGAGAAAAGATATTTTAATGAAGAAAGAGTGTATAGACTTTTAAATAATAGTTTTGGTTCTTTTACTGAAATAAAATTATTTAAAAAAGAAAAATATTTTAATGAATTATTTCAATCAGCCAATAAGCCTTACATAAACATATTAAGAAATTATGATTTTTTACAATCTATACCTAGATCGTTTTTTGAATTAATTGGAATAAGTGCAATTGTAATAATACTAATTTACATTTCTTCATATAGTGAAGATAGAATGTTAATTTATCTACCTCTGGTCTCTGTTTTTTCAGTTAGTTTAATTAGATTAATGCCTATATTTAATCGGATAACAATTTCTTTACAGAACATAAGATTTGGTCTTCAAACTGTAAGATTGCTAAATGAAGAATTAAATAAATTTGAGTCCTCAAATATAAAAAAACTCATAAATAATACATTTGTTGAATTTGATAAAATAAATATAAAAGTTTCAAATTTAAATTTTGAATATGATAATAAAAAAATCTTTAAAGATTTAAATTTAGAAATAAAAAATGGTGATAAGATTGGAATTTACGGCGAAAGTGGCAGTGGAAAAAGCACATTATTAAAAATAATTTCTGGTTTAGTAAAATATCAGGGTGGACAGGTAATGGTAAATAATTTTGAAATCCACGAAAAGATTGATGATTGGCAAAAAAAAATCGCTTATTTAAAACAAGAAAATTTTATAATTGATAGTTCATTAATCAATAATATTTGTTTTGGAGAAAAAAATATAAATAAAGAACAATTAGATTTTGCTATTAATTCTTCAAATTTGAGTTCTTTTTTAAATGGTCTGGAATACGGTTTAGAAACAAATATAGGAGAAAATGGAAAAAAAATCTCAGGCGGAGAAAAACAGAGAATATGTATAGCTAGGTCTTTATATTTCAATAAAAAATTATTTATTTTTGACGAACCAACAGCATCTTTAGATGAGAAAAATGAAAAAGAAATAATCCATTGTATCAATTCATTAAAAAATAAAACTGTAATCTTAGTTACTCATAAGAAAAAAAATTTAGAAAAATTTGATAAAGTTTTTAAATTAATAAATAATAAATTGGTTCTTGAAAAAAAGATAAACTAGATTGAATTTATGCAAAAAAAAATTTCAATTTTCATTAAAAAAAATTTTTTGAAAGAAAAATTAAAACAGTTTTTTTTAAAAAATTTATCAAATGGCCCAAAATCTCTAATTGAAAATGCTTTAAGTGGACTTAAGGAAAATAAAATTAGTTTTAAAATTAATCCAAAAATAATATCTGATAATGATATTTGCTGGGTGATAAATGATCCAAATAAATTGATTGAATTAATAAATTTAAAAAAAAAAAAAAA